>Ga0209056_10000905_pt1 | contig 32771 bp, 31 predicted proteins | sample GraSoiAngelo_114_FD_185876 | JGI IMG/M metagenome (GOLD analysis project Ga0209056, IMG submission 185876) | Grasslands soil microbial communities from the Angelo Coastal Reserve, California, USA - 14_0903_13_40cm (SPAdes) (version 2) | ecosystem: Environmental > Terrestrial > Soil > Grasslands... | reverse complement strand
TGACCGAGGGCGCCGCATATCTGTATCCGGGCGCGCCCCTGCTGCGCGGCACCGCGCGAATTCGTACGTTTCTCGAGACCGCCGACTCGCTCGGGAAACAGACGTGGGCGCCCGCGTTCGCGGACGTCTCAGCCGACGGCCGGTTCGGCTACACCTACGGCTGGACGCACGCCGCTGGGACACGCGGCAAGTACCTCGCGTGCTGGCAAAAAGCCGGGAGCAGCTGGCGACTCGTCGCCTACGCCAGCACGAGGACGGTGCCGGTTGCGGACTCGGTTGCGCCACGCGGTCCCGGTGGAGAACTCGGTGCGCAGGTGCGGGGCCGCGCTGATCCGCACGAGCTGCTGCAGGCGGACTCCGCATTCGCCGCGCTGTCGGTGACGAGCGGGGCAAAGACCGCGTTCCTCGCGTTCGCGACCGAGGATGCGATCTCGTTCGGGGGCGGAGCGCAAATGACGCAGGGGCGGCAGGCGATTGGCGCGGGGTTCGACGGCTTTCCGGCCGGCGCAGTGCTCGAATGGTGGCCGGTGGCGGCGGAGATCGCGGCGTCCGGAGATCTCGGCTGCACCGTGGGCGAGGCGAAAATCACCAGCCTCAACCACTACAGCAAATACCTCACAATTTGGCGGCGCCAGCCCGACGGCAGCTGGAAATTCGTGGCCGATGGAGGGAATCTCCGGCCGGCGCCCTAGTGCTTCAGCGTCACCACGATTCCCGGACCGCTGCTGGGTCCAAAGCGCGCGCCGACTTCGGTCATGCTCATGTACTTGAGCGAATAGATGAGCTCCGCCGGGATCGTCCTGAGAAACTCGATGTCGCCCTTGTCCCGCTCGTCCATGTAGACGTGGATCTCTGCCATCCGGGCATCCGAGCCCGGCTGGGGCATCAGTACCATCTCGCGCGCTCGCCCCAGCCACCTCGGCCGCAGCAATCGGACGACGTCGAATGCGTTTCCGACGCTCGGCCGTGCGCGCTCGATCTCGTCCTGTGTGATCAGCGTGCTGCTGCTCTTTGGCTTGGACTGTGCCGGCGCCGCTGATGCTACGAGCGCCATCGCGCACAACGGCACCAACGCACGAACGATCGTCAACATGGCTCCCTCCGTGGACCGCGTTACCGATACCCGGCTGCCTGCAGAGAAAATAACTCCGCATAGAGCCCGCCGCGCGCCACCAATTCTTCATGTGTCCCGTCATCCGCCAGCTCACCGCCCTTGAGCACCAGAATCCGGTCGGCCATCCGCACGGTCGAAAAGCGATGCGAGATCAACACCGCCATCCGCCCCTTGGTCAGCTCCGCGAACCTCAGGAACACCTCGTACTCGGCACGGGCATCGAGTGCCGCGGTCGGCTCGTCGAGAATCAACACTTGCGCCTCGCGCATATACGCACGCGCCAACGCCACCTTCTGCCATTCGCCGCCTGACAGCTCCACGCCGTTATCGAACCGCTTGCCGAGCATCTGATCGTAGCCTTGCGGCACCCGCTGGACGACCGAGTCGGCGAGGCTGCGTGTAGCCGCTTCGCGAATGCGGGCGTCGTCGTCCAGTGCCTCGATCTGGCTGACGCCGATGTTCTCGCGCAGAATGAAGTCGTAGCGGACGAAATCCTGGAAGATGATGCCGATGTTCCTGCGCAGGCTGTCGAGGTCGTAGTCGCGGAGGTCGACGCCGTCGAGCAGGATGCGACCCTCGTCGGGGTCGTACAGCCGAGACAAGAGCTTCACCAGCGTCGTCTTCCCCGCCCCGTTCTCGCCGACGAGCGCGATACGCTCGTGTGGCTCGAAGGTGAACGACAGCCCGCGCACGGCCCAGCGCTGCGAGCCCGGATAACGGAAGCCGACATTCTCGAAGCGGAACCCCGCCTGCAACGGTCGGGGCACCGGTCGGGCTCCGGGTTTCGAGACAACGCTCGGTTGGACGTCGAAGAACGTGAACAAGTCGCTCAGGTAGAGGCTCTGCTCGTAAATCGACGACAGCGAGATGAGCACACTCTGGATCAGGCCTCGACTCTGCCGAAACGACCCGGCGAGAAACGTCAGCGTGCCGATCGTGAAGTCGCCCATCACGGTGCGATAGATGATCACCGCATAGGCGCCGTAGTAGCCGAGTGTTCCCACCGTCACGAGCAGCGTCGAGACGAGATTGCGCTTGACCGCGAGCCGCTTGTTCTCCTGATAGAACTTCTCCGACAGACTGGCGTACCGTCCCACCAGGAAGTCCGACAGGCCGAACAGCTTCACCTCTTTGGCCGACTCGTCGGACGCACCCATGTAGCGCAGATAGTCGAGCAGCCGGCGCTCGGGGGTCCACCGGAACAGCAGCGAGTAGCCGAGAGATGCGAAGTGCGCTTCGCCCAGGAATGCCGGCAATACCGCGATGGTCAGGAGCAGGAGCAGCCAGGGCAGCTGCACGAGCAGGACGCTCGCGAGCGAGATCAGGGTGATGAGATCCTGCGCCGTCCCCAGCAGCAACGTGAACAGGCCGATGCGCCCCACAGTCTGGCGGCGGGCGCGCTCGAGGTGATCGTAGATCTCGGCGTCCTCGAATTGCGCGAGATCGAGCGTGGCGGCGTGCTGCATGAGACGCACGCTGAGCCGATTGGCGAAGAGATCCCCGAGCAGGCTCTCGAGCAGCGAGGAGAGCCGCGCCAACCCCTCGCCCACGACGGCGATCCCGAGCTCGAGCCCGACGAGGCCGGCGAGATGCCACCAATCGGGGGTGCCGCCGGCGTGCACCGTGGCGACGCCGGCGATGACGCCATCGATGATGAGCTTACCGATCCAGAGAACTGCGACGGGGATGAGGGACCGGACCGCCCGCAGCACCAGAATGGCGACGGTGTAGCCGCGGTGCGTTTGAAACACCAGGCGGACCAGCGGCGGCACGTGTTGCAGGGCGGCGAGCCGTTCGCCCCAAGTGGGCGGGGCGTCGGGACTGGCACCCTGAGCGGCGCGCGCCGCGCGATACAGACGCCGTTTCCCCATAGCGTTAACTTCGCTCAGACCAGGACGTCAGACCAGACACATGCCGCTATCCCTGATTGCAACCCTGTGCTTGCTGACCACCCAGGCGCCTGGTGCGAGCCTGACGCCGCGGGATTCGGCCTTCCACGCGCTGAATCGTCTGGCGTACGGCGCCCGCCCCGGCGAAGCCGACAGCATCGCGCGGCTCGGCGTGATGCGGTGGATCGAGCAGCAGCTCGATGCTGATCACGTCCCCGACCCGCGAATCGCCGAGCACGAGCGCCAATTCAAGATCCTCGATTACGATCGCGCCGATCTCGCCGGTCGCTACCGGGACGCGACCCGCGAGCGCCAGCGTCTGCAGCGCGAGGCCGCGGCGACCGGCGACTCGACACGGATGCGCGATGCCCGCCCCATGCAGGAGTTCCGAGAGCTTGGCGGTCAACTGCAGCAGCTCGCCATCGTGCGTGCCGCCGTGTCAGAGCGGCAGCTCCGAGAGGTGATGGTCGATTTCTGGACCAATCATTTCAACGTGTTCGTCGGCAAGGGCGCCGATCGCTTCTTGCTGCCTTCCTATATAGAGGAAACGATCCGGCCGCGGGCATTCGGCCGCTTCGAGGACTTGCTCATCGCGACGGCCGAGAGTCCCGCGATGCTGTTCTACCTCGACAATGCGCAGAGCGTGGCACCGGGCTCCAGACCTCCGGCGCAGCGCCCTCCGGCCTTCTTGTTGCGGCGACGGTTTGGAATGAATGAGATGCCCGAAGAGCGCCGGCAGCGGGAGCAGCGTCGGCCCACAGGCATCAACGAGAACTATGCGCGCGAGCTCCTCGAGCTCCACACCCTGGGCGTTGACGGTGGTTACACCCAGCAGGACATCATCGAAGTCGCGCGCATCTTCACCGGTTGGAGCATCGAGCCCCCGGAACGGGGATCCGGTTTCGTGTTCCGCGACTGGGCCCACGACCATGGAACGAAGCACGTCTTTGGGCTCACCTTCCGTGATGACGGCAAGGACGAAGGCATCAAGCTGCTCAAGTTCCTCGCGAACGAGCATGCCACGATGCATCACGTCAGCGCCAAGCTGTGCGCGCGCTTCGTCGCCGATGAGCCGCCGGATGGGTGCGTCGACGCCGCCGTGACTGCCTGGCAACAGACGCACGGCGACATTCGCGCCGTACTGCGCGCCATCTTCACGTCCCCGGACTTCTGGTCGGCGCAGGCGGTCCGTTCCAAGGTCAAGACGCCCTTCGAGTTCGTCGTGAGCGCGGTGCGCGCCACCGGCGTCGAGCCCGACGATACGCCGCGGCTCGCGCAGCTCGTCGCCCGCCTCGGCGAACCGCTGTACCAGCAACCCGCCCCGACCGGCTATGCCGAGACCGAGGAGCATTGGGTGAACAGCGGCGCGCTGCTGGCGCGCATGAACGCCGCCATGATGCTCGCCAAGGATTGCTCCAGTATCCCCGCGATCGACGATCACGCCCAGCTGGTGGAAATGATCAATCAACAACTGCTTGCCGGCACGATGTCAGCGCATACGCGGACCGTCATTCTCGAGCAGCTGACCGATATCCACGATCCTGAGCAGGCTCGGGTCATGGCCGTGGGCCTGGCCCTCGGTGGCCCGGACTTCCAAAGACAATAGCGGCGGTAGGGGGCGGTAGGAGGCGGTACATGTCGATCTCAAGACGGGTTTTTGTGAAGAACGGCGGGCTGGCGTTGGTCAGCCTGGGACTCGATCCGCTCTTTCTCGCAAGATCTGTATTTGCGCGATACCGCCCCTTACCGCCCCCTACCGCCTCCGACCGCCCGATTTTGGTTTGTTTATTCCAGCGCGGCGCCGTGGACGGGTTGAACATGATCGTCCCGCATGGCGAGCCGGCGTACTACCAGGAGCGCCCCCGCATCGCGGTTCCTGCCGGCGACGTCGTCGATCTCGACGGCCATTTCGGCCTGCATCCGAGTCTCGCGCCACTCAAAGAGCTGTGGGACAACAAGAGCCTCGCGGCGATTCACGCGATCGGCTCACCCGACGCGACCCGCAGTCACTTCGATGCACAGGACTATATGGAGACCGGCACGCCCGGTGTGAAGAGCACCGGCGACGGCTGGATGAACCGCTATTGCCAGCACGACCGCGAGCATGCCGACACGCCGTTCCGCGCGGTTGCGTTCGGACCGCAGTTGCCGCGCATCCTCGCCGGCAGTGCGCCGTCGCTTGCAATCGATGATCTGCAAGCGTTTGGTCTCCGCGTGCCACAGGAGGCCGCCCGCGATCGGCTGACGCGCGCCTTTGAGGAGCTGTACGACGGGGCCGGCACCGGGCTATTGGCGTCGTCGTCGCGCGAGGGATTCGAGGCGGTTCAGATGTTGAAGCGCGCCGACCCGACGCAGTACCGCCCCGCCGCCGGGGTCGAGTACCCGCCGGGCCGGTTAGGCAAGACGCTGCTCCAGATCGCGCAGCTCATCAAAGCGGACGTCGGGCTCGAGATCGCGTTCGCGGACTGCAGCGGCTGGGACACGCACGTGAACCAGGGCTCGAGCGACGGCCAGCTCGCCGCGCGGCTCCGTGAGCTGGGTCTGGCGCTCGCCGCGTTCAACCGTGACCTGGGCGAGCGCATGCACAACGTCGTCGTGCTCACCATGTCCGAGTTCGGCCGGACGATCCGCGAAAACGGCAACAGCGGCACCGATCACGGCCATGCGACCGCCATGCTGGCGCTCGGCGGGCCGGTGAATGGCGGCCGAGTGCTGGGCAAGTGGCCGGGACTGGGTGTCGAGCAGCGCTTCGAGGGCCGCGACGTCGCGGTCACGACCGACTTCCGCGACCTCTTCGGTGAGATTCTGGCGCGTCACCTGAGCGCGACCGACCTGGGGACGGTCTTTCCCGGCTACACACCCAGCCCTGACAGATTCCTCGGAGCGATTCGCGGTTAGGCGTTCGCTGCCGCATCAAGCCGGATGATGCCGTCGCCCGCGCCGTCCCGAATCGTCAGCCAATCGGTGCGGACGCGGTCCCACTCCTGAATCACCAGGCCCTGATCCTCGAACAGCGCGCGAATCTGGCTCGGGCTGAAGCCGGCGATATCCTCGAGAATCGGCACCAGCACCGAGAGGGCGTCATCGCTGATCACGGTGCGCTTGGCGATATGCGCGACTTCGCGCGCTTCCGACGCCGCGATCGTGAAGCCGTCGCCGCGGTTGACGTGCAGCATCACCGGAATGTCCGATTGCCCGTCGCCGACGTACACGACCTGGTCGCGCGGCACGACGTGCCGCGCACGGATCTCTTCGACCGCTGCAACCTTGCCGTAGCCGGCCGCGACGCGCAGGAGCGTCCCGATCTTGCCGTCATCGGGCTGGAACTCGAACCGGGTGCCCACGACATGATCGGCCGGGACGATGCCGTCGAGCGCCGAGAGCACGACCTCCTGAGGCGCCGCGGAGATCACGTAGAAGTCGAAACGGTTGCCATCGATTCCCTGTGCGAGCATCCGGGTGAGGAGCTCGACGTTGCGCTTGAGCCGCACCTGGCGCCCGACCTTGAGAAGATCATTGCGAGTGACTCGGGCGTACTCAGGGTCATTCGCGAGCAGGTACGCCAGCTCGGCGCCCTGCTGCACGAGATTAAGGCTCGAGAGCGCTGCCACTTTCTCACGAAAGCTCGTGATCCCCAGCATCTCGCTCAGCACGATGCCGGAGTCGTTAAAGCTCAGTGTCTGATCGAAGTCACTTGCCAGCAGGTAATGCTTCTTCATCCACATCCCCCTCGTTGAATCCCTCACACGAAAAAGCCCGCACCATCGGGGTGCGGGCTGTCGTCTGAGTTGCGACCAGAGTACATCGCGTCAGCTAGCGCCCGCCTCCCCGGTTTGGTTCCCGGTGTGGAGCGACATGTTCGAATTGCAGGCGCACAAAGTCATGGCAGGAATGGTAGTTACACTGGTCGGCCCAGGCAACACCCTGGCTGTCACAAGCACGTCACAGCTACGGCGTTGCCGTTTCGGCAGCCGTGATCGGCAGCTCGAGGCGTTCCGCTTTGCGCACGGCGGCGACGGTCGTCGCGCTACCAATTCGATCGCCGGTGAGCAGGCGGTGCAAGTCATCGATGCCGTGCACCGGTTGTCCATCGAACGCCACGATGATGTCGCCCGGCTGCAGGCCCGCACGCGCCGCCGGACTGCCGGACTCGATCGTCGTGATCAACACGCCACTCGGCTGAATCAACCGATGGGCGCGCACGGCGAGACGCGGCAACGAAACGTTTTGTCCACCGACACCGATGCGCGCGCGGCGCACATGCCCGAACGCTATGAGCTGGCCAACGACCAGCTTGACCGTATTCACCGCGACGGCAAAGCAAATCCCCTGCGCGGGCAGAATCACCGCCGTGTTGACACCGACGACGCTCCCCCGCGAATCGAGCAGCGGCCCGCCTGAATTGCCGGGATTCAGCGCGGCGTCGGTCTGAATCACGTTGTCGATCAGCCGTCCCGAAACCGATCGGAACGAGCGCCCCAGCGCGCTGACCACGCCCGCCGTCACCGTGCTATGGAATCCCAGAGGATTCCCGATCGCGATGACGATTTGGCCCACGCGCAGTGTCGCGGAATCCCCCAGGGGGCCGACGAGCTGAGAAGACACATCGACACGGAGGACCGCGAGATCGGTATCGGGATCATCCCCGACAAGCTCGGCGCGCATACGGCGGCCATCAGGGAATGCCACATCGGTCCTGGTCGCACCATGCGCGACGTGGCTGTTGGTGAGGATGAATCCATCGGGCGTGAAAACGAACCCCGATCCGGCGCCTTGGGTCTCGCGGGGCGACGCGCTACGACGCCGGTGGTGCACCTCGACACTGACGACCGCGGGAGCAACACGCTCCACGACGCCGCTCACGGTTCGCGAATACGCGTCCAGCAACTCGGCATCAGCGGGAGGTGAGGTGGGGAGAGGTGATTGCTTCGGACTCACAGGCTCCCCTTCCACCAGATTCAGATGTGTGGTCATGCCACAGGAACGCCACGCGGTTCCCCGAAACCATATATTCGAGGCCGCATGCGAGACGCCTTGCAGGCGCTGCTCCGCGAAGCGAGCGACGCGAAACGCTCGGCTGACTTCTGGAACGCGGCCGCCGGAATCTTGAGCGGCTGGGCCGGCGGTGCGCGGCTGTCCATTCGCTACCAGGGAATCAACGAAGCCGGATCCGTGACGGCGGGCGCGGACGACCGCGGGGGCCGCAGCCTGAACGCGACGTGGCACGATCCCGAGGGGCGCCGGGTCGAAGCGACGCTCGCGGGTGCCCCACCTGCGCTTCCGACATCGGAGCTCGAAGCGGCCATTGAGTTTGCGTCCCGCCTCGCCGTCATGGTGGGACGGCGCGCCGCGCTCGAGCGCGAGCGGCGGCTCGGCAGCTTCGTGGTCGAATTGGCGCGCTGGCTGCTCGCCGCGCCCGAGACGCAGCTCCTGCTGCGCTATACGCTGCAAAGCCTGATGGAGCTGGTGGACGCCCAGGGCGCCTTCGTCGCGCTGAAGCAGCCGGACGGGGAAAACTTGCGCCTCTCACCCGCGCTTGGCGGCGCTGCACCGGTCGAAGGGCTGATCATCGGACTCGACAGCAGCGCCACCGGTCGTGTGGTGCGCACCGGTGAAGCGCTGATGACGGCAGACCTGCGCGCCGAGCAGGATGCGAGCCCCATCGTGACACGGCTCACCGAAGGCGTGCGCGCAGCCCTGATCGCCCCGCTCCGGCTCTCGCATGGACCGGTGGGCGCCGTCGGACTTGTGCGTATCCAGGTTGCGGATGCCCCGGCGCCCCCGCCCTTCACGTTGCACGAGCTGCATTATGTGTCCGCGGTCGCCGCGCACATCGCCGGCGGCATCGAGCTCTCGGAGGCCGTGGCCGCCACGCGCGCCGCGGCCGACCGGGCGCGGGCGATGGTGGACGCGAGCCCCCTGCCGATGGCGCTCGTGGACACCGCCGGCACCGTGCGCCAGCTCAACGGCGCAGCGATGCAGGTCTTCGGCGTCGCGTCGAAGGACGCGGCGGTCGGGCGCCATCTCGAGAAGCTCGGCCTCTCGCCCAGCGGGCTCACGGTGCGGCTCATGCTGACGGGCCGTCAGGAGGGCCAGCCCTGGCACGGCCGTGTGCTGGTGACCCAAAGCGGAGGCGACCGTCGCATCTGCGATTGCACGGTGACGGATCTGCGCGGCCTCGGTTCGCAGGATCTGCTCGTCGCGCTGTATGACCGAACCGACGAGCTGCGTGCGCAGCGCGAGCTCATCGCCCGCGAGAAGCTGGCCACGGTCGGCGAGATCGCGAGCGGTGTCGCGCACGAGGTGAACAACCCACTCGCCGCGATTCGCATGGAAGCTGAGATGCTGGGCCGCTCGACGCAGGACGCCGAGGCCAGCACCGCCGCCGCGACGATCGTGCGCGAGGTGGATCGCGCCGCCCGCATCGTGCGCAGCCTGCTGCGCCTGGCACGCCGGGCCGACACCACTCCGGTGCGGATTCAGCTCAACGAGCTGGTGCGCGACGTGGCGGAAATCCGGCAACGAGTGCTTCGCGCCGACAACATCGAAGTGCGCACGCGCATGGATCAGGGCGCCGAGGCCGTGCTGGGCCTTGGTCAGGAGCTGCAGCAAGTCGTGATCAATCTCGTCACCAATGCCGAGCATGCCGTGCGCGGGCGTCCCAACGCGGTCATCGAGCTGGCGACGGAGGCTCGGAGAGATTGGGTGCGCCTGACTGTCGAGGACTCGGGACCGGGCGTGCCACAAGACGTGCGGAGCCGGATCTTTGATCCGTTCTTCACGACCAAGAGTCCCGACGAAGGATCAGGACTCGGCCTCTCGATTTGTCAGCGCGTAGTCGCGGAGGTGGGCGGGCGAATCTGGCTGGAAGACTCCAGCACCCTGGGCGGCGCGAAGTTCGTGGTGGAGCTGCCCGCCGCCCCGGCGCGGGACGACGTCATCGGCTGAGACTTACGCTTCGAGGATCTGCCGCCGGTAGAGGGCGAGCGTCGCGAGGCCGTACGCGCCGATCGCGAGAAGCAGGACGCCCAGCGACCAATGCGGGCCGAGCTGCCACAGCCCAGCGCCGATGTAGCCGATGCTGGCGACGAGCCCTAGGCCCAAAACTTCCTTGCGTGCCATGAGAATCCCGAACACGTAGCCCCAGCTGAAGCCGGCGAGGCCGAGGAAGATGATGGCGTTGGGAATGATCTTCGTCGGGTCGATGAGATTGAGGCCGCCCGCAAAGGCACAGAACAGGCCGATCACCGTGTAGCTTGCGAGATGGAGCGCCAGCGGCAGGGGCAGCGTGCCCATTTTATTGAAGGTCATGCTAGAAACTAACACCTAGATTTCGGACGTGCAGGCAACCCGCACCTATCTAGAGCTCAAGGATCGCAATCAGTTCAAGGCGGGATCCGGGGAGTTTCCCGACATCATGATTGCGCGGGCCCGGAATCCCTCTCCTGAGCTCTACCGGACCTGCTATCGCACGGTCGGTGAAGCGTTCCACTGGTTCGATCGCTGGGATTGGTCGGACGACGAGATCGCAGCACACCTGGCCGATCCGGCGATTCAGCTGTTCGTGGCGAGACGGAATGGCGGCCTGGCGGGATGGTATGAGCTGCGGCGCGTCGCGGAGGATGATTCCGTGGAGATCGCCTACTTCGGGATCGTCGCTGCCGAGTTCGGGCGCGGCTTCGGCAAACATCTGCTGTCCAGCGCCGTGCGCGACGCCTGGGCACTGGCCCCTAGCCGCGTCTGGTTGCACACCTGTACGCTCGATCATCCCAACGCATTGCCGAATTACCTTGCCCGCGGCTTCACGCCTTATCGCCAGGAAACGTACGAAGTAGATTCCGCCCCGTGAACTTCGATTTCAATTTCCAGCTCACCCGTAAGCGCAAGTTCATCATCGCGGGGATCCTGCTCACCCCGATCGTGATCTTTGCGCTGTATACCTGGTCGGCCCTCCAGTGGAGCTACTCCGAAGGCGAGCGCGCCGGATTCGTCCAGAAGTTTTCGAAGCGCGGCTGGCTTTGTAAGACATGGGAGGGAGAGCTGGCGATGGTGTCGATGCCCGGCACCAATCCCGAGAAATTCTACTTCTCCGTTCGGGACGATAACATCGCGGAGCACATCAACGGGTCGCTCGGCAGGCGCGTCGCGCTGACGTATCAACAGCACAAGGGCGTCCCGACGACATGTTTCGGCGAGACGGAGTATTTCGTGGTCGCCGTGAAGGTACTGCCGCAATGAGCGCGAACAGTTTCGGCAGCCGCGCGACGCTGAAGATCGGGGGACGCAGCTACGAAATCTTCCGGCTCGACGCGCTGGAGCGCCGCGGCCTCTCCATTGCCAAGCTTCCCTACTCTCTCAAGATCCTGCTCGAAAACCTGCTACGGCGGGAGGATGGCCGCGTCGTTCGGCCCGAAGACGTCGAGAAGCTGGCCCGCTGGGAGCCCCACAAGGTGCCGGACGAAGAGATCGCGTTCATGCCCGCCCGAGTCCTGCTGCAAGATTTCACCGGCGTGCCGGCCGTCGTCGATCTCGCGGCGATGCGTGATGCGATGGTGCAGATGGGCGGCGATGCCAAACGCGTGAACCCGCTCCTCCCCGCCGAGCTCGTCATCGACCATTCGGTGATCGTGGATGAGTTTGGAACCAAAACCGCATTCCAGGTGAACGCCGATCTCGAGTTCCAGCGCAATCGCGAGCGCTACGCCCTGCTGCGCTGGGCGCAAAAGACATTCACCGGTTTCAAAGTCGTGCCTCCTGACACCGGCATCGTGCATCAAGTCAACCTGGAGTACCTCGCCCGCGTGGTATTCACGAGTGAGTCGCAGGCGTATCCCGATACGCTCGTTGGAACCGATTCGCACACGACGATGATCAATGGACTCGGCGTGGTTGGATGGGGCGTCGGCGGGATCGAGGCGGAAGCGGCGATGCTCGGCCAGCCGGTCTCAATGCTCATCCCCCAGGTCATCGGCTTTCGGCTGAGCGGCAAGCTTACCGAAGGTGCCACGGCGACCGACCTCGTGCTCACCGTCACGCAGATGCTCCGCGCGAAGGGCGTGGTCGGGAAGTTCGTCGAGTTCTACGGGCCGGGCGTGTCCACGCTACCGCTCGCCGACCGCGCCACGATCGGCAACATGGCGCCCGAGTATGGCGCGACGATCGGCATCTTCCCGGTCGACCAGGAAACGCTGCGCTATCTCGAATTCACCGGAAGGCCGCCGGAGCAGGTGAAGCTGGTGGAGGCCTATATGAAGGAGCAGGGGCTCTTCCACACGCCTAACGCGCCGGAGCCCGTCTACACCGACACGCTCGAGCTCAACCTCGCGACCGTCGAGCCCAGCATGGCCGGCCCGCGCCGGCCGCAGGACCGCGTGGGACTGCGGGAAGTGCCGCGCAAGTTTGCGGAGGCGTTGCCGACGCTGATGAAGCCGGTGCCGGTGCCTACGGTGAACGCCGTGCCCGTGGGCCGGTGGGAGGGCGAGGGCGGGCAGGCTGGACTCACGCCGCCACCGCCCCAGCCGTCGTCCGCCAAGCTCGTGATCGACGAGGTCGAGTGCGTGCTCCACCACGGCTCGGTCGTGATCGCCGCGATTACGAGCTGCACCAACACGTCGAACCCGTCGGTGATGGTCGCCGCAGGGCTCATGGCAAAGAAGGCCGTCGATCGCGGGCTGCGGAGCAAGCCGTGGGTCAAAACGAGCCTCGCCCCCGGGTCGAAAGTCGTCACCGACTACCTCGAGCAGGCGGGACTCATGAAGCCGCTCGAAGCGCTGCGCTTTCACCTCGTCGGCTACGGCTGCACGACCTGCATCGGCAACTCGGGGCCGCTGCCTGAGGCCGTTTCGACCGCGATCGCCGAATGCGACCTCGTCGTCTGCTCGGTGCTGTCGGGCAACCGCAACTTCGAGGGTCGGATCCAGCAGGAAGTGCGCGCGAACTACCTCGCCTCGCCGCCGCTCGTCGTCGCATACGCGCTCGCAGGCCGCATCGACATCGATTTCCATAACGAGCCGCTCGGCATCGGGAGCGATGGGCCGGTGTTCCTGCGCGACATCTGGCCTTCGACCAAGGAAGTCGCCGAGGTCATCGCGCGCTCGATTCAATCGTCGATGTTCCGCAAGAGCTACGCGGAGGTATTCGACGGCGACGAGCGCTGGCGCGGGCTGCCGGTGCCCGAGGGCGATCGCTTCGCGTGGGAGCCGACGTCCACCTACATCCGCCGCGCGCCCTACTTCGACGGCATGCCCCCCCAGCCTGGGCCCGTGCGTGACATCCGCGGCGCGCGCGTGCTGTGCCTCCTGGGCGACAGCATCACCACCGACCACATCTCGCCGGCCGGCTCGATTCGCAAGACAAGTCCGGCGGGTGCCTACCTCATTCAACACGACGTGCAGCCCCTCGACTTCAATTCGTACGGCGCGCGCCGCGGCAATCACGAAGTGATGGTGCGCGGCACGTTCGCCAACGTGCGGCTCAAGAATCTGCTCGCCCCCGGAACCGAAGGGCCGTTGACCGTGCATGTGCCGGACGGCGAGCAGATGACGATCTACGACGCGTCGCTCAAGTACGCCGCCGAGGGAACGCCGTTGGTCGTGCTGGCCGGGAAGGAGTACGGCTCGGGCTCGTCACGCGACTGGGCAGCCAAAGGTCCGCGACTGCTGGGCGTGGGCGCGGTGATCGCCGAGAGCTTCGAGCGCATCCATCGCTCGAACCTCGTCGGGATGGGAATCCTGCCGCTGCAGTTCGCGCCCGGACAGAACCCCGCGACGCTGGGCCTCACGGGCAAGGAGCGCTACGACATTCTCGGTCTGAGCGAGATGCCCAAGGAGCTTACCGTCACGGCGACGGCCGACGACGGCAAGGTGACGAAGTTCAAAGCGCTGGTCCGCATCGACACGCCGCAGGAGCTGCAGTACTACAAACACGGCGGCATTCTGGAGTACGTGCTGCGCCAGCTTGCGGGGAAGCAACCGTAAAAGCGTTCCTTGTGTTGTGGCTGGCGCTCGTGAGTGGCTGTGGCCGCCAGCCTGTCGCCTCGGTGTGGGTCACCACGGGCGATCAGCGGAAACTCCTTTCCCGCGAACCCGACGTTGCTTTCTCGACGGCTGACACGACGGGACTTCCGACGATCGCCGTGGCCGACACGCCGAGCTATCAGGAAATGGTGGGGTTCGGCGCGGCACTCACCGACGCGTCCGCGTTACTGATCAACGGGCTACCGCCCGATCGCCGGGACTCGTTGCTGCGTGACCTGTTCGACCGGGACAACGGAATTGGCTTGAGCTTCACCCGACTTACCATCGGCGCGTCCGACTTCTCGCCGACTCATTACACCTTCGACGACATGCCGCCGGGACAGCACGATTCGTCGTTGCTGCGCTTCTCGATCGAACCGGATCGCGCGCACCGGTTGCCGGTGCTGCGGCGTGCCCTGGCGATCAACCCGGAGCTCAGGATCATGGCGTCGCCGTGGAGCGCCCCCGCCTGGATGAAGACCAGCGACAAGCTCATCGGGGGCACGTTGCGTCCCGATGCGTACGGGCCGTTCGCGGAGTATCTGGCGCGCTATGTCGACGCCTACGCGGCCGAGGGCGTGCCGATCTTCGCGCTCACGGTGCAGAACGAGCCACACTACGAGCCCGGGGACTATCCGGGGATGCGGCTCGAGCCGCCCGCGCGAGCGCGCCTCATCGGCGCATACCTCGGCCCGCGGCTCGCGCGCGCCGGATCCCGGACTCTCATCTTCGATTGGGATCACAACTGGGATCAGCCGCAGTCGCCGCTCCAGGTGCTCGCCGACAGCGTGGCGCGCCGCTATGTCGCAGGAGTGGCGTGGCATTGCTATGGCGGTGACGTAGCCGCCCAGGGGACGGTGCACGACGCCTATCCCGCGGTGGATGCCTACTTCACGGAATGCTCGGGCGGCGACTGGGCGCCGAAGTTCGCGGAGAATCTTCTTTGGGGCACGCAGCACCTGATCATCGGGGCGACGCGCAACTGGGCGCGCGGTGTGCTGTTCTGGAATCTCGCGCTGGACGAGAACCATGGTCCCCACCTCGGCGGATGCGGCAATTGCCGCGGCGTGGTCACCATCGACTCCAAATCGGGCGCCGTCACGCGCAACGACGAGTACTACGTGCTGGCGCACGCCAGCCGGTTCGTGCGCCAAGGCGCGCGGCGCATCGCATCGTCATCCGGTGTGGCTGGGCTCGAGAGCGTCGCGTTCAGGAATCCCGACGGCTCTCGCGTGCTCATCGTGGTGAACACGGCCGCTGGGGAACAACGGTTCGCGGTCCGATCTGCAGGAAAAACGCTGATCTACGTGTTGCCGGCGGGCGCCGTGGCGACGCTGCGCTGGCTAGATCGAGTTTAGAAAAGCCTCGAGCTCGGCCGGCGGCACGGCGCCCACCCGGCGCGCCACTTCCTTGCCGTCCCGGAACGCGATCAAGGTCGGAATTCCCCGCACACCGAAGCGCGTGCCGGCAGCCGGATTCCGATCGGTGTCGAGCTTTGTCACGAGGATCTGGCCGGCGCGGCGGCGCGCGACGTCATCCAAGAGCGGCGCCATGATCTTGCAGGGCCCGCACCAGTCCGCGTAAAAGTCCACCACCACCGGCACCGTGCTGTCGGTGGTGACCCGCTCGAACGACGCATCGGAAATCGCGATGGGACGGTCCAGCCGGATCGGCTTGCCGCACTTGCCGCATTTGGGGTGCTGTTCGATGCGCGCGAGGTCCACGCGATTGAGGGTTTCGCAGAACGGGCAGACGACGGTCGCTGTTTGCGCGCTAGCCATGAATCAGACATCACCCCCGGCCAACGCCGAGGGCATCGGCCACACGGTTGATGTAATTGAACCACGACGCGATCAGCGTGATCTGCAGAATTGCCCGATCGTCGAATCCTACTCGGCGCAGCTCCTTATGGTGCGCCGGGCCGATGCGCGTGGCGTCGCGCGTGAGCTGCGCCACGTAGTCCAGCATCACCCGTTCCTGCTCCGAGATCGGCGCCTTGGTGTAATCGTCCTCGAGCGCCGCCACGAGCGACTGATCCAGCGTGATCCGACGCAGAAACTCTGCGTGGGATTCAATTCAGTATCGGCAGCGATTCGTGACCGAGACGACCGTGGTGATCATCTCGTGCTGGCGGCGCGTGAGCGGCAGGTCGGACGACATGAGCGCCCCAAAGGTCGCAAACGCGTGATACAGCGCGTCGGGGATCAGGCTGTGCGAGGCGACGATGCCGGACGTCCCGTCAGCCGTGGGGTGGACCGGCGTCGCGTATTCCTTGGGGTACATCGCCTTCTGCGCCTCTACGGCACGGCGCAGCTTCTCATCCCCCTCGCTCAGCGGAACTGTGCGAATCCAGGTCATCGGATCCTAGGGGTTAGGGGCTAGGGGTTCGGGGTTCGGGCTAGGCCGTCCACGAAAAAGTAGATAGTAGACTGGCACCCCAACGGCGACAATACCGACACCGAGCGCGGCCTGCAGCGGGTTGCGGGCGGCCACTAAGAAGAGCACCACGGCGACCAGCACGAGAAACACGACCGGCGTGGCTGGATAACCCCAGGTGCGGTACGACGCCGCAGGTGCGCGGCGCCGGATGCCGAACAGGCCCGCCACGGTCAACCCGACGAACAGCACCGTCACGAAGACGAAGTACCCGATGATTTGATTGAACGTGCCCAACGCCACGTAGAGCGAGGCGATCGCCGCCTGGATCGCGATGGCGCGAGCCGGGGTTCCGAAGCGCGGATGCTCGGCGGCCACTGCCCTGAAGAACACACCGTCGCTCGCCATCGCGTAATAGACGCGCGGCAGTGCCATGAGCAGCCCGAGCAAACTGCCCAGCACCGCGACGATGACCACGCCCGAGAACACGCGGCCGCCCGCCGGTCCGAACAACGCCTCGCCGGCTTGCGCCGCGAACGTCTCGCCGGACGTCACGCGCTCGAGCGGGACGAGATAAAGAAAGATGGCGCTCGTCATGATGTAGATGGCGGTGATGATCGCCACCCCGATCGCAAGCGCGCGCGGCACCGTGCGGGCGGGATCCCGCGCTTCCCCCGCCAGCTTGGGGATTTCCCACCAGCCTCCGAATGCAAAGAACGCGCCGACCAACCCCGCGGCCAACGCCATTGGAAGCGGATCCGAACCGGCCCGCTGCGCGACGAAGGGCACGAAGTTCGACCAGCTTCCTGCGTGCAGCGCGAATGCCAGAATCGCAATGAGTGCCAGCGCGCCGAGCTTCAGCGCGGTGAGGCCCTGCATGAGTCCGGAGCCGAGCCGCAGGCCCGCGATATTGACCGCCGCGATCGCAAGGATGGACCCGATCGCGATGAGTTTGAGCCACACGCCGGAAACGCCCAGCGCGTAGCCGACGTAGCTCGCGAGTCCGGCGGCCAGTGCCGCGGTGATGCCGGGATCCATGACGAGCAGGCATTTCCAGCCGTACAGGAAGGCGACCGCGGGACCATAGGCTTCACGCAGGTACACATAGCCGCCGCCCGCCTGGGGCGTTCGTGCCGCGAGCTCGCCATAACACAGTGCGCCGCTCAGCGCCATCACACCCATGACCAGCCAAACGACCAACAACCAAAACGGCGAGCCCAGCGAGCGCGCCATGCCCGCCGGCGTGAGAAAAATCCCGATGGCCACGACCTCGCCAACGACGAGTGCCGTGACGGCGACGAGACCAAGCTGACGGCGTAGCACGTTTCTAAGATAGCCTGCATGTTTATGATTGCAGCGCGCCGCCGTCGCGCGTATACACGCACACCCAATACCGCGAGGCGACCATGATTCGTTCCCCGACTCTACCCGGCCTGCTCATGTTGGCGCTCACCCTGAGCGCGTGCGGCGCTTCTCGGTCGCCCGTCCCGCTCGTGGGCGCAGCGAGCGACGTCAGCGCCCTCACCGGTGAATGGGCCGGCGATTACAGCAGCGCCGAGTCCGGGCGCAGCGGCAGTATCAGCTTCACACTCCGGGCCGCTGGCGACTCCGCGTTCGGCGATGTCGTCATGATCCCGACCGCATGGGGTCGGCCGCTCATGCCGTATCGTGAGGGGAACACAGCGGGGGCAGTGGGAAATCAGCAACCAACCTCGACGGTGCTGACGATTCGGTTCGTGCGGGTGGAGCACGGCCACGTGAGCGGCACGCTGGATCCCTATGCCGATCCACAGACCGGCGCGCGCCTGTTGACCACCTTCAGCGGCGAGCTCAGCGGCAAGGCGATCATTGGGACCTACACGACCAGGCTGCCGTCGGGCGATACACAGACCGGCCGTTGGACGGTGCAGCGGCGTTAGCGGTCCTTCGACTCGCGGGCGACAGTGGGCGTCGCGAACTCGGGGCGCCCCACCGGCTCGAGCCCGAGATACTGCCGCGCGCGGTTCAACGCGTCGTCGATGTTGCCGTGGATGTTCTCCTCGGTGAGCTCGTCGTACAGTCCTGAACGCTCAAGGGCCACCACGGGCTGGGCGTGCACATCGGACAGGATCACGAGAGTCCCTTCCCGGCGGCTGCGGTGTGCCAGATCGCGCAACGCGTGCAGGCCGGTCGAGTCGATCGCCGGGACGTGGCGCAGGCGGATAATCAGCACCTTCGGCTTGCCGGCAATCCGCCCCACCCGGTCCTTGAACATCTCGGCTGCGCCAAAGAAGAACGGTCCCGTAATCTCGTAGACCTGGACACCCTCGGGGATCACGCGACTGCGAACGGCGTTGGGATCGTGCTCGAAATCGTCCACGGGGTCGGTGAATTCGTGGGTGAGGACGCTAATGTTCGTCACCTCCGCCATCCGCCGCATGAAGAGGAAGGCGGCCAGCACCATGCCCACTTCGATCGCAACCGTGAGGTCCACGAGGACCGTCAGCAGGAACGTCGTCAGCAGCACCGCGACGTCGCTCTTCGGCGCCCGAAACTCCGACACGAACGTCCGCCACTCGCTCATGTGGAACGCGACGACGACCAGAATTGCCGCCAGCGTCGCCAGCGGGATCAGTGCGGCCAACCGACCAAAGAACAGCGTAATGAGCAACAACGTGATCGCATGCACCATGCCCGCGACCGGCGTCCGGCCGCCGTTCTTCACGTTCGTCGCCGTGCGCGCGATCGCGCCGGTCGCGGGCATTCCGCCGAAGATCGGCGACGCGATGTTCGCGATGCCTTGCGCCACCAGCTCCATGTTGGAGCGATGGCGACCGCCCATCATGCCGTCCGCGACGACCGCCGAGAGCAGCGACTCGACGGCGGCGAGCAGGGCAATCGTGAATGCCGGGCCGGCCAGCGCCTGGATGATCGGAAGCGACAGATGCGGTATGCTCGGCTGCGGCAGCCCCGCGTGGATCGCGCCGAACCGCGCGCCGATCGTCTCGACCGGCAGATGCAGCAGCTGCGCCAGCAGCGTGGTCACGATGAGCGCGACGAACGGTCCCGGAATGCGCATCGAAACCCGCGGCCACACGATGATGATCGCGAGCGTTGCGACCGCGACCACCAACGCCCATGGATTGACGGTGTCAAACGCGTGGACGTAGGCGTCCCACTTCGGCACGAACGCAGAGGGGACCGACTGCATCTCGAGCCCGAGCAGGTCGCGGATCTGGCTCGAGAAGATGATGAGCGCGATCCCGCTGGTGAAGCCGATCGTCACCGGATACGGGATGAATTTGATCGCGCCGCCCAGCCGGAATAGCCCGAAGGCGACGAGGATGAAACCGGCCATGAGCGTGGCGACGACGAGACCATCGACGCCGTGCTGCGCCACGATTCCCGAGACGATTACGACGAACGCACCGGTCGGCCCGCCGATCTGGACGCGCGAGCCGCCGAGCAGTGAGATGAGAAAGCCGGCGACGATCGCGGTGTAGAGCCCGCGCTCCGGGCTGAGCCCGCTCGCGATGGCGAACGCAATGGCGAGCGGCAGCGCGACGATCCCGACGATAACGCCGGCGATCACGTCCCGGGTGAATTGCTCCCGGTTGTAGTCCTGAAGGGTCGTAAACAGCTTGGGGATGAGCACGGCGGCGAGAAGATACTAGATTCTCGCGTGCATTTCATCGCATCCCTCGCGCTCGCCCTAAGTCTGCAACAGGGCCTGCCATCCGATTCCGCCGTCCACGCGATCCTGCTGACCCGCGTCAACGCGCTGCCCGACACCGGCAAACACGGCGAGGGCATCGTCGTCGGGTTGCTGGACAAGGGCAGACGCGTCGTGGCGGTTGGGGTTGGTGCGGACAATGTCTTCGAGATCGGCTCGATCACGAAGGTCTTCACCGCATCGATCCTCGCCGACATGGCGAGCCGCGGTGAAGTACGGCTCGACGATCCCGTCGCGAAGTATCTGCCGAGCTCGGCGCACATCCCATCGCGCAACGATCGGCAGATCACCCTGTTGGATCTCGTCACACAGTCGTCCGGACTGCCGCGCATGCCGTCGAACTTTACGCCGCGCGATTCGATGAATCCGTATGCCGACTACAGCGTTCAGCAGTTGTACGCATTTCTGTCGAGCTACCAGCTGACGCGCGACATCGGCGCGACCTATGAGTACTCGAACCTCGGCGTGGGCCTGTTGGGACACGCGCTCGCACTCAAGGCGGGGACGAGCTACGAGCAGCTCGTGACGCGACGAGTTCTGATTCCGCTCCAGATGAAGGAGACGGCGATCACCCTCACACCGGCGCTGCGCGCGCGCCTGGCACTTGGGCACGATGGCGAGGGCCATGTCGTGCCCAACTGGGACCTGCCGACCCTCGCCGGCGCGGGGGCGCTGCGTTCAACCGCGGCCGACTTGCTCACGTTTCTAGTGGCCAATCTCGATTCGACCGCGACACCGCTTTCGCGGACACTGCAACAGACGCATGGCGAGCGGCACGCGACCGATAACCCGAATCTCAAGATCGGCCTCGCCTGGCACATCTCTTCCCGGCCGGTCGGGAAGATCGTATGGCACAACGGAGGGACGGGCGGCTATCGCAGCTTCATGGGCTTCGATCCGGTGCGCCGCATCGGCGTCGTCGTGCTCTGCAACAACGGCAACGAAAACGTCGACGATATCGGCTTTCACCTGCTGGACGAGACGTTCCCGCTCAGCCCCCCACGGCAACGGCACACCGAGGTCGCAGTGGATTCGCTGATCCTGCAGCGCTATGTGGGCGAATACGAGCTGGCCCCGACGTTCCACATCGTCATCACGCGCGAGGCCGCACACCTGTTCGCTCAGGCGACGGCGCAGCCGCGGTTCGCGATCTTTGCCGAATCGGACTCGACATTTTTCCTGAAAGTGGTGGACGCGCAGCTGACGTTCCGGCCGGATGGCCTCGTGCTACATCAGAACGGACAGCACCTCCCGGGACGAAGGCTGCACTAGATGGGCGCTACCCTCTCTATAGCGCGATCATCACCAGGTGCGCGCCAGCGCTGAGCGCGCCGGCAAGGCCTGCACGGATCGAGTCAGGCGCGCCCACGAAGTCGAGCAGGACTCCACGCTCTTCGCCCGTGAACACGAGCCGGTCGCCGATGGGAGTAATCCTGGGCCCCTCGTTGTCCGGTAGGACGCTCCCCGCCACTTTCGCGAATGGCACATCGTCGACCGAAACGACCTCGTCCCACGACCTGAACGTGTTGAACCAGCCTGCGGAGCCCTTCAGCTCGGCGCTCCCGGCAGCGTCGTGAACCGAGAGATCCACGTCCTCATAGTAGGTGTCGACGCCCATCTGCGCCGCATGGTGCAGCACCGCATGCAGGTCCGCCGCGGAATCGTCGAGCTGCACCGTGGTGATGTTGGTGTTGAACTCGGACCCCGGGGCCCCGGTGACTTGAAAATCCAGGCGCTGTTGTCCGTCGCTCGCGAAGCCCGTCGCGCTCGCCACCCCCGGCGCGTCCGCTACCGCGTGACTGATGGTGTAGGCGACCAACGGCGTACCGCCGCTCGTGCCGGTTGCCACGCCGCGCACCGCCGTCGTATCGGGCGTGCTGGCGTCGAACAGGTCGAGCTGCCCGACGGTCGTGGCTGGGCACGCGATCGACCCGTCCGGAGCACGCCGGTAGAGCACGACCCGGACGCCCGTGGCCGGGGCGCCGGCGTCGCCGCTCACGGCGTAGCGCTGCGACGCGCAGCTGAACGCGAACGTCTTCCCGAGCAACGAATCAGGAATGAGCGGCCCGCCAGCCGCCGGCGTAGGCAATGGTGGGACCAGCTGAAAGTACCCGAGGGATCGAACGAGCGGCGACGCGAAGACGGTGTTGACGACGGCGAGGCTCGTGCGGAGCTCGCTCAGGTCGGCGAGGGGGCCGGTCGATTCACCGCACCCCGCAGCGGTGAGCAGCAGCAGCAGCCATGTGATCGGTCTCATGAGGCTCGATCCTTACTACCCTCGCCAGCGTGGACCGCGTCACAGCGGGCTACTACTGGAGAGGCGCCGGTCGGAATCGAACCGACGAATCGAGGTTTTGCAGACCTCTGCCTTACCACTTGGCTACGGCGCCAGGGCGTCAAAAGTCACCAAAACACCCGGGTTTCTCAACCCCGCAAGCTCTCCATGAGTTCTGCCGCCCGCGCGAGTACGCGCTGATCCTCACCATCGAGCTGCACGATCCCGCCCATTAGTCGCTCGACGCGTCGCGCCCGTCCCTTCTGCAACAGGCGCCGTCCCGCCGCCGTCGCTTCGACCAGCTGCACACGGCCATCGTCGGCGTGACTCACGCGACGCACAAGACCTCGGCGCTCCAACCCGTCCACCAGGCGCGTGATCGTCGGTCGCCGCACCTGCTCGGCCTCGGCGAGTTGGCTCATCGTGAGCGGCCCGCGAAACACGAGGACGGACAGCGCGGACGCGCGCGGCGCGGTCAACCCCATCGCCTTGTCAAGAACCCGTAGTCGCCGCAGCAGATGGATGGCGGCGGAGTGCAGCCGGTCGGCGATCGTCCTGGCAGGGGGTTGACGGGAAGCGGATCCCATAATTACTTAGCATAAGCTAACCAATTTCTTCCGGAGGGACAATGGAGCTCGCACAGGTGACCAACGTCGTCCACGACCTGGATCGTGCCGTCAAATTCCACCGCGACACACTCGGCCTGCCGCTGTTGTTTCAGGCGCCGCCGTCGCTCGCGTTCTTCCAGCTGGGCGCGGTGCGGCTCATGCTGTCGCCGCCCGAAACCGCCGCGCAGGATCATCCCGGCTCGGTGCTCTATTTGAAGGTGAAAGACATCGAGGGAGTGCACCGCTCGCTCGCGGGGCGCGGCGTCACATTCGAGGGCACGCCGCATCGCGTGCACGAAGCGGCCGACTACGACCTATGGATGGCGTTCTTTCACGACCCCGACAACAACCCGATGGCGCTCATGGAGGAGAAGCCAAAGCGGAAGGCTTCCTGAAGGACGAGACGACCGCGACGCTGGCGACGAGGATGTTCGCCACGATGACCGGGAGCGACTGGATCATCACGCCGTAAAGCGCCCACAAACCTGCGGCAATCCCCTGCACACGCCGCAACCCTACCGGCGTCTTGGTGAAATAGGAAACGAGGAACACCGCAGTCGCCAGCCAGCCGATCCAGTCGACCTTCGTCATCATGCTTGCCCCTTGAGCGTCAGAATGAAAAACCTTTCCGTACCGTGAACGCCCAGCGCTTCCTCTGCATCCCCTGCCCGAACCGATAGCCAAACGCCAGCTCGGCTGCGTCCCCACGCACGGCGCGGGTCGGCCCGAAGCGGAGCGCAAGGCCGGCATCACCGCCCTGGCGCGCGGGCTCGTCACCATACCACGCGCCGCCATAATCGAGAAACGGGGCGAGACCGACCGCCATCAGTCCTAGAATCTGGTCGGCGACCAGGATCCGGTCTTCGAACACGAGCCACGTCGTGCGCGTCCCGGTGAAGTCGTGCGCGCCGAACAATCTGGGCCCGCGCTGCACCGTCCAGGGATCGAACTCCCCCCCCGGCTTTGGATGCGTCACGATCCCGCCCTCCGCATGGGCGATCAGGGTGTGGCGCGGGATATTCTGGCTCACGACCGTCAATTCCGCCTGCGTCCGCGTCGAGTCCAACCCATTCGCCGCCAGACGCAGCACGGCGAATCCGCGCTTCCAGACGGCGGAGGTTTGCCCGCTCAGCTCGTATCCGACCCCCGACTGCAACACGACGCCCAACCGCAGGGTGGGCGAGACGTCCACGTCCTCGCGCCGGGCGTAGGAGTTGAAGTGCTCCAGCACGCGGAACCGCACCGACCCGATTTCGATCCCCGCCCGCACGGTCGAGAACACCGAATACGGAACCCGCGAGGTATCGGTGGCGCCAAAGTCTTCCCGGCGCCATTCCCACCCGGCCCACAGGCGCGTGAAACTGTGTGTCGTCGCGGTAGCCGCGATCCCGCCGATGATTCCCGCCCGCAGCAGGTGATGGCGCGTGCTGTCCAGGAGCGCGTCGTCGCGAAATCGCAGCACGCGCTCCTGGGCGGCTTCACCGTAGGTCTCGAGCGAGTAGGGCGCGGAGGTCTCGTGAAACGGCAGGCCGAAATGCCATTCGCCGCGACGGCCGTCGGACAGATTCCGGTAGCGCAGCGTGAGCAGCGTGCGGCGGCCGAAGAACAGCGGATTGATGAAGTCAAAATCGAGGTGGCTGCGATCCGGGTTGCGGCCGTATCGCAGCACCACTTCCGTGGCCGTGCCAAGAAAATTGCGCTCGATGAAGCCGACGTCCCAGGTGTTGTCGCCCCCCGCGCTCGTGAAGCTGGCCTGCGGCTGGGTGCTCCAGCCGTCCGACGTCACCGCGCGCAGCGCCAGCTTCCCGTCGGGTTGAGAGCGAACGGTATCGACGCGCACCGACCGAAACACGCCGAGGGAGCGCAGGGCCCGCTCGCTTTCCGCCATTCGCGCCGAATCGAACGGAGCCCCCCGCTGCAGCAGCAACCGGCGGCGGACCACCCACTGGCGGGTCCGCATGTGCAGCTTGTTCGCCAGGTGCGCAACCCAATCGGGCGTCGCGTCGTCCCGGTCGAAAATGTTGCCGTTCTCGATGATGATTGTGTCGATGATCTGACGGTCGGACGGCCGGTCGGCCGGACGGTCGGTCTGGGCGGCCAGTCGGCCGGACGGCGCGACGGCCAGCGACACCGCGATCGCGACCACAGCACCGGCCGTCAGGCCGTCGGGCCGTCCGACCATCAGGGACGCACCCCATGAATCCGCTGCCGCAGTTGGTACGTCGCGTGTTTGGTCGAATCGTTCCAGGCCGTGAAATACAGCGTCGCGTCGATCCGTCCCGCGATCTGCCGCATGCCCCGCGTCTGCATCACATACGTCCCCCGCACCGAATCGGGTCGCAGCGGGCGGCACAGACAGGTCACCGTTCCCCAGGCGGGAATGGAGCGCCCGAGCGAATAGGCGTGGCCGGCCGAGAGCCGCCGCGCGTCACCGAGATCGAGCCCGACGTCCAGCGAGTACTCATCACCGAGCGCGTCGCTCGGATCGAAATCGAACCGTGCGAGCACGACGTCGTGGCGTTCGGTGAGGGTGGTATCGACGCGCAGGTACACCACGGTAAAGCGCGGGTCTGGTTCAACGATGATGCGGCCGTGCTGCTCCCAGCGTCCTGCGTGCTGCACTCCTTGCGTGTCGCCCGGCCGCGGCAGGACGTCGCACGCCGAGGTCACCCCGGCGATCAGGGCTAACACGCGAAACAGTGTCATCGGGTAACGTCAGAAGATATACACCGCACGGCCAGAGCGGCCGTGCGGCGGTGACACTACAGCCCGGCGTCAGTACAAGTACGCCACGCCGAGCGCGACGCTGACTTGATCCTTCTTGGCGTTGAAAGCGGCCAACGTGGATCGATCGTACCTCACCTCGGGCCGGACGATAGCACTCGGCCACGCCCGGATGTTCAACGTGGCCGTCGCGCTGCCGAACTTCTGCCCGGTGTTCGCAGGAAAGCCCATCGACCCGCTGGTGCGCGCGCCGTTCACGTCGTTCACGTAGTCGCCCCGCAACGCCAGCCCGACCTCCGTGCTGACGTCGTACGTCACCCAGCCGCCGATTGCCCACCATTGGGCATCCTGGGTTGGGGTCGGCAGGGCAGCGTTCGCCTGCTCGCGGCCGTAGTCACCCTGCAGCCAGAATTGCGTCGTGCCCAGCCTCCGCCAAATCAGTGCGTCGACGCCGTAGCGATTCGCGTGGTCGTTGCCGGCCTCCTCCGGGCCCCAGAACCCAACGATCCCTACCGAGGTGAGCGTATCGGGTGAGATCCCGACCCGTCCCATCAGCGACTTGCGTTTGTTGTTGTCTGAAACCTGGTCCCATCCGTTGATCACCCGGAGCTGCACGTCGACGTGCTTGTTGAGCTTCGTTTCGACGCTCACGCCCACCGCGGTGAAGTTCTCAACGTAGATGAACTGGTTCCCCTCCGACCAGTTCGTGTTGCCGGCGGTCTCGATCACCTCCAGACCGAGCAGCGTGGGCATGCGCCCCGCCTTGAACTGCACGCCGCTCCCATTCGCGGTTGGGAGGTTCAGGGTGACGTAGAGGTGCGGGATATCGGCCTGGGTGCCGAGGTCGAGCGCCCCTCCCCCGGACTTGATCACGGTGGCGTTCTGGCCGAACAGGGCCTCGGTGTGGAATCCCGCGCTGCGCTTCGCAGGGTCGTACGGCTTGTCCAGCACGACGCCGAACGCGTTCAGGGTGAACCGGTTCTGCAGGCGATCGTATAACCGCCCGACGATGATCGTATCCCCAGCGCTGTGTCGGGAGTAGACGTAGGACGCCTCGGCCCAGCCGCTGAGCTTGAGTGGCGGCGGCGTTTGCGCCGCCAGCGATGCCGTCACGAGCAGCAGGCCGGCGAGTGCGACGGCGCGCATCAGATCGGCTCCGGCTGGGGTTCGAAAGCCGGTTCGGCAGTCGCGGTCACGGGCTCGTCGATGACCACGACCGTCGCGGCTTCGGGCGTGGTCGTATAACCCTCCAAACCCATCTCCGGCACGTCGAGCCCGAGCTCCTCGACTTGAGCCGAGACGCGATGACCGCCCACCACCAAGCCGGTGACCTTGTACGCGACGTACGCCATCGTGCCGACGACAACGAAATTGGTCACGCCACCCACGAGCTGGGCCAGCAGCTGCGAGGCGTCGCCGTAGAACAACCCGCGCACCGCCCCGTCTACGCCGTTCCATCCGGCCCCATACGTCCCGTCCGCGAGCAAGCCGACTGACAGAATTCCCCACAGGCCGCACACGCCGTGCACCGAGATGGCGCCAACGGGATCGTCGATCTTGAGCGACCGCTCGATGAAGAGCACTGCTGCGCAGACCAGCACTCCCGCCACGCCGCCGATCAGGACCGCGGCGGGCGCCGTCACGAACGCGCACGGTGCGGTGATGGCGACGAGTCCGGCGAGCGTCCCGTTCGCGAGCATCGACGGGTCGGGCTTGCCGTACCTGCGCCACACGTAGATCATTGCCGTGATTCCTCCAGCCGCCCCAGCCAGCATCGTGTTCGTCGCGATGACCCCGATGCGCAGGTCAGAGCCCGCCAGCGTCGATCCGGCGTTGAACCCGAACCACCCGAACGCAAGGATGAACGTGCCCACCAGCGCCATGGGGATGTTGTGGCCGGGGATGGCGTTCGCGGTCCCGTTGGCGTTGTACTTCCCGCGCCGCGGGCCCAGGAGTATCGCGGTGATGAACGCCATGACACCGCCCGTCATGTGCACCACGGACGAGCCGGCGAAGTCGACGTGGCCGTGGCCCAGCCCGAGGTTCTTCCCGAGCATGGCGAGCCAGCCGCCGCCCCAAGTCCAGTTGGCGTAGATCGGATAAATGAAGGCGCCGACGAACACGCTGAACACGGCGAACGCGACGAACCTCCACCGCTCGGCCAGCGCCCCCGTCGGGATCGTGGCCGCGGTGTCCATGAAGACCATCTGGAACAGGAAGTAGGCGAAGACCGGCGCGGTGTAGGCGACGCCAGTGAGGAAGAACCCGGTTCCTCCGAACAGGCCCCACGTCTTCCCGCCGATCGTCACCGAGACTTCGTGCGACAGCCGATCGTAGCCGCCCAGCGTGCCGAGCGGCCCGACGCCCCCGGCCTGCAGGGCGAAGCCCACGGCCCAGTAGGCCAGCATCGCGATGCCGTACACCATGAAGTTCATCGTCATGGTGTGCGCGGCGTTCTTCGCGCGCGTGAAGCCGGTCTCGACGAGCGCGAAGCCGGCCTGCATGAACATCACGAGAAAACCGGCGACCAGCGTCCAGACGAAGTTGATGGCAACGGTGTTGGCGTCCATGTCCCCCTCGGGCGTTCTTGGTGTCAGTAGATTTGTGCATGATATGCACGATTCTTGGTACACTCTGCATCACTCAATCACGGCCAACAGCACATACGTACGACGAATCCTGCACTACTTGCACGAATATGCAGACACTGTGCCATTGGGGGAAGAGGGGGGAGCTGAGGGGGGGGACGACGTTCAATACTGGGCCAGGTAGCGCTCGACCTCCCACTCGCTCACGCGGCCGATGTACTCCTGCCATTCCTCCCGCTTGGCCTCCACGAACCGCTCGTAGATATGTGACCCCAGGGCGTCACGGACCACGTCGTCCTTGTCGAGCATGTCCAACGCCTCGTGGAGGTCGCGCGGCAGCTCGTCGATCCGGTACTTGCGCCGCTCGCGGAAGCTCATCGCGAAGATGTTCTTGTTCACCGGATCGGGCGGAGTGAGCTTGCGGGCGACGCCGTCCAGCCCGGCCGCGAGCTGTACCGCGAGGGCCAGGTACGGGTTCGCCGATGGATCGGGCATTCGCAGCTCGCAGCGGGTGCCGATGCCGCGACGGTCGGGGATGCGGACCAGCGGGGACCGGTTGCGCATCGACCACGCCACGTTGGTCGGGGCTTCGTAACCCGGGACCAGTCGCTTGTAGCTGTTTACCAGCGGATTGGTCACCGCGCAGAAACCACGGGCATGCTTCAGCAGCCCCGCGATGTACTGCAGCGCCACAGGGGATAACTCCCATTTCCCCTTGGGATCGTGGAACGCGTTCGCGCCTTTCCGGAACAGCGACTGGTGGGTGTGCATCCCGGAACCGTTCTGGCCGAAGATCGGCTTGGGCATGAACGTCGCGAGAAAGCCGTGCCGGTACGCGACGTTCCGCACCACGAATCGAAACGTGGCGAGGTTGTCGGCCGTCTCGAGGGCCTCGGCGTAGCGGAAGTCGATCTCGTGCTGCCCGGGCGCCACCTCGTGGTGCCCCGCTTCGACTTCAAATCCCATGGCGACGAGATCCCTCACGATCAGGCGGCGAATCTCCTCGGCGCGGTCGACCGGTGTCTGGTCGAAGTAGCCGCCGTGATCGTGGGTGATCGTGGTCGGCTCACCATCGGCATCCAGCTGGAAAATGAAGAACTCGGCCTCGACACCGGCCATCATTTCGAAGCCGAGCGCCGTCGCTTTGGCGATCTGGCGCTGCAGCGCCTGGCGGGTGCAGCCGGCGAACGACGACCCGTCGGGATTGTAGATGTCGCAGATCACGCGGGCGACCTTGCCGGCGGCATCACCGTTGGGCAGCACGCGGAACGTCTCCAGATCGGGCCGCAGCACCATGTCCGATTCCTCGATCCGTACGAACCCTTCGATCGAAGAACCGTCGAACATGATGTCACCCTCGAGCGCCTTCTCGAACTGGCTCTGGGGTACCTCGACATTCTTGTTGATGCCGAGAATGTCGGTGAATTGGAGACGGAGCGAGCTCACGTCTTGCTTCTTGGCGGCGTCTAAGATCTCGCGTTTGGTTGTCATTGAGATTAGGGGCGGTAAAGGGGCGGTAGGTGCACCGCCTCCTACCGCCCCCTATACCCCCTACCGCCAGTTGTCAGGCGTCGTAATACAGGAAGAACTCATAGGGATGCGGGCGCAACGCAACGGCGTCCACATCCTTGACTCGCTTCATTTTGAGCCAGGTGTCGATGAGGTCTTGCGTGAACACTCCGCCTTCGAGCAGGAAGGCGTGGTCGGCCTCCAGGGCCTGCAGCGACTCGAGGAGACTTCCCGGTGTGTTCTTGACGTGCTTCCGCTCTTCCGGCTCCAGGTCGTACAGGTCTACGTCCATCGGCTTCGGCGGCTCGATCTTGTTCTTGATGCCGTCGAGGCCGGCCATCAGCAGCGCGGCGAACGTGAGGTACGGATTCGCCGACGGATCCGGCGCCCGGAACTCGAGCCGCTTGGCTTTCGGCGACGTCGAATACATCGGGATGCGGCAGATCGCCGAGCGGTTGCGCTGCGAGTAGATCAGGTTGATCGGCGCTTCATAGCCCGGCACCAGACGCCGGTAGCTGTTCGTCGTGGGTGCCGCGAAGGCGAGCAGCGCCGCCGCGTGCTTGATCAGCCCGCCGATGTACCAGCGCGCCGAATCGGAAATCAACGCGTAGCCGTTCTTGTCGAAGAACAGGTTGTTCGTCCCGTTCCACAGGCTCATGTGGACGTGCATCCCGGAGCCGTTGTCGCCAAACATCGGTTTGGGCATGAACGTCGCTGTGTAGCCGTTCTTGGCGCACACGTTCTTGACGATGTACTTGTACATCATGACCTGGTCGCCCATGCGCGTCAGCGTGTTGTAGCGCATGTCGATCTCGGTCTGGCCCGCGGTGCCCACCTCGTGGTGGTGCACTTCCACCTCGATGCCTGCCGCGATCATCGCCAGCATGATCTTGGAGCGCAGGTCCTGCAGCCGGTCCGTCGGCGGAACGGGGAAATAGCCTTCCTTGTGCCGCGGACGGTGGCCGAGGTTGGCCGTCCCGTTCGCGCCGCTGTTCCAGATCCCCTCTTCGGAATCGATGTGATAGTAGCCTTCATGCGCGTTCTGATCGAAGCGCACGGAATTGAAGATGTAGAACTCCGCCTCGGGCCCGAAGAACGCAGTCGTGGCGACGCCGCTCTTTTTCAGAAATGCTTCGGCCTTGCGCGCGACGTAGCGGGGATCGCGCGAGTAGGGCTCACGCGTGATCGGATCCACGATGTCGCACGTCAGGGAAAGCGTCGGCACTTCCAAACAGGGGTCAACGAAGGCGCTCGCCGGATCGGGCATCAGCAGCATGTCGCTCTCGTTGATGGCCTGGAAACCGCGGATCGACGAGCCGTCGAATCCCAAACCGTCCGTGAACGTGTCTTCCTCGAGCTCCTTCAAGGGAATCGAGAAATGCTGCCAGGTGCCGGGCAGATCCGTGAAACGCACGTCCACGATCTGCACGCCTGCTTCTTTCGCACGGCGGATCACATCCGCCGGCGATGTGCCGGTAGCGGCCTTCCCACCGGTGACGGTGGGTTCCAGCGTTGCTGTCATTGCGCGGGGTCTCCTTCCCGAGTCGGTGAAACGCTTTGCAAGCGGCGGGCCATACGGAAAGCTAGAGGCCCTATGCGGGGGTGTCAAGAAATCCGTGCACAAACTGCACAAAAAACCAGCTGAATGGCTTGTTACGGTGTGGAAATGTGCAAAATGATCTCCCAAAGTGCAGCATATGTGCTACAACGCCTCCACGAAATGCAACAGCTCGACCGCAGAAAACTCCGCAAACCGCTCGTGTATATCCTTCTCCTGCCATTCGAGGAAGATCCATCCGGTCGTCTTGTGCAGCTGTCCGCTCACAAAGTGAATTCGGCCGCGCACCGCCCCCAGCGCCGTGTCGGACTGGCCCTCGAGGTAGACGTCCCACCGTTGCTCGCCGCGTTTCAACTCTCCCATGTGCTTGCCGTACTCGGTGCTTGCCATGGGCCACTACACTACCGGCTTTCGTGCGACCCGCCAGCCCGGGTTACATTCCCCACGCAATGACCTGTCATGCATGTGGCGCACAACTTTCGTCGACCGCGCGGTTCTGTCACAAATGCGGCGCGACGGTCGCCACCGTTGGCGCGACCGGCTGGCGGGTCGGCTTGCCGTGGGGGTTGGCCGGCGCCGCGCTTGGCGCTCTAGTCGCGGTGGTGCTGATGCGCGGGACCGGCCGGAAGGAGTCGGACGCGATAGCAGGGCCCATCGGCATCCGCGCCCCTGATATCTCCCAGCTATCACCGGAGGAACGAGCGACTCGCCTGTTCAATCGTGTGATGATCCTGGCGGAAGCGGGCAAGCAGGACAGCGTCCAATTCTTTCTCCCGATGGCGCTGGGCGCGTACGCCCAGCTGCCCAGCCTGGACACCGATGCGCGCTATCACGTCGGCCACCTGCAACTCCTTGGAGGCGACGTGCAGGGAGCGTTGGCGCAAGCGGACACGATCCAGCGTGCGGAGCCGACACACCTCTTCGTTTACGTATTGCGTGCTCGCGCGTATGAGCAGCAGCGGAACGCGGCGCAGGCACGGCGCGCGTATGCGGACTACCTCCGCAACGAAGCAGCCGAGCTAGCGCGAAATCGCCCTGAATACGCCGCGGATGCACACGGGTCTGAACTCAAGGCTTTCCACGCTGCGGCGGAGCGGCAGACAGGAAGCGGGCGGACGTCGTGACGGCAACGGTTTCTCGCACCATCCACGTCGCCCACAGCCCCGACGCCGACGACGCCTTCATGTTCTGGGCGATGGCCGCCGGGAAGATCGATACGGACGGCCGGCGCTATGTGCACGAGCTCGGCGACATCGAGAGTTTGAACCGCCGCGCGCTCACCGGTGAGCTGGAAGTCACCGCCGTCTCGCTCCACGCCTACGCGTACCTCGCCGATCGCTACGGGTTGCTCGCGCACGGCGCCAGCATCGGCGATCGCTATGGGCCGCGGATTGTGGCTCGAG
>Ga0209056_10000903_pt1 | contig 32869 bp, 36 predicted proteins | sample GraSoiAngelo_114_FD_185876 | JGI IMG/M metagenome (GOLD analysis project Ga0209056, IMG submission 185876) | Grasslands soil microbial communities from the Angelo Coastal Reserve, California, USA - 14_0903_13_40cm (SPAdes) (version 2) | ecosystem: Environmental > Terrestrial > Soil > Grasslands... | reverse complement strand
GGAGGCCACCCGCGCGCGTTACGTCCGCGAGATCGAGGAGTTCGCACGTATCGATCTGCCCGAAGACGCGACCTCGGAACAGCGCCTCGACGCGTTCGAGCGTCTGATCCTGACGGTGACGCCGCGAATGTTCCCGCGAATGATCGGGACCATCATGCCTGCGATGCTCTCGTTCGCCCTGGCGGTACGGCTGCTGCGCGGCAAGGCGCGGATGGACGAGCTGCAGACCATCACTCGCGGCGCGCCACACAACCCAACCACCGAGATGGACCTGGCGCTCTGGACTTTGTGCACCGATGTCGGCTCCGATGCGGACTCACGGGAGGCGCTGATCAGTCGCACGCCAGCCGAGCTGGCGGCCGCCTATCGACGCGGCACGCTGCCCCCGCGCCTGCAGGCCGGCCTCAAGTCATTCCTCGCCCGTTACGGCTTTCGATCGATCGGCGAGATCGACATCGGCGTCGAGCGCTGGTCCGAAAACCCGGAGCACATCCTCGGCGCGCTCGCGAATTACTTGCGCCTCGGCGACGACGCGCTGGCGCCCGACGCTCAGTTCGCGAAGGGCCAGCGGGAGGCGGAGGCGATGATCGCCTCGCTGCTGACCAGGGTGCACGGCCCACGGCGGGCGATCCTCCGAGTGGTGCTGGGTAGAGTGCGTGCCCTCATCGGCGATCGAGAAGCGCCGAAGTTCCACATCATCCGCCTGCTCGCGACGCCCTCACGAGAGCTGCTCAAGCCGGTCGGTCGCGACCTGGTCGCGCGCGGCCAGCTCTCCGACGAAGACGACATCTTCTTCCTGACCCTGCCGGAGGCGCGACGCGCCGCCGGCGGCGAGGACATGCGGAAGCTGGTCGCCGCCCGACGGGATGCCTTCGACCGCGAACGCGCGCGCCGGCGCATCCCGCGCTTGCTACTTTCCGACGGGACCGACGCGGAGGCAGCACTGGTATCGGTCGGCGAGGGACTGCGAGGTTCGCCCGCCTCCCCGGGGGTCGTCTCCGGGATCGCGCGCGTGATTCTCTCGCCGGCGGGAGCAAGGCTCGAGCCGGGAGAGATCCTGGTCGCGCCTTCCACCGATCCCGGCTGGACACCTCTCTTCCTGACTGCGGGTGCCCTGGTGATGGAAATGGGCGGAATGATGTCGCACGGCGCGGTGGTGGCCCGCGAGTACGGCATCCCGGCCGTCGTCGGAGTGGCCGGTGCCACCGAGCAGATCATGACCGGTCAGCGCGTCACGGTCGACGGCTCTGCGGGCACGGTCGTACTGGAGGCAGGGCCGAAAGAGGAGGCCCAAGCGGTGGTGACGTCGACCACCAAGTTAGGCGCGTCGCCACCACCCGAGCCGAAGGCGAATCTCGCTGATGGTTGATCGAGCGGACATTGAATCCGAGCGTCACGCCACGAGAGAGGCTGTCCGACTGAGTGGTGAATAGGTGTGTTCAGCCACGTCGCCGTCCAGGTCGACAACCTGAGCGCCACCATCGAGTCGCTATCCCAGATGGGGTTGGGGGCAGGCCCGGTCGAACGCCCAGGCGGACGAGTCGGGCTGCCGAAGTCGGGTGCTGATGCTCGGTGGTCTTGACATTGAAGTGGCATTCCCGGCCGTCTAGAAGGGCATGACGGCTGAACAGCGCGATTGGTGCTCGCGTGGGCCTGCCGCTTGAGTTCAGGCGGGCGCCCGAGGGCTTGCCGAAGGCTTGCGGAGCTCGCGCAGCATCGGCCTTAGCATTTCCAGGGATGAGCATTTCAGCTGCTGACGATCGAGCGCGAGGAGCAGGAGTCAGCGAGCGCCGCCCGATTACGGTCCTGTTTGCCGACATTGCGGGGTCGACCTCGATCGCGGAGAGGCTCGATCCCGAAGACTGGACCACCCTCGTCGGCGAGGCTTTCCAGCGCATGAACCGGACCATCGAACGTTACGGCGGCAAGATCGCCCGCCTCATGGGCGATGGAGTCCTCGCTTTCTTCGGGGCCCCAACCGCCCACGAGGACGACCCCGAGCGCGCCGTGCGCTGCGGCCTCGACCTGGTTCGCGCCATCGACGAGCTTGACGCGAGCAGCCACATTTCCGGGGCTGACAAGCTTCGCGTAAGGGTTGGCATCAACACCGGGCCGGTCGTGGTCGGCATCGTTGGCACCGAGACCGCATCCGAGTACACCGCGATGGGTGACACGGTCAACGTGGCCGCCCGCATGCAGGCCTCTGCACGCCCCGGCAGCGTCCTCATCACCGCGGCCACCTACCGCTTCGTCAGCGGGCTCGTCGAGGCCGTCGACGTCGGCCAGCTCGAGCTCAAGGGCAAATCGGCAGCCGTCCGCGCCTACGAGATCACCAGCCTCAAGGAGGGCGCCGTGCACACGCGCGGCCTCGCCGGTGTCAGCTCGCCGATGGTTGGCCGCGACTCGCAGCTCCGCCAGCTCGGGCAGCTATTCCAGATCGTCAAAGCCGGGCAGGGTCGCGTCGCCTGCATTCTTGGCGAGCCTGGGATGGGGAAGAGCCGCCTGCTGGCCGAACTCCGCGCAAGCCTCGATGGCCAAGACGATCCCCCACGCTGGGTCGAGGGCCGCTGCCTCTCGTACGGCGAGACCATGCCCTACCACCTGCTTCTGGACCTCGTGCGCTCCCTCATTGGCGTGATCGAGACCACGGACGAGCCCCAGGTGGCGCATGCACTCGAATCCTTCCTCCAGTCCAACGCGGCTGATGACTGGCGCGAGAACTATGCCTACCTCGGCCACTTGCTGTCCCTGAAGCTCAGCCCCGACGCGCGAGCCCGCATCTCCAACCTCGAGGTGGAAACCGTCAAACGCTACAACGCGGCGGCCATCCAGATCGTCCGCGCGGCCGCCTCGTCTGGCCCAGTGGCAATGGTGTGCGACGACCTGCACTGGGCCGATCCCGCGTCCACCGACTCGCTCCTCACCCTGCTGCCGACGGTGGCCGGCCTTCCGATCCTCTTCATCCTGAGTTCGCGTCAGGAGCGCACCGCAGTCGGCTGGCGGCTCATCGCAGGCGCGCGCGAGATCTACGGCGACGCCCTTACTGAGATGCGCCTCGACCCCTTGTCCATCGACGACAGCCGCACTCTGATCAGCAACCTGCTCACCATTGAATCGCTGCCCGATGAGACGCGTGACCTGATTCTCGCCAGGGCCGAGGGCAATCCCTTCTTCGTCGAGGAGGTCATCCGCATGCTCATCGACCGCGGCGCGATCGCTCACGAAGGCGACCGCTGGATCGCCACGGATAAAGTAGCCGGAATCGAAATCCCCGACACGCTCCACGGCCTGCTGCTTGCCCGCATCGACCGCCTGCCCGCCGAGAGCCGGCGAACTCTGAGGGTCGCCTCGGTGATCGGCCGCCAGTTCGGTGTGACAATCCTGGAAAGGCTTCTAGGGTCGAAGACGCAATGAGCGCGCGTGACGAGCTCGGCCGCCTGGAGGCCAGCGGCCTTATCCAGATCGCCGCCTTGCAGCCCGAACTCGAGTACCTCTTCCGCCACGCCCTGGTGCAGGAGGCCGCTTACGCCTCGCTGCTCAAGCAGGACCGCCGCGCCCTACACCGCGCCGCCGCCGAGGCCATCCTCGCGCAGCATCCCGACCGCGAGCGCGAGCTGGCAAGCGTGCTCGCGCTGCACTACGAGCAGGCCGGCGAGAACGCCCGCGCCGCGGAGTACCTGGTGATGGCGGGGGATCACGCACTCGAGCGCTTCGCCAACCGCGAGGCGATCGGCTTCTTCAGCCGCGCGAGCAGCCTTGCGGACGAATCGCAGGGCGAGCTGCAGCTGCGAGCGGCCGTGGGGGAGGCCAAGGCTTCGTGGGGATTCAAGACGAGCGGGCGTGAGGTCGATGACCTGGAGCTGGCGGTGGCTTCGGGCGAGAACGCCGAACCCAAGCTCCTTGGCGAGGCCTACTTCTGGATTGCCTACCTCCGCCGCCAACGCGGCGAGGTCCCCGAGACGAGTCCGGACCTCGCGCGAGCGACCGAGCGCGCCATCGCGATAGCAGGGACATTAAAGGACGCGCGAGCGTCGGCGTTGCCGCGGGCGATGATGGGCGCCGGCGCCGCCTTTACAGGCCGGTTGCGCGAAGGGGCAGGCGAGATGCAGGCTGCGCTCAACGACATGGACCAGAACACCGATCCGCATTCGAACGCGATGATCGCCGACTTCCTCGCCATGACGTATGCGCGACTGGGCGAGTTCGATGCCGCTGAGGAGATCGTCGCCCGCGGCACGCAGCAGGCCGCTCTGGCCGATGAGATCTCGCGCGTCGATATCGACATCACGCAATCCGCCGTCAACTACGAGCGAGGCGAGCTCGAGAGGGCAGCGCAGCAGGCGTTCCAGTGCTCGGCGCGTGCCGAGGGGCTTGGCGCATATGCGTGCGTCGTCGCGGCCAACGTGATGTTCGGCTCGGCGACCATGGCAAAGGACGACGCCTCCTCGGCGAAAGTGCCGCTCGAACGCGGCGACGAGCTTGCGATGGTGACCAACATGGCGCCGTTCCGCACGCTGACCAAGGGTCTCCTGGCTTCAAGCTACGCGCAGCTCGGAGATCTGCCCACCGGCGTGGCCGGCTGGAACGAGGCCCTGGGCGGCGCGCGTGGCATGAACGACCGCTATGGCGAGGCGCGGGTGCTGTGGGCCCGTGGTCGTACATTCGCACTCCAGTCGCCGCCGGACTGGACGGCGGCGCTCGCGGACTTTGACAACGCGGTCCGGCTCTTCGAGGAGATGGAGGCACGGCCGGCGCTTGCCCGCTCGCTGTACGACCGAGCGAAGGCGTTGCGGGCGCTCGGCCGCACGGCTGAAGCGGCGGAGGTCGAGCAGCGCGCCCTTACCCTCGGCCGGGACCTCGGCCTCAAAGACGCCCCGTTTGCCTGAATAGCCGTAATCGGACTTTTCATCTCCGCCTACATCTTTTGGTGCTCGGCCATACGGGTCTGGAAACGCGAGCGGCAATCCCAATGGGCGGTTTGGGGCAGGCACGCCATGGGCCTAGGGACTCGGTTATCAGTCAGGTCAGCGAACCCTTAGGAGTTCAAGTACCCCGCCTACGAGTTCAGGCGGGGAGTTCAAATAGTGTCCCGTCCCCCCGACCAACTCTTGAGTTGCGACTCATTCCTGTTAGCGCAGTTAATCCGAGAACGACCCTGTCTTTTTGCAGCCCGGATGTAGCACACTCCTCCAATCTCGCCGAGAGACTCGGGCAACTCGCTGTCCCTCCGGACGCGCATTCAACTCCTGCCTCCTCCGCCAAGTCGAACCCGGTTTGAATACGATCCAAAAGCACACCCAGCGCATTGAGGAAAGCTCTGGGAGTACGCCGTCCCTGGCATTTCAGCGCAGCGCTGCGGCTGCCAGTGCAAGGTCAGCGAACAAGATTCGAATTGAGCAACGCGGTTCTAAAGATCCCGTTCAGGTTCGCGAACCGGGTTTCGATGGGGACTTCGCGCGTCTAGACGCAGGGAATCCACCGACGACCTGTTACATTCTGCGACCCGCATGAAGCAGTTGGTTATCGCACGGATCGCTGCAGCTGCGTCCCTGGTTTCGCTCGCGGCCGGACTTGTGCCGATGGCCGCGCACGGTCAGACCACCGTCAACGCGAACTGGGTCCAGGTTTCGAACACCGGTCCTGCAGCCCGCGGCGGGGCCGGCATGGTGTACGACTCGGCCCGCCAGCGATCCATCCTGTTCGGTGGATCCGACGGGTCCGGCAGCTACTTCTCCGACACCTGGCAGTACGACGGAGCATCGTGGACCCAACTGCAAGTCGCCGGGCCGTCGGCTCGGTTTCTCGCCCTCATGGCCTACAACTCTGCGCGTGGCGTCACGGTCCTCTACGGCGGATACAACAACGGTGTAATCAACAACACGTGGGAGTGGAACGGTTCGTCCTGGACGCAGCGCCTGACCGCTCACACACCGCCGGCCCGGCTCTGGTCGGCGATGACCTACGACTCCACGCGCCACGTCATCGTCCTGTTCGGCGGCGAGCTCGACACGTTGCTAAACGACACGTGGCAGTACGACGGGAACGACTGGACGCAGGTGATCACCGCACATGCGCCGGCTGCGCGCCGAGGCCACGCGATAGCGTATGACCCCGCGCGAGGGGTGACCGTTCTGTTCGGTGGTCAGTCCAGCGTCAACCTCAACGACACATGGGAGTTCAACGGCGTCGACTGGACCCAGGTCGCGCCCGCCAGCTCGCCGTCGGAACGCATCTGGCCGGCGATGGCATACGACCCGAACCTCGGCGGAACAGTGATGTTCGGCGGCGCATTCGGTTCCAACTACAACCCGCTCAACGACACTTGGCTTTACGCCGAAGGCGGCTGGCAGCAGATAGCGCCGCAGGTGAACCTGAGCGCCCGCTTCTATTCGGCGTCCGCCTACGAGTCGAACCGAGGGGACTTCGTGCTGTTCGGCGGAAGTGTGATCGCGGGGGGAGGGTCCAACTTCGGTGACACTTGGTCGCTGCAGGGCGTCACCACGTCTGCCTTGGACTGGACGCAAGCGACCACCTCGACCGCGCCAACCGCTCGGGTTTGGTCCCAGATGGACTACGACTCAGCGCGCGGCGTCAGCGTCTTGTTCGGGGGCAGCAGCGACTCCGGTCCAGGCAACCTCCACGACACGTGGGAGTGGGACGGAGCGCGGTGGACTCAGATGGCGCCCGCCACGTCTCCGCCGCCGGTAGCCGGCGGAATGATGGCGTACGACAGCACGCGCGGCGTGTCGGTGCTATTCGGAGGATCGGGAAGCACGGGGAGCAGTTCATCGACGTGGGAATGGGACGGGACGAATTGGACCCAAAAGAGCCCGGCGACATCACCACCGGCGCGGCTCTGGGCCGCGATGACCTATGACTCCGCTCGGAGCCGCATGGTGCTGTTCGGCGGCGACGGTCCGAACGGCCTGCTAGGGGACACGTGGACGTACGACGGCAGCACCTGGACGCAGATGAAATCCGCCAGCTCCCCGACGCAGCGCGATGGTCCCGCTATGGCCTTCGATCCGGCGCGTGGCCGGGCCGTGCTGTTCGGTGGTCACGACTCGAACGGCCGCCTGGGCGACACGTGGGAATGGGACGGCGCCAACTGGACGCAGATTCCCGTGACCGTTGCGCCGCACACTCGATTCTGGGAATCGCTCGCCTTCGACACGCAGCGCGGCAAGACAATCCTGTTCGGCGGCGACCACGTCCAGCCGAACGACCTCGGTGAGTCCAACGACACGTGGGAGTGGGACGGCGCCCAGTGGACACACGACTTTCCCGCTGCCGCACCCCCGATTCGCTCTGGCCAGTCGATGGCGTACGACGCGACTCGCGGACGGATGGTCATTTTTGGCGGATGGAACGCGGCCACGTCGCCAGCGACGATCTACGGCGACACATGGGAGCTCGGCAACGGAATCCAGACTCCTCCGGGCACACCGAGCGCGACTCTTAACGTGTTCGGCCTCGGAACGAACTTCGGAAGCGTGAACGTCGGCTCGGCCGCCGATGGCGTTGCGGCCTTCATGTTGTCGAGCTCCGGCACCGGCCCGCTGGCCGTCAACTCGATCGCGCTGAGCGGGCCGAGTGATTTCGTCCTCAGCACGGACTGCCCCATGCACGGGGATCCGCTGCCTGCGGGCTCGTACTGCATGGCGATCGTTTCGTTCACGCCGACCGCCGCCGGCACGCGAACCGCGGGCATCGCCTTCAGCTACAACGCGCCCGGCGGCAACCAGACGTTCCAGCTCCAGGGCACGGGAGTCGTGCATCCGACCACGCTGACGGTGTCGCCGGCGACGGCAATGTTCAACGGAGGCGCGATCATCAGCGCGTCGCTCCAGGTCGATGGCAAACCGTTCGCCGGACAGCCCGTCACGCTGAGCCTACTGAACGGCCCCGGCAGCACGACCCAGACCGACTCGTCGGGTATCGCCGTCTGGTTCGGCGTCAGCTTCGCCGGCATCCACGCGGGTACCTATCCGACAGGAATCCAGGCGAGGTTCGCGGGCAGCCCGGCCTACGCGCCCAGCTCCACGACGGCGGCCCTGGTGATCACGCAGCCCGTAACGACCACTTACACCGGCGAGTTCTACGTTGCTGACATCACTGCGGGCCACGTCACCATACAAGTGGACCAGCGGACGCCGGCGAGCGACCCGCAGTTCATCGACTACGCGCAGACGCCAGTCTGGGTACGCGTCACGCTGGTCGGGGCTGCGGCGTCATCCGACTTCTGGGTGCAGGTCACCGACGCAAGCAACTGGTCGACTACTGGGTTTGGGGTGGCTACAGCGCCCCTGCCCGCCCTGGCCGACGGCGGATATACGGTCGTCGCCGCCCTGGTCGATGGCCCGTCCAGCACGTCGCCGGGCAGTGCCGTGTCGAGCGACGACACCCGAACCGGCCTTGTGTCGTCCCCGACCAAGGGCGGTTACCTGAGCGCCGGTGGCGCCATCGCGACCGACCCGTCCACCAACACAGGTGACAGGCACGGCTATTTCTCGCTGCAGATGAAGCCCGGCAAGCCACCGGTCGGGAACCTGGTCTACAGCTACCGCGTCCGCATGGATGTTGGCGGCGGCAACCTGCGCGACGTTGATGTCTGGGTGACCAGCACGTCGATCACCACGCTCAATGGCAACTCCGCGACCGGTCAGTTTGTCGTCGAGTACGTCGACGCGCTGACCGGACAGCGCTATACGACGTTCGAGTTCTCTGGCGGAACGTTCAAGCTGACCTTTGTCAACGCGACCGGTAACTCGCCGGCCAAGTTCGGATTGGTCCTGAAGCATCCCGATGGCACTGTCTTCCACTCCACTGGCAGCGCGCCGTCGCCGGTAGTGGTTGGCCGGCTGGTCAGCACACTCTAAGACCGCCGCCGTCTACAGGTATCAGTCGCTCAATAGTGGTTCCTGTCTATCTGCAACTCCCCCCGCGCGCGGCCACCAGCACTGTGTGGTGCTTCCGGTACTCGCTCATGTTGCATTCCGTGTAGTTATCCGGCTGAAGATTGACCCAAATCTGGATGAGCGACGCCGCCCGATTAGGCACTGAAAGCGGCCAAAACGTCGCCGTTTGGACCGGCCACCACCTGATTCGGGACCGTGAGGCCCCCGGGTCAAATCCCGGGCCCCCGACCAAGCCTCAGGCGGACGACGGGTTGGTCAAAACACTCGGCGGTATGTGATCTCGAGGTCGTCGTCCCAGTTCACGTCGTCGAACGACAGCATCGCCTTCCCTGACATCGTCCGGTCCCCGTCCTCGAAGGTATAGGTCATGCGCTGCGAGAACGGCGCATCGGGCGATGCGAACGAGCCGGCCGATGAGTGCCGGTCCATCGCCATCTCCCACCCCTCGCGAGTCACGCTCACCTTGAGGATCCTGTGGACGCCGCGCGTGTCGAAGTAGTGCATGTGGAGGCCTTCGGTGTCTCCGATGATTGAGATCGAGTCAGGTATGTCTGGGTGGTCGTAGCCCGACCGATAGATGAGGAAATGCTCGCCCTCAAGCCACTCGATCTCGCTAGACCCAGTCACGATCGCGCCGGGCAGACCCGGGTGGGTCGCTTCGGTCGTCCACCGGCCTACGAGCCGCCGCCCTAACTTCTGAAGATCAGCGTTCATGCTCGATTTGACGTCCGCGAGCAGCCAAACTCATCGCTGCGGTGGCGAGTTCGTGCCCTCCAGGGATGCTCGGAAGTGTTCCTCCGGCATTGGCGCCGAAATCGGTGGATTCGTGACTGCCGTCGGCGGAACTGAACCCGCTTGCCAGCAATCGATGGCTCCGCGGGGGCTTGAAGTTGAGGACGCAACGGGCAGGACCGTGAGGCCCCGGTTTGGAATCGCGGTGGAGTAGTCGCGCACGAGACCGCCGATGAGGCGAGCGCTCGACGCCGGGCCGACCTCAACGCCGCATTCGACCGCATCGAGGCTACGATGGGCGATCGATGAGCGCCAAGATCGTCTCCGACGGAGTGGCACATACGGTGCCGGCTGATCTGAGACGTGTCCTGATTGCCAACCCAAAAGTTCTGGCGACATGGGAAGACCTCACCCCTCTTGCCCGCAATGAGTGGATCTGTTGGGTGCTCTGGCCCAAGAGGGCCGAAACGAGGAGTCAGCACATCGAGAGGCTGCGCACCGAGCTTTTGGCGGGGAAGCGACGACCCTGCTGCTGGCTTGGCTGCATCCACCGCAAGGACAAGGAACTCAGCCCTTCGGTCCGCTGGGTGGTAAGCAGCCGCAGCACAGCGTCGGCATGAGCGACGCATCCGCGTCCCAACAGATAGATGACATCGTCCGCAGGATGGCCGGCTGGAGGGGTGAGAGGTTCCCGTCTGGTCCCACGACGGCATCGTCTGCATCGGCGAGGCCCTCAAGAACGCGGTGAGGCTGACGTTTCCAAAGGGTGCCCAACTGAAGGATCCGAAGGGCCTCTTCAACACGCGTCTGGACAGCAAGACGGTTCGTGCCATCGACTTCCACGAGGGTGACGCGATCAAAGAATCCGCCTTGAGGGCGCTCATTGTCGAAGGTGTCCGTCTCAATCGAAGCTGAGATCGGCGACGGACGTCCACATCCTAAGGGTGGAATCAGGGGCTTCGTAAGAGACGGCGACGGGCACAGCCGGGGCACAGATCCCTGGCACCAGGCGGCTCTACGAGAACACGGATGGACACCGAGGAGGGGCAATTTGAGTTCAGGCGGACCTCTGCGGAGCCAGCGGGACACGCGGGGCCACTCCACCAGGACGGTTCGGGAGCATGAGGCCCCGGGTTCAAATCCCGGGCCCCCGACCATTTCTTGTATTTGAAATCGGCGATTTCCCTTGTGGTTGGAGTCAGCTTCATACCGCCGTATCACAATTTCCTGCAGACCAACCAAACCGGGGCGGTGTAACGGCGTCTTTCGTAGGCAATGTGAGATCACGCGACTGGGAATCGTTGGATAGGCAGCGCCCCATGCCGGCGGACGCACGGGTCAGGACCGTGAGGCACCCTACGCAGAATTCCAAGCTCGATCGGCATTAGTAATTGCCCCAGCCCTGTGGCTCGCATTCTTGAGCTCGTCGAGAAACTCCCCTGAAATCTGGCCCGTGGAGGCGGTGATGTCGGGCGCTGGGTACCGGACGTCTAGCCAAAGTCGGCAGCGGTGATCCCATAGGCGTGACCTGGTGGCCACTGCACCAGCTCGATCCGGTAGCCGTCGGGGTCGCGGAGCCATGACGTTTGTGCCCCATCAAGGCCGCCCGGGCGTTCGACTGGGTCGGCATTCAGTCCTGCCTTCGTAACAGCCTCGATCATGCCGCTGAGGTCATCGACTTGCACCGCGAGGTGGCTGAACCCGCTGCCGATGACCACTGGTCCGTCGGGCGGCCGGTGCACCAGTTCGAGCGTAACCACTTCATCCGCCGGCAACTTGAGCATCGTTAAAGTCACACCGTCGCCCAGATCAACGCGACCGACCTGCTCGAACCCGATTGCCCCGTAGAAGGCCAGTGAGGTGGCCAGGTCAGTGATGCGGTACGCCGGATGCAACGTCCTCATGCCTAGACAGTAGGCACTACGGGGACCGTGAGGCAGCAGGCCTCATTCCTGAGAAAAGATCGAGTACCTGACAAAGCGCTAGACCGGCTCGGGGCATGTCAACCTCGAGTCGGTGGTTAGAGAGTATTGCCTTCACTACAACGACGAGCGGCCGCATCGGAGCCGCGCGCTCCGACCACCAACCGCTAATTGCGATCCCGTGAAAATCGCAGGCAGTCCTATCTCGCGGCGCACGCGCCTCGGCGGTCTGCTAAGCGACTATCGCCAACTGCTGGCGGCGGCATGACCTCATTTTCGAACCGAACAGGCTCCAGGCGATTGGCTTGGTCGGAAAGTTCACTCTTCCAGACGGCGGCTTTACCGAGTTCGTGTTGCGCCGCGAGTTGGACGCATTTCTTAATTCGCACTACCGGCGTCATGAGACGTGCCCTAACAGGACTCGTCTTGATCCAATTCAATGCACAGAACGCAGTCTTTCGCGAGGGAACCTAGATGCGTCTCAGGTTCGGGCACCAGTCTCGTGCCACAGACTCGAAGGATTTGACGTTGTCCGGACGGCGCGAGGTTGAATCCCTGCGGACCCGTAGCCCACGACACCAGCGAACTCACCATTGCCGCCGGGGAAAACTCTGCGTCTTTGACGTCGGCGCCATGCCTTACCTGGAGCTTGATATGGCGACAACTACAAATATGGAGATGGTCATTCTCCATAACGCCGAATTCGACCAGGAAATCATCAGCTGCCAAGGGTTCGGTCGCCGACCGCCATACTTGTGAGTTCTTATCTCCAAACTGGCGAATTAGGGTTCCGGTAGTGTCGACCAGTTCGACGCGATGACGCTTCACTTCAGTCGTTCCGTCGAGGTGAACGAAGACCTCCATGGCTCGCCTCCACTTGCTCCTCTCCACGAACCTTTCGCGCTTTGACGGTAGTCGGGCAGGTCGTCTCAACCGGTGATTACGGCCGAGCGCATCGCTCAACCTATCACTGCAGCCAGCGCCATCTCACCTACCCAGGCCAGCCACCATTGCGGTCCCACGGTCAGTGTTCCCCGGTCATGAGCGGAGGCTCAAGGCTCGGACTGCACTCGGGGGAAGTCTGTCGCCGCCAGGTTCGGCTAAGTTGCACGACAGGATGTACCAGTTTCATGATGGCTCTCATAGTCCCGACCATAAACCGCCTTTCGCGGTCGGCGGGGACGGTCTACCGAGGGGGTCAAATTCGAGTCACTTCGATGAAGTTGCTGGATCGCGTGTACCTCGTGGGCTCAGGAGCGAATGGGTTTGATCTGAGCGATCCCTTTGATTGCCACATCTACCTGCTCGATGGTGGAGGAGAACTCGCCCTTATCGACGTTGGTGCCGGCCTGGGCACTGAGGATGTCGTCGCCAACGTTGAGAGAGAAGGGTTTGATCCTCGTTTGATCCGGCACTTGGTGCTGACGCACGGACACGCCGACCATGCTGGCGGCGCGTATCGGATGAAGCGTCGATTACATGGTCCGGCGGTTTACGCCTCTGCGTTCATTGCCGACAGCCTGCGCGAAGGCGACGAAGCGGCAATCAGCCTCGACGTCGCGAAGCAGGCAGGCGTCTACCCCATGGACTATCGATTCGAACCGTGCGCGGTCGACTGCGAGCTGCAGGAAGGAGCCACGATCGACGTGGGTAGCATTCGGCTGTCCGTGATTGACACCCCTGGTCACTCGGATGGCCATGTGTCCCTGATGTCCGACGATGGTCACGATCGAGTGCTATTTGCCGGCGATGTGGTCTTCTTTGGCGGCAAAGTCCTCCTTCAGAACATTCATGACTGCCGGCTAGACGCCTTGACAAGCTCGTTGCGGAAGCTCCGTCAACTTCAGATCTCCGCATTGCTTCCGGGTCATCTCGGGGTTTCTCTGAAGAATGGACAGCGACACATCGAGCGGGCCAACGTTGCCCTGGATAAGCTCCTCATCCCGGAACAGATGCTGTCAGCTTGGTGAGCTAGCGGATTGCGGTGCCGGCGCAACTATGATGGCGCGCCTGCGCTGAGGAACCTCAACGCCGTGAGGGCGTGGATGCGGGAGGCAACGACAATGTCCTCGACTGCGACGTTCTCGTTTGGCCGGTGAGCGGCAAGCAAGGAACCCGGTCCGAAGGCCGGAATGCAGGGAATCCCCGCCTCGGCCCAAAACGATCCATCCGTAAAGGCCGGCATGGTTCCCAATGGCACGTCGCGACCCAGGACGTCTCGGGCGGCGGATTGCGCGGCCCTGACCAAGGCGTGGCCAGGCTCGATGGAGCACGGAGGCATCCAGTCCAGACCAGCGACAGACTCAGCGGTCACCACGAGCTGTGGATCTTCGCGCCGGAGCCGCTCGAGGAAGACCTCAAGGTCGGCTTTCAGACCCGAAAGAGTCATGCCCGGCACGGTGCGAATGTCGACTCCGAATTCGGCCTCACCTGGGTAGACGCCAAAGTAGACCCCTCCCTTCAGGGTCACGCCCGGATTGACGGTCACGTGGCCGCCGGCGCCACCGTCTTGCGTACGGCTCGGCCGGAATTCCCCGGCCATCCGCGAGAGCACGCCCGCTAGCTTGACACTAGCGTTGATCGAATCCACCTGATCGCTCAGACCCGAGTGCATCTGCGTGCCGTGGACGCGGATTACGAAGCATGAAAGGCCACGCGATGCGACAGCGACATAGGCCCAACCCGACTTCATTCCTGTTGGTTCGCCAACAAGAACGGCGTCCGATGAGAATTCTTCGCGGTGAGCAACAAATCTCACGCCGAAATGGCTTCCAGCCTCCTCGTCTGCCGTAAGACCGATCTTGAGCGAGCCGGCCGGAACATCGAGTTGGCCGAGTGCTGCCCCTGCATAAACCATCGCTGCGACGCCACCTTTCATGTCCGCCGCGCCAAGTCCGTAGAGATGTCCGTCACGGAGCACCGGGTCATAAGGGTCGGTTTCCCATTCGGTTCGATCACCGGCGGGCTTCGTATCAAGGTGGCCATTCAGCATCAGGACACGCCCTGGAGAGCCTCCAACAATTTCGCCTACGAGGTTTGGACGGGCGGCTTCAATCGCGACGCTTTTCAAGTTCTTGTATCCCAGAGCTGCCAGGCGCTCGCGTGAAAGCGCAATCACATCGCGCTCGTCGCCCGGTGGGTTCGGACTTGGTGTTGCCACCAGTTCGCGTGCGAAGTCGATCAGCTGAACTTCGTACGAGGCAAGAAACCGCAGGGCATCGCGCTCAAGCCGGGCGCGACCCCCCTCAGACCGATGCGTGGGCCTCTTCGTAGCTCGGGCCGCCTGAGTCTTCAACCCAGTAATGCCGAGCCCATCCGACGCCCTGCCAGGTCTTGATCATTTCTGGCCTGATCCTGAACAGCCAGCGGGGTTGGGCCATCGTCGACTCCAGATAGGTCGGACCGTTCTTGCCCAAGTATCTATAGCTCATGCGCGTGGCAATCGGTACCCAGGCGCCGCCGACGTTGGGCCGCTCGATCACCTCGGCGGTCCCTCTCCCGACGACCTTGCCGAGGGTCTTCGGTTGTTCGATGACGAATGAGACCCTGGGATCCTTGGCCAAGTATTCCGCCCATTGCGAGCGCTGACGTGGGATCACCCAGAAATAGCCGTCGCGCCACTCATGCCAGCAGACCGTGGCGTAGGGGTATCCCTCGGGCGTGAGACATGCCAGGTACATGTTGACCCCGAGCGAGAGAAACTCGGCCACTTCGCTGTCGGTCATGCCGCGGACTTTTCCGCGCCAGGTCTCCTCGTTCTCTCTCACTGACCCCGTCTAGGCACTTTGGCACCCCGCTGTGGCCCCGTCAAGCGACTCATTGGGGATCAGTTTCGCCGGCCTGAATGACCAGCCCGGTCCGACGTCCGAACCAGCTGACCGCTTCCCCGAGTGGCGGCCTTGATTTTCTTCCCGACCAGAGTTACGGTTGTCACAGTCATGATGTGCGTTCACATACGTGAACAATGACTAGAATCGTTTCGCTCCACGGGCACCCAGCTGATCCGGCCGAATTCGACCGATACTACCGCGAGGTCCACACGCCATTGGTTCAGCGGATCCCTGGTGTGCGCAACATCCGGTTCGGGCGCGTCGTGCGCATGGAGGATGGCTCTCCGCCGCCCTTCTATCTGGTGTCAGATGTTTATTTCGACAATCCTCAAGCGCTGGATGCGGCGCAAACGACACCGGAGATGGCGGCAGCGCTCGCGGACGTCCCGCGCTTTGCTAGCGGGGGAGTGACGATCATGATCTGCGAGTACGAAGACTTCCCTCCCGAGGCTGGCATGCGCGCGGACGAACCGCGCTCGCGGTAGCTCGTCGTGGGAGCCAGACCATCTGACACACTACCGGTCAAGTCTGCGGACAGGACCCTCGACATTCTCGAGCTGCTGGCCGGCGAGCAGCGCGGCCTGACAATCTCCGAGATCAGTAGCCGGCTGAGCTTCGCCCGCAGCAGCACTCATGGTCTGGTCCACACGCTCGAATCGCGCGGTTACCTGTCGCAGGACGGCGGCCGGCGTTATCAGCTCGGAGCGCGGCTCGTGCAAATGGGAATGAACGCAGGTGATCGTATCGAGCTTCGCTCTGCGGCGCACGCAACGCTTCAGAGCCTGGTCGCCGCCACTCATGACACGGCCATGCTCGCGGTGCCGGCGCACGGCGAGCTGCTGTATGTGGACAAGGTCCTGAGCGATGCCCGTGACGTGCGCACCGATCCACGCGTCACTTCGCGAGTGCCGTTGCACTGTTCGAGCCTGGGCAAGGCGCTCCTCGCCGCAGTCGACGACGCCGCAGTCATCCGTCTTCTCGGTAGGACTGCCCTTCGAAGTGTCACTGCATTCACGATCCCCGACGTACGGCGCCTGTTGACTGATCTGGCGCAGACACGTGGGCGCGGCTATTCGGTCGACCAGCAAGAGGGGATCCTTGGCGTGTTCTGCGTCGGCGCGCCGGTCCGCGACCACACGGGCAGATCCGTCGCGGCGATCAGCCTGTCGACCATCAAGGACTTCTTCAAGCCAGAAAGGACGGGTCCCCTCGTTGCCGCCGCTGCGGTCGAGGTCTCGCGGGCAATGGGCTGGAAAGGCGATCGCTCGACGCTCTTCTCGCCGGTCGCGGGCTCAGAAGTGCTGCTCCTCGATTCCTCTTCTCGCGGTGCGGGACGAGGGAGATGAAGGCATTCGATTGGTTGGCCGCCGGGCTTCGCCTAAGCGCCTTCAGTGCGTCGCCAAAGCCGGAGAACTCCGACGCCCCGTCCCTGAGTCGGTCATCACCCGCAACCAGTCCCACCCGACCTCCATCCCGTCTGCGCTCGGGATATCAGGCGATCTCATCGTCGTGGCTGCGGATTCCGGCTACTGTGCGCGGCTATGGCCTTCCCGTCGGTGCCACGGCGATCGTGGCGGCCGTCATAGCGGTCGTCGAACCAGGCTTTTATCGGCCGGCGAATCTTCACGTGGTCATGCAGCAGTACGCGGTTCTAGGCCTTGTCACAATCGGCCAGGTTCTCGTTCTGCTGGTCAGTGGAATCGATCTTTCGGTCGGGGCAGTGATGAACGCCGCGCTAATCGTCATCGCGCTCATGAACCACTACAACGAGAACCTCCTCCTCCTCTCTCTCGTGCTTTGCATCTTGTTGGGAGCCGGAGTCGGCGTCACGAATGGGTTGCTCGTGTCACTTCGTGACGTACCGCCGTTTGCCGCAACGCTCGGCATGACAGCGTGCGTGCAGGGGGCGATTCTCGTCTATACCTTGGGCATACCGGCTGGCAACATCCCGGCAGCACTGAGGCCGGTGGCCCTAGATGGCATCGGCATCGTTCCGTATTCGCTGCTGATCTGCCTCGCAATCGGACTGATAGTGGTCGCCTTTCTGTCCAGAGGAACTTACGGCCGGATGATCTATGCGGTAGGGCGTTCGCCAGAAGTGGCGCGGCGAGTCGGAATCTCTACCACGACCGTGCGAGTCTCCGCCTACACACTCTGCGGAATCTTCGCGGCCTTGGCCGGAATCATCCTCAGTGCATATATCGGGTACGTCGATCCCGCCATCGGTGGCACGTACAACCTGCAGTCGATCGCAGCGGCCGTGGTAGGCGGGGTTTCGTTCGTCGGCGGCGAGGGCAAGCCGGCCGGTGCGCTGATCGGCGCTCTCTTTCTACTCGCGCTGCTCAACGTGACCACTCTTTCTTCGCTCAATCCGTTCGCCCAGCTCATCGTGCAGGGGGTGGTGATGTTAGTCGCGGTGTCGCTGTTTCATCTGGTCAAGAGAGGTTCATTTGCATAGGGGAAAAAGGAGGTCGTGATGTCAAGAGATTTAGTCCGCATCTGGTCGAGGCGTTCACGAGCGGGCTTCGCGGGAGTCGCTGCTGTGCTGCTCGCATTGACAGCGTGTGGCGGCTCGTCCGGCTCGTCTGGAGGGACGAAAACATACACGATCGCTTTCATTTCACAGGGCACGTCCAATAGTTGGGCCGCGCAACTAGACGCTGTGGCGCGCAAGACGGCGAAGGCAGATGGTATCAAGCTGGTCTATTTCAACGGCCAGGGAGACGCGACGAAGCAGTTGCCTGAAATCGACACCGCAATTGCCCAGAAGCCTGACGCGATCGTGCTGGTGCCACTCGGTGGGGCCGCGGACACCGGACCGGTCGAGCGAGCGATGGGGCAAAACATCAAGGTCATCCTCTGCGATAGCACCATCACGTCGACAAACTACACGTCGTTGGTGACGCCGCATGCTGAGACGGCCACGGTGCCGCTGGCGCAGTGGTTGGCAGACAAGATGAACCACCAAGGAAACTTGCTTTATATCGGGGGACTGCCCGGCAACACCACCACGACCACCTATGACCAGGGATTCAATTCAGTAATGCAGAAGTATCCAGACATCCACATCATCAACGCCGGCAACGCGAACTACTCGATCAGCACCGCCAAGCAGTTGGCGGCGACGGCCATCGCTTCCGGCAGGACATTCGCTGGTGCCTGGGGAGTTGGCGGTGAAGCCGTCACAGGGATGATGCAGGCGTACGTCGACGCTGGGGTGACGTCTATACCACCAATCGGAGGCAACTCCGCGACCAACGGCACTATGCGCCTGGCAATTCAACATACCATTCAGGTTGCTTCGTTGCAGTTTCCACCGACCAGCTCACAGGTCTGCATCGATACAGCATTCAAGGCGGCTAAGGGCGAATCTGTCCCGAAGAGCATCAACCTCTCCGATCTGCCCCAGTACGGCCCAATCTTTCCGCCGCTGGACAAGTACTACAAGTCTCAATACAGCGACGACATGTACGTTGGAACCGACTCGGTTCTGACGTTCGACGAGCTGAAGGCTATAAACCTGGTGAAGTAAAGAGCAGAAAGGCCCACGGGTATGAAAGCTGAGCGGGCGCTCGTCTCCGCAGTTGGCATATACAAGCACTACGGCGGAATTCGAGCGCTCGCCGACGTTTCCCTCGAGATCGCGCCTGCGGAAGTCCATGCCCTGGTCGGCGAGAACGGGGCAGGCAAGTCGACACTCGTCAAGATCATGACGGGGGCTGAGAAGCAAGACGCCGGGCAGGTGCTTATCGATGGTACCGAGGCGGCGCTAAACCCCGAGAAGGCTCGCGAGCTCGGGATCGGCGCGGTCTATCAAGAACCCAGCCTGATTCCGGCCCTGACCGTACTCGAAAACGTATTTCTCGGCTCGGAGAAGCAGGTTGGGCTGCGCCTGCTCGACCACCGGCGAATGAGGCGGGAAGCAGCGGCTGCGCTTGACAGGATCGGCGCGCGCATCCGTCTCGAAACCGAGGTCGCCAGCTTGAGCGTGGCAGACCGGCAGCTGGTCGAGATCGCGCGCGCTCTGGTCCTGCAAGCTCGTGTGCTCATCTTTGACGAACCATCGGCGGTCCTATCAGGAATCGAGCTCGAACGAGTATTCCGCGTGATCAAGGAGCTCCGCTCGCATGGTCTCGGGATCCTGTACATCTCCCATCGGCTGGCCGAGATCTTCGAGCTCGCCGATCGCGCCACCGTGCTAAAGGATGGCCGCGTGGTGGCGAGCCGACCCGTCCGGGAGCTGTCGATGCCAGACCTAATTCGGTTGATGGTCGGACGCGACATTGGAGGGCGTCCTCCGAGGCCGGAATTGTCGAGGGCCAAGGTTGTTCTGACCGTGGAAAATCTCGTGCTCGGCCAGGACCGGGAGCCGATCAGCTTCCAGCTCCACGCGGGTGAGGTGCTTGGCCTCGCGGGGCTTGTTGGTTCCGGTCGCACACGACTGGCCAATGCGTTGGGCGGAATCCGCGCCGCCCGAGGCGGCGTTGTGACCAGGAATGGCCGGCCGGTCAGGCTCAAACGCCCAAGCGACGCCATGCGGAGCGGAATCGCCGTGATACCCGAGGACCGGAAGCGCGAGGGCCTGATCCTTGGTCATTCCGTTCGCGAGAATCTCGCTCTCCCGTCTCTGAGGGACCTTTCGGCGATGGGGATGGTGAGATCGAGGACCGAACGTCGCCTTGCCTCAGAGGCGGTAAGGGCATTCGGCGTCCGGCCCCCCCTGATCGATATAGCGTCTGGAACGTTGAGCGGCGGCAACCAGCAGAAGGTCGTGCTGGGCAAGTGGCTCGTGCGCGAGCCGGCTGCCGAGGTGGTGGTTCTCGACGAACCTACTCGGGGCGTCGACGTGGGGGCCAAATACGAGATCTACAACCTGATCGATAAACTCGTGTCTCGGGGAAGCGGCGTCCTGCTGATCTCGTCTGAGCTGCCGGAAATCATCGCGATGAGCGATCGAGTCCTTGTCATGAGCGCCGGCAACATCGTAGGCGAGCTCGACCGCAGTGAGTTCAGCGAGGAGCGAATCCTCAGGCTGGCCGTGCTCGGTCGAGAGCAGGAGGTGGCGACTTCTGAAGGCGGCGGGCATGCAGCTTGACCGGCGGCGGAGGGCGCGAGCGTGAGTGCACAGCCGGTTGCCTCGAGGTGGACGGTAGGCCGGCCCAGCGAGTGGGTGCGGCGTCAGGCACGCACCCTGCTGGCATGGTCGCTGCTCGTCGCGCTTTTATTGTTGACGACGGCGCTTTCGGAGACGTTCCGCTCACCGGCGGTCGTGCTCGAAACCTTCAAGGGCGCAACTTTCGTCAGCATGGCGGCGGCGGCCGAGTTCTTCGTCGTCGTCACCGGAGGAATCGACCTGTCGATCGGCTCAGTCGCGACGATAAGCGGGATGGCCGCGGCGGTCCTTATGAATGGCCGGGATCCCAACATCCCGCTTGCGGTCGGGGCGGCGTTGGGCATCGGACTCGTCGTAGGCGTGATCAATGGCCTGTTGGTGACGTGGGTGAAGATCACGCCGTTCGTGGCGACCTTCGGCATGCTCTACGTCCTGCAGGGCCTTGCCTTTACCTACAGCGTCAACCCGGTAGGTCAGGCGGCGCCCACGTTCTACGGCCTCTACGAGGACTCAATCGCCGGTGTGCCGGTCCTGCTTCTGCTGATGGCGGGGTTCTGGGCGATCTGCTGGTATGTAGCAAGGCAGACAGCCTTCGGCAAGCATCTGTACGCCGTGGGTGGCGACAGCGAGGCGGCCCGCCTAGCCGGTGTCCGCACCACCCGAGTCAGCTTTGCGTCTTACGTGATCTGTTCACTGCTCGCTGCTGCGGCGGGCCTCCTCGAGTTGACGCAGACCTACGTCGGCACTCCCGATCTTGGAGCCACACTCCTGCTGACCACGATCTCAGCCGTCGTCATTGGCGGTGTGAGCCTTTTTGGGGGTGAAGGATCGCTGATCGGCGTCCTGGGTGGCGCCCTGGTTTTAGCCTTTCTGGGCCAGTTCTTCGATAGCGTCCAGGTCAACGCTTTCTATCAGCAGCTGATCGAGGGCCTGATCATCCTGGCGCTGTTGGGCATATACCGTCAGAAAGTCAAGAGGTAGCGATGACCGAAAACAAAGCGGGTGGGGAGAAGTTGCCTCTGTACCTGGCGGAGTGCACCCTGCTCGAGGTGAAGTCACATCTCGCGCGAAGTGCGAAGGTAGTGATCCCCGTCGGTTCTACCGAACAGCATGGACCACATTCGCCGTACGGGACGGATGCGATCCTCGCAAGCGAAGTGGCGGCGCGACTGGGGCGGCGAATCGGCGCGCTCGTCGCGCCTGCTTTCTCCTATGGGTTGTCGGGGGATCACAAGGGGTATCCGGGCATCCCGTTTCTCAGAGCGGAGACGATGATGCACTTCGTCCAGGATGTGGTCATGTCGCTGGCCGAAGGCGGCTTTCGCGAGATCATCTTGGTCAACGGTCACTACACCAACTCGATCGTCCTCTCGGCCGCGCTGATGGAGATTGGCGAGAAGCTGCCAAAAGGCGCCATCGCATTTCCATTCAATTACTGGGATGCGCTGCCGCCGGACCAGCTCGGCGGATACCTGAGCTCGGAGGTCGGCCTTCATGCGAACATCGGCGAGACCTCGGCGGTCCTCGCGATCGATCCGTCGCTTGTCAAGCTCGAGCACGCAGTGCGCGAATACCCAGCGTTTCCCGTCGACCCCTCGCCCGCGATGATCTCCGCCTACTTCTTTTCCACTCTTGGAACTTTGCCGAGAGCCAGCCAGTCCGGAGTGTGGGGCGACCCGTCGCAGTCCACGGAAGAGCGCGGGCGGGAATACCTCGACCAGATCGAAGAGGCGAGTGTCCGTTTCGTCGAGAACGTAGAGGCGATGTTCAAAGCCTTTCCCGAGGAAGGAAGATGAACGAGGAGACAGTTCGAGAGTGGGCGCGCATGCTCACTATCCGCCTGCCTGAGGACCGAGTCGAGACTGTCACAGCTCAGCTCGAAGGGCAGATCGCGGAGCATGGTGGACTCTCGCCGGAGGAGCTCGAGGGAATCGAACCTGCGATCGTCTTCGAGCCTGAGTGGGCCGAATGACAGCGGCACCGTGGTCGCTGAGCGTGGTCCAGGCCGTGGAGCTGATCAAGACCAAACGGCTCAAGCCGTCTGAGCTGGCCGAATCGGCTCTTGAGCGGTATCGGGTTGTCGAACCGCTGGTTCATGCCTTTGTCTCGGTCGACGAAGACCGTGTGATGCGCGATGCAAAGGCGCAGGACGGACATTCAGGAGGTCCGCTCCATGGAATACCGGTCGCAATCAAGGACATCTTCGACATCAACGGCTCGAAAACAGGTTGCGGATCGAAGGCGATGCAGGACGCACCCCCGGCGACACGTGATTCGGCGGCGGTGGCGAGGCTAAGAGCGGCGGGAGCGATCATCTTCGGCAAGACGACGACACACGAGCTGGCCTGCGGCGTCTACACGCCGCCGACCCGAAACCCATGGGACCTCGAACGGAGCGCTGGCGGGTCGAGTGGTGGAACTGGCGCATCCGTCGCGGCGGGCATCGTGGCCGGTGGCATCGGCTCTGACACCGGCGGATCGATCAGAATTCCGGCCTCCCACTGTGGTCTCGTCGGCCTCAAGCCCACGTATGCCCGTATCAGCCGGGCCGGCGCACTAACGCTCAGCTGGTCACTGGACCATGTCGGCACTCTTACGCGCACAGTCGCCGATGCGGCGCTGATGCTGTCGGTGCTGGCAGGTCCCGACCCGGCCGATCCGACCACCATCGGCCGGCCGCCGGTGCCAGGCCCAAACATCCCTGACGATGGAGTCCGGGGAATGCGAATTGCGATCCTGAGAGGAAGCCCGTTTGATCCCATCGAAGATGAGATGGACGACGCCCTCAAAAGTGTGGCGGCACACATACGAGCTGCCGGCGCCGACGTCAGCGATGCAACACTGCCCGAACTCGAAGCTGGGCTGGCCGCCGAGTTCTCCATAGTCGCTGCAGAAGCCGCGTCATATCACGAGGCGCGAATGCCCATCAGTGCCGCACTGATCGGGGAGGACGTGCGCGGGCTGCTCGAGACAGGTCTTCTCCTTCCGGCCGCCTTGTACCTCCGGGCCCAGAGGACACGCAGGGTGATCCAGGAAGCGTTCAAAACGCTGTTCCGCGAACGCGGGCTTGACGCGGTGATCGCGCCGACAGTTCCGGCCAAGGCGCAGAGGGTCGACCAGATGGAATATCAGTACGACGGCACCTCGGAACCGGTCATCACTGGACTTGTTCGAACAACGGCGCCCTTCAACCTTTCCGGTCTTCCGACCGTCGCTGTCCCGAGCGGAATCGGAGCGTCTGGCTTTCCGACTAGCGTGCAGATTGCCACGCGGCCATTTGCGGAGCAGACGGCGTTGCGAATCGCGCAGGAGGTACAGCGGGCCGCTGGTTCGGTATTTATTCCGAAGGGCCTTGAGACGGCACTTAAGACCTAAGCAGAGGAGGCGACATGGAGCGGACGTACCTGAAGCCGGCCGGGATCGCGGCTGCGCCTGAGCCGTACAGTCATGCGATCCGATGCGGCAACACAGTCTATATCGCCGGTCAGGTCGCCTTTGACGAATCGAATCGCGTGGTTGGCGTAGGTGATGCTCGGAAGCAGGCTGAGCGGGTCTGGCACAACATCCGGCTTGCGGTCGAGGCAGCGGGAGGCAAGGTCACCGACGTCGTGAAGATCACGATCTTTATCAAGGACATACGCCACGCGCCTGACGAGATTGCGGTTCGCCAGAAGCTCTTCGAGCCGGGACGGTTTCCAATCTGCACCCAGGTCCAGGTAGCCAACCTGGGCCTACCCGACCTGCTGATGGAAGTCGACGCAGTCGCGGTACTCAAGTAAACCCGAGATTCTGTGATCAATGAACGGCCTACGTGGCAAGGTGGCGATCGTCACCGGTGGCGGACGCGGTCTTGGCTACGCGATTGTCGAGCGCCTCGTGACTGAAGGAGTGTCAGTTGCCATTCTCGCCCTGCATGCGGAATCTGTCCACGACGCCATAAACAACCTTGGAGCGGATCGCAAGGATGTGATCGGGCTGGTCGCGGACGTGACCCTCGAGGAAGAAGTAAGGGATGCGGTAGCGCGAACCGTCGCAGCCTTCGGACACCTCGACATCATGGTCAACAATGCCGGCACCATCGTGATCAGCCCTCTGGTGGACATGACCACAGAAGCTTGGGATCATGTTGTCGATGTGAACCTACGCGGCGTTTTCCTTGGGTGTCGGGAAGCTGCGCGACAGATGATCGCTCAAGGTCGTGGAGGTCGCATCATCAATGGCGCCTCGGGAGCCGGACGCCGAGGAGGCAGCCTCATCAGCGCCTACTCGGCGACCAAGTTCGGTGTGATCGGACTGACCCAGAGCCTTGCTGTGGAGCTTGCTCCCCATGGGATCACGGTCAACGCGTACTGCCCAGGACACGTAACGTCGACCCCAATGTGGGACTTCATCGACCGGGAGATGGCGTCAATTACCGGCGAAGAAATCGGATCGGCAAGACGAGCGGCGGAGAGCGAAGCGCCATTGGGTCGCGCAGGCAAACCCGAGGAAGTTGCCGCCGCTGTCGCATTTCTCGCTTCTGATGAAGCTCCGTTCATAACCGGTGAGTCGTTGTTGATCGATGGCGGACTGGTTCGGTTCTAGAGATTCGCATATGGCATTTGTGGAGACGGCCTACGAGTTCAACAGCCTGAAGCTCGACATCTTGGCGAGGCACTCCGCGTAACAATGCCCTACCTTCAGCTGCCCGATGGCGTGCCGTTGTACTACGAAGAGCATGGTGCCGGCAAGCCGATCCTCCTGCTTCCCGGCTGGACGGTCACTACGGGTTTCTGGCAGCGGCAGATCGTTGATCTCAGTCGCGACCACCGTGTCCTGACGTTCGACTTACGCGGGCAAGGGGCCTCTGGCAAGACGCCCGATGGACATACGTTGAGTGGATACGCGGCGGACCTGGCCAGGTTTTTGACGGAGAAGAACCTAGAGAACGTGACGCTCATTGCTTGGGCAATGGGGGTTTCAGTGTCCGTTCACTATCTGGCAGCATTTGGCACAGACCGGGTCTCGCGGTTCGTCTGGGTCGACCACAGCCCCCGCTTCTTCGCGAACCCTGACTGGCCTTTTGCGCTGTCCGGGAACTTCAGCCCTCAGGCGCTGGATACAACGTTGCACCAGCTCCGCCACGATCGGCGATCCGCAACCTTGGAGATGCTCAAGATCATGTTTCCCAACGGTCTCACCGAATCCGAAGAAGAGTGGATGTACGGCGAGATGCTCAAGACCCCGACCGAGGTGGCGATTGCGATGTTAGGCGCCGTGGCGGGAACGGATCTGCGGCCGCTGCTGTCAGGTCTGAAACTCCCTGTCCTGCTCGTCAACGGGACTCGGAGCGCGGTTCCTTACGACGTCGGCGGCTGGCTTCAGGACCACCTTCAGGACAGCCGACGCCTGGTCCTGGAGGGCGCTGGCCACTCCCCCAACTGGGACGCCTCCGAAGGCTTTAACAAGGGAATACGGAAGTTCATTGACGAAACGTCGTGAAAATCATTTGACACGGGCCCATAGACGGTAACCTGCGTGTGGGGCTCACATATTCGTAGGTGGGTTGGCTACCCGGAGCGGCGGTAGCTAGCCGCTACGATCGCCATCGGATGCTATTCGCTTTCGCCTACTCGGTGCTGCGCCTGCTCCTTGACATCTTCGACGTGCGGCTGCGGGTGCGGGATCCCGAGGCGGAATTGCTGCTCCTGCGCCACCAGCTGCGCGTAGTGCGGCGCCAGGTGAAGAGGCCGCAACTGGACATGGCGGACCGGACGATCATGGCCGCACTGAGCCGGCGCTTGGGCCGGGCATCGCTGGTCGGGATGCTGGTCCAACCGGAAGCGGTTATCGGTTCGCATCGTGAGCTGGTGAGGAGAAAGTGGGCGGCCTTCAGTCGCCGCCGAGGCCCGGGCCGACCAGCAGGAAGCCGCTGCGTTGAGCGGAGCCCGCGACCAGGCTCGGCGATTTTGGCCCTGGGGGCACAGGGGGCCACGGAGTTGCAGGAAGCCTGAACGGCAGCCCGCAGATTCGTGCTTTCCAACGAGCTGCGACTCTTGCCTTCCTGCCGCGGAGCCCGGCCAGCGAACTCAAAGAGCAGTTTTGGCACGGCCCCTCCTTTGTTCGTGACGCAGTCGCACTCAGGTTCCGGCCAGCTTAGCGACGACCGGCGCAAGTGAGTCGGAGACCTCGGCGCCGAAGACGAAGTAGGAGAAGCCGAGCTCCTCCCGACGCCGCTGGATTTCCTCGGCCGCGGCCACCGGGGTCATCCGGAAGGATCTCCAGCGAGTCCGCGGCACGCAGCGCAGCCGGGTCGTATCGGGAGATGCCATGAACGGCGCGACAGCGTTGCCGATGACCGCGACGTGCTGCGACAGCTCAACGTCCCGGATGGCGTGGAAGTCGCGCACCCGGCGTTGACGTCGGCTCGTGCCTCACCGGGCATCAGTGCGAACGTGACCGTGTCGGCGATGTCGGCCGCGAGCGCCTGTGCCTTTGGTCCGTGCACGGCCATTACCACGGGCGTGTAAAGGGCGGAGCCGTCGAGCTCTCGCAGCATCGTCACCGTTTCGCGCACTCGGGGGTACGACCGGCATGCCCAGATCACGGAGCTCGTCTTCGATCCCCGGCCTTCCGGTGCCGATACCCATCTCGAAGCGTCGCTCGGTCAGCACCGACAGGGAATGAGCTTCCCAGGCCGTGCTCCTCGTCGGACGCAGGGGCGAGGCATACACCCAGGTGCCCACGCGCATGCCCGTGAGCGTGGCGGCGGCGGCAAGCGTCGGGCCGGGCGAGGGCTGAAGTTGCCGGAAGTCGGGCATCAGTAGCGTCGAGTAACCGCTGTCGGCGAAGCGGAGAATGCGGTCTCGCCAGGTTGGCAGATCCGTTCTGATCGGCACGGTGACTCCGAATCGAAATGGTCGAGTGCGGACGGTTGTCCTCGAATCGGCCATCGCTTGTCTCCTCGAGTGGTTGACCACTGAAGAGAAAGACGGCCGAGGACGGCAAAACTCATCTGTCAGAGAGGGCGGGACACGTCCTAGTTCTCGGCGGGTACTGCCGTGGTCGGTGTTCGAGGGGTCGTAAGCAACGACCCGAGACGTGACGCGGTCGTAAGATCGAGTGTGGTCTGGACGTAATCGCGGCCCAGGCGCTCGCTCACGGTCTTGACGTAGACACCTGCCTCGGCGAGCAGGTCGGCAACCTGGACTGGTGCGATCGTGATTGACGCGGAGGCGTTCATTGCGTTCCGACCGCTGTGGTGGTGGATGTGTGAGTCATGATGATCTCCTCATCGGTTAGTGGCTGACACGCGGCCAGCCGCATTAGACGAACGGAGGTAGCGATGAACTTCAACAGCATCATGATCGGATCGGAGGATCCCAAGCGGCTCGTCGATTACTACACGAAGATCCTCGGCAAGCCGGCCATGTCGGAAGGGGGCTATGACGGCTGGCAGATCGGCAGCGGACGGATAACGATCGGCCCCCATGACGAGGTCAAGGGCAAGAACCCGACGCCGGGCCGGCTTATCCTCAACATCGAGAGCGAAGACGTAAAGGGGGACTTTGAGAAGTTCAGGGCTGCAGGCGCCAAAGTCGTCCGCGAGCCATACAACGTCGGAGGTGAGTCGCCCTATTGGATCGCGACCTTCGCCGATCCCGACGACAACTACTTCCAGCTCATGAGCCCGATGTAACTGATTTCCTGTTCATCGCCCGCCCAATCAGAGAGTGCGGGCCGGTTCGTGGCCGACGATCAGGTCTAGCGCTCACACCTTCCGCTGGCACTGACTGCCTTTTCAAGCCGGTCGCAATGGGTCCTGATTAGGTCGAGGAGGCCGCTGCCGAGTTCAATTCGAGAGTTCAAATAGTGTCCCCTCCCCCCGACCAGTTGTCGAACACGAATCCGATGATCCCGACCGTCGCATCTGTGAGCCTGCGGCTGTCATTACGGTGCGCCCACTATCGCTTCCCCGCTAAGTGCTGCCGAATCAGGCGAACGGTGCGTCCTTGAGGCCGAGCTGACGGCCCAATTGAAGCGCCTGGTTCTCCCGTCGGCGGCTTTCGGATGCACGGCCCAGGCCGCGCAGCGCCTTCGACCGGTCCAGCAGCGCGCGAGCCACGGACGGCCGCGCTTCCATGCCCTCGAACAACTCCGGCGGGTAGGTCGCCCAGCTGGGCCCGCGTCGAGGCAAGCAGGCCCTTGGTTTTGTGGCGCAGCGGACCAGTTGCGGCGGTGGAAGACTTTCGCTGGATCCGAGAAACTGGGGTTACCATGGCCTCAAACGCATGTTTGGGGGACTGCGCTTAGCTCCGAGCGTCCGGCTTGCGCTCGAGCGCCGGTGCGCAGGAGCCTGCGAGGCGTGCAGGCTGGACTGGCGGTGGGCCCTTTTCGTCTTCAAGATCGAGGCGGCCCGGCCGGCGACTGCTGACAACCTGATTGTCCTCTGCGGCACCTGCTCGGCGAGCCGCGAAGACGGATTCGCCCCCTTCGTAGGAAGGCGCACCACCCGCGACCGGATGCGAACCGCCAACAACCGACGGGCCGGCGCCCAGCCGCTCACGGACGGTCGCCGACGCGCGCTGATCAAGGCCCGCGGCAGCGCGTGTGAGGTGTGCGGGGCGGCGGCCGCGGAACGTGTGCTGCAGGTGCATCATCGGCTTGCCGTACTGCAGGGCGGCAGCGATGACGAGGCAAACCTCCAGGTCCTCTGTTTCGCCTGCCACCACGTGCTGCAGCCGTGCAACACCGGCTGCGGCGCCTGGGCGAGCAAGAAAAGAGGCATCTGCCACAACTGTCAGATGCGTGCACAGCTAGAGAGACTGATGCCCGGCGCTACCTGGGATGAGATTAAAGCCCGCTTTCCGGGCTTCGTCCAGCAGTGGAAGCCCGGTTATGAACCCAAGCCGCTGCCGCGAGCAATGGGCGAGGCATAAACACCGCCTCGGTCCACGTCCTGAACCTGTAGTACGACCACGCACACGAAGGTTCGCTCTAAGTTGCCACCGCGGCACGGCAAATCTACCGAGACGCCGGCTGCCCGACAAGGACGCACCACACGCTATCGATAAGCCAGTGCTTATCTGCATCCGGATATCAATCGGAGTGGGCTCCCGATAACTACCTCCTATCGCGAGCCGGAAGGCCATACCGTTAAGACGCCGCATGAGAGGCTTGCTCGAGTTGGTGCTGGAGGTCAACGATCTGGAGAAGTCGTTGGCTTTCTACTGCGGTGCTCTTGAGCTGGCTGAAGTTGAACATTGGCCGCCGCCTCGCGTGGCGACGTGGCTCTCAATCGGCCGAAACGCCGTTCTCGGCCTTTGGCCTAGTGCCTCGGGGGGAGAGGGGGTTGCCATTGCCGGCTCCCGGGGTGGTTCGCACGTCCATTTCGCAATCTACGTCGAGCCAGGCAGCCTATCCATGTGGCAAGACAGACTAGTTGCGGCCGACTTCAAGGTGGTGGGGCCGATCGCATTCGCTCATGGCAACCGGTCCGTATTTGTCTCGGATCCGGATGGCAATGTCGTGGAGCTAGCAGACTGGACTGTTGATTGGTCTGGGGAGGGAATACAAAGGCCGGGTTGACTCTGCCTGAGTATGGCCGGCTGAAGGGCGGCAAAAGTCGATCTCGGATCGTCCAGACCGCGGCGCGCCCTGCCCTGATATGCTCCCGCGCCGGTGCTGGGCTTCCTCTCGATGCTGCTTCGCATCCTGATTGATTTCTGTCGTTCCCGCAAAGACCTCGCGCTCGAGAACCTCGTCCTGCGCCACCAACTCGATGTCCTCCTACGCCGTAAGCCAAAGCCACGTCTACACAAACGGGATCGGATCCTTTGCATCTGCGTCCGGCGGCTCTGGCCGGTTGGACGAGTAGCTTGGCCGCGACTGCGGAAGGCAAATCGAAGGAGCGATTTCTCTCTGACGCGCTGAATTCTGTCAGTCGAAGTAGATGCCGCCATTGACGTCGATCACTTCGCCGGTCACATAGCTTGCCTCTGCGGAGGCTAGGAATAGCGCCGCGTTAGCAACATCTTCGGGTACCCCGCTTCGGCGCACCGGCGCCGTGTCGCTAATGGTGCGGTCGAGCTCGGCCTCCTGCTTAGCGTCGAGTGCTTTGGTCGCGATGCCCGTGAGAATGAACCCAGGCGCAATCGCATTGCTAGTGATGCCATAAGGACCCAGCTCACGGGCCGCAGCTTGGCAAAGCCCAATCACACCCGCTTTGCTAGCGGCGTAGTGGGCAGTCCCGATGATCCCCCCTCCCTGCTTGCCGGCGACGCTGGAGATCCAAATGACACGGCCCCAACGGCGAGCCATCATTCCTGCGACAACGGCTCTGAGGCAAACAAAGCCTCCCCGAAGGTTGATTGAGAGCAGCCTGTCGAAGTCATCCGTCGAGAGCTCCCAAATGGGCATGCGCTGCGTTACACCTGCGTTGTTGACGAGGATGTCGACTGGTCCGATCTCCTGCACTGCGGCCAGAACTGAGCTCTCGTCAGTCACGTCCATTAATACGGCGCGGCTCGCGGCTCCGATCGCCGCAGCGTTGCGGGTGGCGCCATCGATGTCAATGTCGCTTAGCACGACCTCGGCGCCGGCCGTTGCCAAAGCACGAGCGATCGCATTTCCCAGGCCAGTTGCAGAGCCCGCGCCCGTGACCAACGCGACCTTACCGACGAGCGTCACAGATGACATCTTATGTGTCGCCAGCATTCAGTCTCACAAACCTGAATTCGACGTCGGCGGTCCTGATCCACTTCACGTCAGATCCGTTGAGGCCGACGAACAGCCTCCAAATCCGGAGTCGGATCTACGGCTTGCGGATCCAGCCTCGGCCGACGAAGGGCATTTCGATCGTTTCAGCGGTTTCTCGACGAGAGTCCAAAGGGTCGGGACCCTGAGGCTGCGGATTGGGCAGCTCAGGTGTGGTGAACGGTGCAGCTACGGGTGCCGCCACGACAGCCAAGATGATGCGATGAAGGAGCGGGCCTCCGCTCCCATGGTTAAGGGTCGAGATTGATCTCGCCCGCGATCATGCAACCGACAGGAAGGAGGCATCGATTTTCCACGAGGGTGACGCCATCAACGCGTCCGCCCTGAAGGCGCTGATTGTCCAAGGCGCCCGTCTCAACCGAAGCTGAGATCGGCTCGGCAAGCCCCGCTGCTTCGATCCCATGGGAGTGGGCACGGTCGTCGTGAAAATCGGGTTGGGCGTCGGCAATCATCCGCGGCGCAGGGTGGCGATGAGGATGGTGGCGACCGCAACGTGCATCAGCGCCAGCGAGGCTTTGGCCGATATCGTGGTTCCAGCAACCAGGGGAAAGCTCAAAGAGATGACCAGAGCAGCGATTGAAACGGCAGTCCAGATTGTGATGGCGCGGGACGAGATCTTCTCGAGCGCGACGAGCAGGCCCAGGCCTGCCGATGAACCAATCAAGCTGGCGATTACCACTAGTCCGATCCCGATGTTCTGGGCGTCAGCGTTTCCGAACCGCGTGGCGAGGTGAACACCAAGAACAGGCACTGCGACGGCCCAGACAGCCACCGCGGCGAGAGTCGCACCCAGAACACCGAGGGCTCGACTTCGGATGACGTTGGCGGTGACCGGCGTATTGGCGACAGGGCTAGTGACCATCAGAAGGCTCCTTTTCATTGAGCGTTGGGAGGCGCTCGTCCGCTAGAATTACTTAGGCGCCTAATCTTAGGCGCCTAATGAAATGGAGTCAAGCTGCTTATGAACTTTGATCAGGCAGACGCACTAAACGAGGCGATTCGCGCTGTCGGTATCCGCCATCGGGCTCTCGCCGTCGCGGCACTCGCCCCGATGGGCATCCACCCCGGACACAAACTGCTGCTTCTGGAGCTCGCGACTGGGCCCCGAACGCAGGCGCAACTTGCAGCCGCCAGTGGTTATGAGCCGCCGAGCATCACCGAGAGCGTCCGCCAGCTGGAGACGGCAGGGTTGGTCGTCCGTCGGCCCTCGCCAACCGACGCTCGGGCCACAATGGTCGAGCTGAGTGACCAGGGTCGGTCACTCCTGCCAAAGCTGAAGGCAGCATGGCGCCACGTCGCAGACCAGACCGTCGCCGGACTGAGGACGACGACGGTCGACCACGTGATCGAAGTTCTTACCGATCTCGCCACCGGACTTACCTCAACCGTCGCCCCGACCAATGACGTTCCGCGCTATCGAGCCCCCCGTCCGCGAACGAGGTGATGGAGGGCGAGTCAGTCTGAGGCGTAGCTGATGAACACTCCGACAGCTGACAGTCCATTCAGGAAGGAAATGCCGACCCACTGGTGGCATCTCCTTCAGTGTCGCCGGCAACTCCTCCAGCGTCCCCCGCATGCGAACAGGCCGCGTGAGTCAGC
>Ga0209056_10000902_pt1 | contig 32877 bp, 29 predicted proteins | sample GraSoiAngelo_114_FD_185876 | JGI IMG/M metagenome (GOLD analysis project Ga0209056, IMG submission 185876) | Grasslands soil microbial communities from the Angelo Coastal Reserve, California, USA - 14_0903_13_40cm (SPAdes) (version 2) | ecosystem: Environmental > Terrestrial > Soil > Grasslands... | reverse complement strand
CACAGCGCTTCTCAAGCACCGAGGAAGCACTGTCGTATGCCGGTGTGGTTTCGCAAGAATATAGCCGATAAATTGTTTCAGCCGGTTCGTGTTAGCTTGATTCCCGGATCGCCACCGATTCTGGAACTAAGGACCCGCGTCAAATGGTGAAACATGGCGCGGAGACTCCACAAAGTTAATTGGAGGAACTCTTTGGAAGTTCCTTTTTGATGATTCGTTCGACATTCCGCATCAATTCCGGCGCTGAAAAGACTTTCATCAAGACTGCCGTTGCCGCGTGGCGTACATCGGGCGAGATTTTCGACTTTGCTCCAGAGAGTATCAAACCTGCGTTTGGGACGAAACGCCCTTGATAACTTGCAATGCCGCTACACCGACATTTCGGGTGCCTCATAGTCCAAAACGACAGCGTCAACACGAACATCGGTGCTCTTTAGCAGCCTGATGCCCTCCATTCCGGTGGACGCAGCGAGCACCTGGTACCCGCGTTCTTCAAAATAGTTCCGAAACACGCTCACGAACCCAATCCTGTCATTAATATAATACAGAGAGAGAATAGTTTTGGGGACCATGAGGCACCCTCCTTGCCTCCCATGCGACCTGGCTTCAAAATTAATACATATCGTAATACGATACAATCAGAAATTGACCAACCCATGTCTAATGCTCTACGTGCAGCGATCGCCCGAAAAGTTAGTGCAGTTCGGTTCAATTCATCTGTTCGATCCGGCAACCGCTAAAGAGCCCGCCGTTCCCATCCAACTCACGGGCGATTTTCCGGCGGTGCGGCCGCACTACGTGAAGGTCGGGGGCAAAATCGAGAAGGCGACCATTTCCCCGACAGCTGCGTGCCGTGTTTGTCTACGGTGTGGAGGATAAGACGGCGCATCAGGTCACGGACGGCTTGAGCGACACGTGGTCTATAATCCGCGTCTATGAGTTCTCCTGTCCGCATTTGTATACGGCGGTCGTTGATCCTACTTTTGGTGCTGTTCGCGCGACCTCTATTGGCAACGACAAGGATGGTGGGGGTGGTGCGGGAGGCGGGGAAGACGCCTGTCGAAGGGGCGACGGTGATCCTCGTGACCGGCTCGGGGCAACTCGAGACGTCGACCTCCGCGCGAGGGAATTCCAATTTGCGGCGATTGCGGCCGAGAGTTATCGGGTGAGTGTGCGTTTTGGGGGAAAAGAGTGGCATGGCGCGGAGGAGTTGGTGGTACAGGACGGCGCGCCGATGAACGTGGACGTGGTGCTGTCGGACAAAGATCAGTCGCTGAGCGTTCTGCCGGTGATGGGGAAAGCGTCGATCAAGGGAAGCGGTGGGACGACGCTATCGAGCACGGAAGTGTCAAGTCTGCCGCTGAACTCGCGGGATTTCAGCAGACTGTTGCTTTTGGCCGCGGGAATGATGACGGACACGAACGGGTCGGCCAATTTTACGCAGCAGTTTACCGTGAATGGGCAGCGCGGGACGGCGGCGGTGTTCGCGATGGACGGCGCGGACACGAGCGATCCGGAAATGGGCGGAGCAACCTTTTCGAATTTCAACGTGGATGCGATACAGGAAGTGCAGTCGAGCGCGGGAGTGATGCCGGCGGAGATTGGCCGGGGGGCGGCGGGCTTCACAAATGTGGTCACCAAGCCGGGGACTAATGAAATCCACGGAAGCGCGTTTGAGTTTGTGCGGAACGCGGCGTTCGATGCGCGGAACTTTTTCGATCACGTGAATCCGGAGGATCCGCGCCGGATTCCGCCGTTTGTGCGGAATGAATTTGGCGCGACGATCGGCGGGCCGCTTGTCCTGCCGGGGGCTTATGACGGGCGCAACCGAACATTTTTGTTTGGCGAATATCAGGGATTCCGGCAGGTGCTGGGAACGACGCAGGTGTTCGCGGTGCCGACAGCGGACGAGCGCCGGGGGATCGATACGACGACCTACCGGGGCGACACGCTGTACGTGCCGGTGAATGCGGAGATCGCGCCGCTGCTGAACCGGTATCCGTTGCCGAATGAGCCGACGGGAGCGTTCGGGGCGAGGACCTACGCAACGTCGTCGAAAGTCGTGACCAATACCGATCAGTTTTCGGTTCGGATCGATCACAAGCTGACCGATAGCGCGGAGTTGTTTGCACGATTCAGCTTGAATCAGGTGGAAGGGCCGACGACGAATCCGGATCAGACGGCGATTGATCCGAGTTTCGGTGTGAATTTCTTCGATCACCAGCGCAGTGCGGCGGTGCGTTGGGCGCAAAAAGTGACACCGGCATGGAGTTTCACGACGGAGTTTGGCTACATCCGCAGCACGCCATTTTTCCCGACGACAAATGCGGCAGATCCGGCGCTGACGTATGGAGATGGGTTGTACCAGGGATTTAACACGGCTGATGGATCGATTTTCGGCTCGTACGGGAACTTGTACCAGATGCGAGGAGATGTAACGTACGTCGACGGGGCGCACACGATCCGCATCGGTGCGGAAGTGCGGCTGAACAAGGACGCGACGATTTTCGGAATGAACCTCAACCGGATTTATGCGTTTGGAGGAGGAACGGCGTATTCGCCGGTCGAGATTCTGTCGGCGAGCGGTCAACACAACATTAACGTGGGCAATCCGCTGCCGGACGCGCTGACCGGATTGCTGACGGCGACACCGAATTCGTATTCGGTGACGGCGGCGGCCAGCGTGACGCCCAAGGGGGATAAGTTCGACGAGGCGGGCGTGCGGCGCGAAGCGTACAACTTCTACGTGGAGGATTCGTGGAAGATTTCGCCGCGCTGCATGGTGAACTACGGCGTGCGATATGAGGTGAACTCGAGGATCAAAGAAGCGAAGCGCCGGACGTCGATCGGGAGGCCGGTGGCAGTGGGGAATCCGGACGCGTCGTTTACGACGCCAGGAGCGAGCGTGATTTACCTGTACAACCCGCAACCGGCGTATCCGATGGACTGGAGCGGGCTTGCGCCACGGGTGAGCGTAGATTTCTCGGTGACGAAAAAGACCGTGCTGCATGCGGGTGGGGCGATCACGACGCTGCTGCCGAATCTGTGGTTCGACAATTACTTGACCGGCGGATTTCCACTGGTATTTCAGCCAATTCTTACGGCGACGAAGGGCACGCCGGTGCCGTTCTCGAACACGGCGGTGCCGCTCGAGTTGCCGGCAGCGTATGCGATGAACGGGCAACCGCTGTTTCCGAATGGGGACAGTTCAGCCGTCGAGCCGAATACGCAGATCGATCTCGAGCGATTCCAGAACGACTTGAAGAGCCTAACGGGGCAGGTGCAGCTTTTGACGGCGCCGACAATCTGGCGCGGGTTCACGAACGGTTACATCGGTACCTACACCCTGGGAGTGGAACACGATTTTGGACCAATCAAAGCGAGCGCGGCGTATGTAGGAACGGCGGGGATTCATCTGGCCAGCGTGTTTTTGCCGAACGGGTATAACGGGGCGTCGCTGGAATTTGCGCCGTTCACGCAGTTGACGCGCAGAGCCATCCGACCGGCGGGTTCGGGCCGATCTGGCTGATGAACAGCGGATCGCAGTCGAGCTACAACGCGCTGCAGACGAGCGTGGGCCAGAGCTATTCGTCGTACGGGTTGAGTTTCCAGGCGAGTTACACGTATTCGAAGTCAATCGACGATGCGAGCGCGCTCCTTGGGGGAGTGTCGACGAATGCGGGCGTGATTTTGCAGACCCTGCCGCAGAATCCGCTGGATACGCGGGCGGAGAAAGCGGCGTCCGTGTTTGACGTGACGCAGGTATTTTCGTTAAGTCTGATCGAGGATTTGCCGCTGGGCAAAGTGGGATTCCTGCAGCCGCTCGGGAAGTATGTGACGGACGGCTGGCAATTTCTGAACATCACGACGCTCGCGAGCGGGCCGCCGTTCACGGTATATTCTGGCATTCAGCAGACGGGGATGGGGGCGGGGGGAACGGACCGGCCGGATCTCGAGTCGATGCCGGATTTTTCGACGGGCCGGACGATTCGCGAGGATTATTTCGGGCGGGGCGCGGACAACGCGTCGTTCTTCTCGATTCCCATTGGGGTGCCGGGCGGGACGGGGCCGAACGAGGGGCGGTTCGGGACGCTCGGGAGAGACACGTTTCGCGGGCCTGGATTCCATCAGTTCCACATCGCGCTGATCAAGAACACGTCGTTTGGGCGGCGCGGCCGGGGAGAGTGGGGGATCGTGCAGTTCCGCGCCGAGTTTTTCAATATCCTCAACATTGTGAATTTTGGGTTGCCGTCGAACACGGTGCTGGGGAGCGGGTTTGGGATGATCAGCCGGACGGCGGGGTCGTCGCGGCAGATTCAGTTTTCGCTGAAGGTTGCGTTCTAGGAGAGGCGCGGACAAACGGCGCGCCGGCGCCGCAAGAGAGTTCGTCATTCATTCCAAAGGATCTACTTTTCCATTCGGTGCAAAAACCGCGACAGCTCGACGTAGGTCTCTTTCGAGTGTCCCAGCAATAAGTGCCCGCCAGTGGCGTAGCCCACAAACCGCGCGCCAGGAATATGCTCCGCGGTATAGCGCCCCTGCCAGTATGTTCCGTATCGGTCGTCCTTCGCGCTGATCACGATCGTTGGAACGCGGAACTTCTCTAGATCGTAACGAGGTATGGAAGCGCTGATGGCCGCATCGTTCCAGATTCCCTTTTCGCGCTCACTGATAGGCAGAATATGCCGCGTAATCTCGAGGGCGCGCGCCTGTTCCTCATCCGGAGCGTTCCAGAAATCATCTGGCGGCGTGGCCAGAATCGTCTTGAACAGAGTGTCGCGCGCGACTTTCGTGGCCGCCCAATAGAGGAAGTCCGAGTGCAGTGTAGTTTTGATAACAAACAAAAAGAGCCTGGGAGGCTGTTTGGCTGCGACGCCGGGCGCGAAGGCTATGGGAAAGAGCAAGCCCAGCGCCAGGCAATGCTCCGGGTAGCGCAGGCAAAGTTGCATGGCCGAGGGTGCGCCCGCCGAGCCGCCAACCACTGCCACACGATCCAGATTCAGCGCGTTGCGCAGGCAAGCGTGCGCGTCAGCCTGCGCCTCGGGCGATGCGTCTTTAGGCAGAGGCGTGCGCAGGTAGCCGAACCGCGACATGGCAATCACGCGGAAGCCGTTATCGACGAGCGGTCGCGCGAGTTCCAAGCCCTGGTCGAAGCCACCTCCCGCGCCGTGTATCAGCAGGACCTTGGGACCGCTCCCTGCAACCGCGTACTCAATCGGCCCGCAAGGCGTATTCGCGATTTGGCTTCCTGAAGCGATGCGAGCCCGCTCCGCTCCGATCTCCCCGCGATTTTCTCGTTGTGACCTCCACAGGGCGAGCCACGAGGTCCGCTCGCGTACCGCCAAACATGAGAATACCCCAGAGCCCAACCGTCCCCTGTGGAGCAGAGAGGCGCAAGCGTTGCGCAAGGCTCTTCCAGGAGAAAGGACCAGCATCAAGGGCGGCGCCGACAAGAGCGGCAATGAACATCAAGCTGAGCGGCAGGATCAGCGACAAATGGAAAATGCACCACCGGGAGGTATGGTGACAGAAAAGACTCTGGTCCCAGCCAATGAAGAGGAGAGCGAAAATCAAGGCTGGAGCACCAAACAAAAGCGTTGTGGCGATCCAACCCGCCGGCTTAATTGCTGGGACGAGTTTCACCCGGTGAGTGTACCTGATGGACGATGGACGCAGATCGCCCCTGGAAAGAAGACCTTCGAATGCTGGGGCGTCAGTTGACTGGCCCCGACTGGTGTAAACGACGGAGAGCAGTGGTCATCTAATGTCTAGTGTCGGCTGTTTCGAACGACTCAATCAGCTTGGAATGTTTATGTTGGCCGACCTGCTGAAGTAGATTTCGGATTCGGGTTGCACGCTCTTCGCATTGGGCGGCTACTTCGGCGCACAGCCTAGATCCGAGCGCCCGTGTCTGCTCCTCGATGAGCCTAAAAACCTCGCTCAGGATTTCTTTTTCACGATTCTCGATCATCCCTAACGCCTCTTCAAACGAAAGCGTGATGCCCTGCTGGTCTCCACCCGACCGATTCGCAGGGTCAAGAAAACTTTATAAGTTGGCGATTCGACTACTCGACTGTCAAAAATGACAGCCGGTCCGTGTCGCATTGTTTGGCGGACTGGGCCGGACGTATCGGAGTTGGCCGACCTAGTGATTGTGTTCGTGGCACGTAGGACGGTGACGCTTGTCACAGCCGTGGGCGCCGCAGCTGAGCAATGCTAGCCCTGGGACATCCTGGCGGAGCTGGCCGGAAATGAAGCAGGTGCTCCCAATGGCGGTGCGGCGATGCTTAAGAGATGTCCCAAATGTAGGTCAACGAAAAGAGAAAGAAATAAGGTCGAGATGGCATTCGCGCCTGGCCAGGCCGACCCAGTCTACGTACTTGGGAAACCGATTGTTTGTCTAGACTGTGGTTTTGCGGAATGCTCTATTCCAAAGAAATCTTTGAAGAAACTAAGAGCACCCGCGCAAGCCTGAAGACCCGTCCAGCCTTTGTTTGACGGGGAGCATAACTTCTTTGCGTGTTCTGAAGACCTCTCACAGGTCGCCAGTCAAGCCAGTACCAATGAATTGTTTGCCTTGAAGGACCAGGTCAATTGCTTTCAGAAGCTCTGACCCAACCTTGACTTTAACCACGTAGCCCATCGCTCCCAAGGCGATAGCTTTCTGCGCGGTGTCGGCGGAATTATCTTGGGTCACAAAGATTATCTTGGATTGCGGCGCTACCTCACGGATTTGTTCAGCGGCGTTGATTCCATTCAGTTTCGGGAGAGAGATGTCGAGGAGAATCAGGTCCGGCTGCAATTGCCGCGATTTCTCGACAGCTTCTAATCCGTCCGACGCTTCAGCGACGATTTGGAATTGCGGTTTTTCCCTGAGCAGCAAGGAAACGACGGCTCGAAAGGGCTCAAAATCGTCTACGAGCAGCACAGTTACAAGTAACTTTTTCAAGCCACCGCCTGGACGCACTCATGGGATGGCGGGGACGAGCCATCTTACATCCGGTTGCGTTCCAAATCACTCAGAATTTCCGAGTCAATGACTGGTGAGATCGGAGTTTTTCGCCTTCAAGTCGGCGCCGTGCAAAGGTGATGGTCCAACAGCGGGAGTCAAACCCGCCCAGAATGGTTCTCTTCACCGGTGCAATCCGAGCCGCAGTGAAATTGACCAAGCCATGTCTAATGCGAGCCACAGGACTTCGGCGGCTTCGGCGGTAGCCCTGTTGTATATAGAACGCTTGGCCTCGATCTCTGAATCATCGCGTGACCGAATTCCAGGCACTGGTCCAGGTTGAGAAACGGCGGCTGGCCCTTCGACGAAGGCGTAAGCACCGGTTTCACCGCTGGGCTACTCCAACCTTCCAACTGACCTGCGTAATTCCGATGTTCCGCCGCGCGTATGTTAGGATGAAGGGAGTTTGTGTCCCCCCCAGAGCTCCATGCCAGGTCCAACAACGCGCGCCCAGGCCCCAGCCAGTTCACCGGGATCGGCGGCCGCTTTGCGGTCGCGCCGGACCATGAACTTTTCCGAGGCCGTGGCCATCTCCACATCCAGCCTGTGGGCGCATAAGCTGCGCAGTGTCCTTACGCTGGTTGGCGTGGTCATCGGCGTGTCTGCGGTCATAGCCGTGGTCAGCTTGATTAACGGCGCGAACCGGTACGTCGCCACGCGCGTATTCCGTCTGGGAGCGGACGTCTTCGGTTTGTCCAAGCAGCCGTCCATCATCAGGAACGTTGACGACTGGCTGGAATTCCAGAAGCGCAAGCGCATCACTTACGATGATTTTCAGGCGGTGCGCGAACAGTGCAAAAGCTGCAAAGAGATTGGTGCTTCGCTTGGCGGCCGCGTCGAAGTGAAAAGCGGGCTGAACTCCCTGAAAGACACCAATCTTCGCGCCTGGACGCCGCAAATGGCTGAGCTGTACGACGTGGATCTTGTCTCGGGACGGCATATGACGGAAGCAGACCTCAGCGGCGCCGCTCCTGTCTGCGTGATTGGGATGGATGTTGTCGAAAACCTCCTGCCGAACGTCGATCCTCTGGGAAAAGAGATCCGCTGGAACAACACCCCCTGCCAGGTGATTGGCGTCGGAAAGAAGGAAGGTTCCGCTCTCGGAAACTCCTTGGACAACTGGATCATCCTGCCGCTGAGCACCTACAACAAGGAGTATGGCAACCAACAAAATTCACTGCGCATAACCGTGCGCGCCGGTTCGGCGGCCAGGATTGCGGCCAGCGTGGATGAGGTCCGCCAAATCATGCGTGGGCGTCATCATCTGACCTACCAGGCCAGCGACGATTTCGCGATTGAGACCAGTGACTCTTTCCTGTCCTTGTGGAAGGATATCAGCAGCTCGTTTTTCGCGGTCACCATCGCGATCGCGTCGATCTCGCTTGTGGTCGGGGGCATCGTGATCATGAACATCATGCTGGTGAGCGTGACGGAGCGCACGCGGGAGATCGGCTTGCGCAAAGCCGTCGGCGCGCGGCGGATCGACATTCTGCGCCAGTTTCTTATCGAATCTTCCACCATTGCGGTGATTGGCGGCGCGCTGGGCGTGCTCCTGGGCGTGATGGTCGCGGGGCTGGTTTCCTGGCTGACACCCCTGCCAAGCGCCGTGCGGCTTTGGTCGGTGCTCAGCGGCCTGGCGGTCGCGCTGAGCGTGGGGCTTTTCTTCGGCACTTATCCAGCCTCCAAGGCTGCAAAGCTCGATCCTGTGGAAGCACTCAGATCCGAATAGACACCCCATGGCTACACTCTCTAAGACTCTGCCGCAAAATCGGGTGCTGCCGCTGCCCTTGCCGATTCGCAAGGAAAGCGCGCTCAAGTTCCACGAAGAGCTGCTGCTCGCCCTCGATACGCTCGGCAAGAATCCTCTGCGTTCGGCGCTGACCATACTCGGAATCGTCATCGGCATCGCCACGGTGATCACCGTGAGCTCGGTCATCAACGGCCTCAACGAAAATGTTCTTGGGGGCATTCGCGAACTCGGTTCGGACACCATCATTGCGTACCGCTTTCCCTGGGCTTCGCTGTCGCGACCTCCGAGCGAATGGTTCACGCGCAAAGAGCTGCAGCCTGAATGGGCAGACGACATGGCGCGGCTGCCGCACGTGGCCGCGGCTTCGCCCTCGATGCGGATTTTTCAGCCGCAGTTTGGCTCGGGCACAGCCAATGTGCGGCGGGGCGCTTACCGCGCTACGAACGTAATTCTCCAGGGCAATTCGCCTTCGATCACGCAAATCTTTGACATGAAGGTGATTCACGGCCGCGAGTTCAACGACACGGATACAGAGCACCGCGCGCCCGTCGTACTGCTTGGTTTTGACACGGCAAACCTGCTATTTCCGGAAGGCGCAGACAAGGCTCCCGGCCGGGAAGTGGTCATCGATGGCCAGCTCTTCACGGTGATTGGCACCATGGATAAACGGCGTCAGGGCATTTCCGGAGGCTCCAATCCCGAAGACAATATTGCGGTCATGCCGGTTACTTCTTTGCGGAAACTCTATCCCAATCAGAAGGATTACGTGATTTTCGCAAAAGCCAGCGATCCCACGCAGGTCAGCCAGGCGGTCGAAGAAATTCGCGATCTGCTGCGTCGCAAGCGGCGGCTCGCCAACAACAAGCCTGACGATTTTGCTTTGTTTACATCCGATTATTTTCTCGATCTCTGGAACAAGATCAGCGGCCTGATCTTCCTTCTGATGTTTGCGGTTGCTTCGGTCGGGCTGATCGTGGGCGGCATTGGGGTGATGAATATTATGCTCGTTTCGGTAACGGAACGGACCCGGGAAATCGGCGTCCGGAAGGCCATCGGCGCAAAGCGGAGCAATATTCTCGCTCAGTTCCTGATCGAGGCGGTGACCTTGAGCGCCGTCGGCGGCGTCATTGGAGTGCTGTTCGGTTCCGGACTGAGCGTGCTCCTTCGGTCTGGCTTGCATTTTCCGGCGGTGCTGTCCTTGTTTTGGGTTATTACTGCGCTGACGCTTTGCGCGCTCATTGGCGTGGTGTTTGGAGTTTATCCGGCCTGGAAAGCCGCCGGGCTTGATCCTGTCGAGGCCCTCCGTTACGAGTAACTCATGGCTCTCGGAGAGCCACAACGAAGGATGAAAATGGACCCAGGCACCTATGCTTTGTTTTCAACGCGATAGGCAGCTATTTTCATAGGAGTGATTTCCAGCCATTTCCTGCGTTTCGAGCAACTCAGGTCTTCCCGTGGCGCCCGTATTTTCGTGCCAGGCGGAAAGGGCGGATGAGAGCATCGAGAAGCTGGTTCTCGCCGCCTTGGCCGCTCGCTCGCCAGTCTTCTTCTGTAGGGGAGAAAGAGAGTCTTAGCAAGTAGAGTGGAGCGGCGCGGAAATTGCCGCGCATGCGCAGGCGAAACGCCGCGCGTTCGAACAAGCCGGGCGGAGCGTAGCCGGCAGCGGGCAGCCAGCCGAGCACCTGCCCGGCAAGCCTTGTGGCAACGGGATCTCCTCCGACCCGTGCCGCAAGCGGTTCGGGAAGTTCGGCACGGAGGACATCCACGGCAAGCCGCAGGCCGGTGTGCAGCAGATGCTCCGCCTCGACCGCTTTTGCGGACGCGCCGGCGCGTTCCCAATCGATACTCGGTTGCCGCGAGACCAGCCCCGCAACGTCCGCGATCCAGCTCAGTCTTTCCCAGAAATGCTTCGCGCCATGGACGCAAATAAGCACGAGATGATCTTCTAGTGAAGGTGCGGGGACTTCATGTGCATCCACCCGCACGCGAATCTGGCGCGCGAAAAGATCCTTGATCGGAAGCGCACGGGGAAAATAGCGCAGCGTCAAATCGTTGTGGAGCTCCACAAGCAGTTTTGCATCAGGCTTGGAGAAAAGGTATTGTCCGGGAATCTTGCCTGCCCGAATGGCGGCGAGAGAGATCGCGGGTTGGTAGCCGGAACGAATCAGCAACTCCGTAGCGCGATGAATATCGCGCTGGCAGACGAGCAGATCGAGGTCGCCGTAGCCGCGCATTCCTGGGTTGGCATAAGCCTCGACGGCCAGAACCGGTCCCTTGATGACCAGCGCTCGAATTCCCTCTTGGTTGAAAAGCTCCAGCAGGCGAAAGAGCTCTCCCGTCAAACGAAGCGTCAGGAAATTCTGCGCGCGCCGGTGCTCGGCAAGCACTGGCTTGATTTCGGGAGGAATGGCGGACGCATCGCGGTCGGCGAGGCATGCCGCAAGTTGGCCAAGCACGCCGTGCTCGCGAGCGAGCAGTAGCAGTCGACGCCAATCGATAGCGGTAAGATATTGCTGTTGCTTGTCGGTGCGAGGAGAAACGCACTCCCGCAGCGCGATCCACTCGCGCTCGAAGGCACGGATGTCGGAGAGTCGCTGCGGTGAAAGCAGTTCAGCCATGGTGATCCCTGAGCTTATCAATGAATCCGCCCGCTCCCCCACAGAATCGTGGCCTAGCGTGGCTTCTTTGGAGAGCTTACAAATCATTAACAGACGGCACTCCCCCTGCGAGACGCCCCCGATCCCGGCCTGGTCGTTCGTTACCCCAGTCGAAATGGAACCGGAGCATTTACGTGATACTCGGCGGCCTTCTCGACATTGCTAACCGGAATCTCTGGAATCGCCTTGGGAAAGCCGCTTTCACTCGCCACTGCTTCACAAACTCGGCACACTGGACACGCCGCCGCAACTCCTTTCGGGCTCCCACTTCCCTGTTTCAACGCAGCATCCTTTTCGGCTAGGATGTGCCCCGCAGACGGTTCGCCCTGCCCAGCACCCCGTGCGAAAAGCACCAGGCGGGCACGTCGTGCGAAAAAGGAGGCGTAACGTGAGCAAGCGCCATGTGGTCACAGGTTTGGCAATCGGTCTGGCGAGCGTAGCGTGCGTTCCGCGCGCGCATGCCGCGGGACAATCCTGCGAACAGTTGGCGCAACTCAATTTGTCCAATACCACAATCACCTCGGCGGAGACGGTCGCCGCGGGCGCTTTCACCCCGCCCGCGAATATGACGCCCTCGCTTGCCAACTTCTACAAACAGCTTCCTACCTTTTGCCGCGTCACGGCCGTAGCCACGCCTTCCGCCGATTCGCATGTCAAGATCGAAGTCTGGTTGCCCACAAGAGGCTGGAACGGCAAATTCCGCGGCCAGGGCAACGGTGGCTTCGCTGGCGAAATTGACTATCACTCGCTCGGCCAAGCGGTTTCGCAGGGCTACGCCGCTGCGGCGACCGACACCGGCCACGCCGCTTCCGGCACGGACGCGCGCTGGGCTCTCGGCCATCCCGAAAAAATCACGGACTTCGCCTACCGCGCCATTCACGAAATGACCGCCGTCGGTAAAGCTACCGTGAAAGCCTTCTACGGCGACGCGCCGCGGCACGCCTACTTCGCCAGTTGCTCGAACGGCGGGCGGCAGGCCTTGATGGAAGCGCAGCGCTTCCCCGAGGACTACGACGGCATCCTCGCCGGCGCTCCCGCGAATTACTGGACGCACTTGCTCGCCAGCGCCCTTTGGGACGCGCATGCCACCACGCTCGATCCCGCCAGCTACATTCCCACGAGCAAAATTCCCGCGATCGCTCACGCCGTCAACGAAGCCTGCGATGCCGCCGACGGAGTAAAAGACGGCGTGCTTAACGATCCGCGGAAGTGCCACTTCACACCCGCCACGCTGCTGTGCAAGGAAGGTGATTCCGATTCGTGCCTCACGCAGCCGCAAGTCACCGCGCTCGAAAAACTCTACCAGGGCGCGCGCGACTCCAAAGGTCGCCAAGTCTTTCCCGGCTTCATGCCCGGCGGCGAAGAAGGGGGCGGCGGCTGGCCGCTCTGGATTACCGGCCACGGTCCCGGCCAAGGCCTGCTCTTTGCCTTCGGTAACGGCTATTTTTCGGACATGGTCTACAATGACGCGAACTGGAACTACAAAACCGCGAAACTCGACGACGCCGTCGCCGCCTCCGACGAAAAATTCGCGAGCGTTCTGAACTCCACCGACCCCAACATGAAAGCCTTCGCCTCACACGGCGGCAAGCTCATCATCTACCACGGTTGGAACGACGCCGCCATTTCCGCCCTCAATTCCATCGACTATTACGAAACCGTCCGCAAAACCATGGGCCCCGCGCAGACGGATTCTTTCCTGCGGCTCTATATGGTTCCGGGAATGCAGCATTGCGGCGGCGGCCCCGGGACCGACACGTTTGGCCAGTTCGGATTCAGCCCGCAAAACGATCCGCAACACAACATGTACGTGGCGTTGGAGCAATGGGTCGAAAAAGGCTCGGCTCCAACTTTGGTCATCGCTTCCAGATTAGACGGACAAGGCCCGGCTGCAAAAGTGATCGAGACGCGTCCGGTCTGCGCTTATCCGCAAGAAGCGAAATACAAAGGAAGTGGCGATACAAGCGATGCGGCGAATTTTGTCTGCGCTGCTCCGGAAAAATGAGGATGGGAATTGCCGGGACGACTTTCGGAGCCGTTTTCTCCCGCTGCACCCGCGGCAACGGCGAAACGATCAACGGCGCTCTTACGCGGCAGTTTCGGAGCGGAACACCATGTTCTCGAGCTTACGCCAATTGCCACCAAACGACCTTTCATCTCACCTGCGATGAGTGCCGTTGGTGGCTAGGCTTGCAGTCTTCTTTGTCCCGCTTCCCCCGTTGCCAGTGAGAAGTCGAGGCTTTCGAAGCTGGTTTAATTGTCATTCACCCGAGAGTAATGGCCGCAACCTCGTAGTCTTCGACGCGAGGAATGGTGAAGCGCAGCACTTCGTCTTCGAGCCGGAAAGGTACGCGCGTGTCAGCGCGCAGCAGTTCGACGGTCTTGACTTTCGCTCCGGCGGCCAACTTCATGGTGACGGTCTGCGCGGTCAGCGGGTAGGTTGCGTTCAGCCAACCATGGTGTGCATTCGGGTTGGTGTAATTTACCAGGTGCACAGCGTAACCTGGGGTCGTCTCCCACGCGAACATCTCGAGGAATCCGCCACCCTCGACATGTACAATGCGTTCATCCCGACTGATCCAGCGGATGGTATTGTGCAGAAGGCGAAGCAGATCGCCGTGCCCGGTGAGCCAAAAGGTGCGTTCGATGTCTGCGGGAAAGTACGCGAAACGGCTGTGGCCCGTTTCGCGGAGCACGACCGCTGGCTCATCGGTATGCGGAACTGGCGGGTAGGCCAATTCCGGCGGATACTGCACGAAACCCGGAACGACCGTCAGCACGGGATCCTGCACTGGTCTCAAAGGCAGCCGGTTCTGCCCACAGGGCAGCCAGTTGGTGTTCGCAAAACCGGCAAGAACCGGATGGCTGCGTTCGATGCGGCCGTAGCACGCATTGCCATTGGTGCCGATCACGTCTCCCGCCCTGCTGATGCCGAGTAGGTCTGCGAGGCCGAAGTCCGCGCGCTGTTTGAGATTCTCGTCGTAAAGGCTGGTTTCGAAGCTCGCCATAATCGAGCCGCCGGAATGCGCGTAAGCACGAATTTGATCGCATTGCCGGTCGCTCAACATGGCGATGTTAGGCAACAACAGCGCGCGGTACTTGCTGACCCTTTCGAGCTCGAGCCGGTCTTCGTGTACGAAGTCGAAGGCGAAGCGGCCACTGAGCAGGGTCTCATACACGCCGTGGGTGGTCTCGCGCATGTAGTCGCGCGAATGAGCGACGGCGGGGCCTGGATATAGAAGCTGCGTGCTCTGGCCGATGACGACGCCAATATTGGCGATGGACCGCCGAGGCTTGAGATGAGCATCATGCTTCGCGGCCCACTGAAAATAATCAGCCCCCAGTTTCTGCCAACGGCGATCCTCTCCAAGACCCGCTTCCGAGCCGATGAAGTGGTAATAGAGCGCCATTCCGCTAGCCAGGGTTTGGTTCAGCCACATGCTCGCTTCGGCGGGATTCTTGGTGGCATTTCGCCAGCGCACGACGCCTGTCGAGTAAGCGGCGCTGACATTGGCTGAAAACTTGCCGTCCATCACGGCATTGCACACGCGGCCCTGCAACGCGCATCCCCAAACCGCCGGATCTTCGTAGGTCCGGCCCTGATTGTCGGCTTGGAACCAGACCGCGGTTTTGCCGAGCCGATCCAGATTGGGGCCGCAGCGTAGATTGCCGCCAAGGTTTGCGAAGTAGAAACTATCCGGTTTTTTCTCTTTAGCAATGGCATCGTACTCCTGCCACAGCTGCAGCACACGCTCATTGAACACCTTCCAGTATGCCGGTGTGTCGGAGGGCGGCAGTTTGCTGCAAATAGCGCAATGGCACTTGGGCAGGCTGCCAATGGGCGGCCACCCGTTGGTATAGAAGCAATCAACGTCGTAAAGTGAGCTCACCTCCCTCATGATGGCTGGAACGTAATCATCCATGTAGGTGGAGAACATACAGGTTTTGAACAATCGCGGATCTTCACCACTGAACTGCACGGAGCCGTCTCGATGGCGCATGGCCCATTCCGGATGTGCCTCGAGCGCATCGCCCCAGTTGAGGTCTGGACTCATGCGGGCGACGCAGCGCATGCCGCGTTTTTTGGCCGCGGCAACACATTCACCAAAAAAATCGCGGCCATTCAGGAACTTTCCGGGCCGGTGGAATTTCACCTTTGAAGGATAAAAGGCGAGAATGCCGGTGACGCTGACGAATAGGACATGCGCTTTAGCGGAATGCCAGAAGTCCGCCCATTCCTCGATGTTCATGACTGCGGGGTCGTGCTCGGTCATGTTGCTTTGGCCGACGCGGCGAATGTTCTCCTGCCACGGTAGGGTAGCCGGGTCAATTGGAGCCAGGCGCAGCGGCAGAGGAATGAGTTTCGGAGTGGCTCCGCCTGCGTCCACGTCGGCAATGGTTGCAACCGAAAGCGCAACGTTTGGACGGAGTGCCTCGACCGCGGCCGCCAAAGGAAGCGAGGCTGCGCCGGTCTTCAGGAAGTTGCGGCGGTTGAGCATCGGGCTAACATTATCGCATCGTGCACCCGCGTGGTTATAGCGAGTTGCCTCGACCAAGTGCGGATTCTGGTCCAGTGGCGAGCCGGATGTTATCCCAGATTCCGAGTGGCACGCCTCCCGGGAGGCTGTCCCCACTTTGCCTCCGATAAACGCTATGACTCGATCTCTATCTACCCGGGTTCCTTGAACTTTGTGGCAGCTTCAGAGGGCCAGATCCTCAAGACTAAGGCTCCAGCAAATGCAGGCGGATCTTAGCGAGGTCAGCCTCGGAAAGCTTCGCGGCGTGTCGCAGGTAATTCGCAAAAGATCCATAAGTCTGGTCAATTTTGTCGAGAGTTGCTGCCAGCGTCTCCGGCTTGGAAGTCATGATGCTCTTCACTGTGGCGAGATCCGGGGGTTCGGGAAGTCCAAAAGCGAGCCGCAGGTCAGCCGCCGTTGCATTGATGGCCTCAGGGGCAAGCAAAAACTGGTTGGAGAGCATGTAATCCTGAACCACCGTGTCGCGCGGAACTCCGAGAGCGGTGAGGAGAATGGCGCTGAACACCCCGGTGCGGTCCTTGCCCGCGGTGCAGTGCTCGACGACCGGCAAGTCGCCCGCAGCGATGCGCTGAAGAATCTTGCCATACTGCCCCGCGTACTCGATGGCGTAATCGTAACCGCGAACCGATTCTTTGGCCTGCGCGTTAATAGCAGCGACTCTTCGTTTCAGGTCGTCCGCTGTCGGGCTCGAAATCAGATTTGAGCCAATGGGAACCGAAAAGAATTCCGGCGCATTTCCCGACCAGTGATCGGGCGCCCGCGCCCGCTCGCCCTCTGAGCGTACATCGCAAACCAAACGAATCCCCAAACTGTTGAGATAATCGGAGTCTCGAGCAGTGAGATTCACCAAATGATTGGAGCGGTACACTAAGCCCCAGCGGACATATTCTCCATCAGAGGTCCGATATCCGCCCAAGTCCCGAAAGTTCTTGGCTCCTTCGAGAGGCAGCCTGCGAATAGAGACAATCCGCGTGGCTCCTGCCGCGGGCTTCAAATGAAAGTAGACGCGGCGGGAGCGATCGGGGACGGCAACTTCGGCGGGCGCACTCCGAATAATGAGAACGGCTTTAGCGGAATCGATGCGATCGGGTCGCGAGCTGGCAAAAACTTCGACCGGCATGGCACTCGGAGATGCCTGAAAATCAATCCGGTAGACGCCCGGCCCAGGCATTTCGCACGTCGGGTTCTCGATGCCCGTGCCAGCCGCGGAACTGAAGGCAAGCAGTGCAAGAACAGAACCGGCGGCGAGCAGAGCAACCATTGCAAACCGACGTTCCCATCGCATTCTGGAAACCACAGCTGAAATGCCACCCGAGCGCCTATTCATCTTGGTTGTCGCCGTTCACCGCGAAGTTGTGGACACCGGACAGGAGACTCCGCGTCATGAAACCCCTGGTTAGCGTAGTCGCACAGAATTGTGTAAGTGATGGAAGCTAACTGAGCGCCGCTTCCAATGTCATTCGAGCACCAATAACCCATCCAATTGCACCGAAGCCGAACAGAGGAGGGTGCCCGCCTCTTCCCGAGTCGCTGCGTCCTCTTTTCGGTTAAAGGTAATACCGCTCTTTCTTTTTCTCTTTTGCGTAATCGGCATGCGCCCTTTGGACAGACTCCATTTCAGAGACTTCCGCGACCGGGACGTCCCACCACGATTCGTAACCGGGCACGCGCTGATCGATATCCACCTCGACGCAGATAACTGTGGTTCTTGAATTCGCGCGCGCTTGCCTCAATGCGCTCTCGAGTTCCTCGCGATTCTTCGCTTGTATCGCTAATGCCCCGAGACTGGCGGCATTCGAAGCAAAATTAACTCGAATAAAATCGCCGTTGAGTGCGCCATCCTGCCGCTGCCGGTATTCAGTCCCAAAGCCACCACTTCCACAATAGCGACTCAGGCCGCCAATGCTTGAAAACCCGTGGTTATCCAGGACAACGATGTTGAGCTTGCACTCTTCCTGCACAGAAGTAACGATTTCCTGGGCCATCATCAAGTACGAGCCGTCGCCAACGAGCACATACACCTCTCGTTTAGGGTCGGCCATCTTGATTCCCAGACCTCCGGCGATCTCATAACCCATGGTTGAATAACCGTATTCCAAGTGGTAGCCCTTCGGATCCCGGGTGCGCCAGAGTTTGTGAAGGTCGCCTGGAAGGCTGCCAGCGGCACAAATGATTACGTCTTTCGGCTGCGAGAAACTGTTGACTATGCCGATCACCTCTCCCTGGCTCATAGGAGGACCGTGCCGAAGGTTGTAAATCCGCTGTACTTCCTGATCCCACTCGGCTCGCAAACGACGGAGACAGGCGCGGTATTCTGAGGCGGTTGAGAAGCCTTCGAGTGCCTGATTAAGCTCTTCGATCGCAATCCTGGCGTCGGCAACTAACGGCAACCCCGAATGCTTGTAGGCGTCGAACTCTGCAACGTTGATATTCACGAAACGGACGTTGGGATTCTGGAACGCGGTCTTGGAAGCGGTTGTGAAATCCGTGTAGCGAGTTCCGATACCCAGGACAAGGTCTGCTTCCCGCGCAAAGATATTGGCTCCGGCAGTGCCGGTGACTCCGATGGCGCCCAACGACTGCGGATGATCGTAACAGAGTGATCCCTTCCCAGCCTGCGTCTCAGCAACGGCAATCCCGGTTTGTGTGGCAAACCGCGACAAAGCCTCTGTGGCCTCGGAATAAATGACGCCGCCACCCGCGACAATCAGGGGTTGGCGACAGGAACGGATTCGCCTCGCGGCCTCTTGTAAAGCTTCAGAGTCCGCACGAGCCCGTGGAATTTTCCAAATGCGCTTCGCGAAAAATTCTTCTGGATACTCGAAGGCTTCAGCTTGAACATCCTGGGGAAGTGCAAGGGTCACAGCGCCGGTCTCGGCCTGAGACGTCAAGACGCGCATAGCCTCAGCCAACGACGTTAGGATTTGCTCGGGGCGCTGGATGCGATCCCAATATCGTGACACCGGCCGGAAACAATCGTTCACAGAGACATCCTGAGAACTCGAAGACTCAAGCTGCTGCAGAACAGGAGCCACATTCCTTCTGGCAAAGATGTCCCCGGGAAGCAACAGCACAGGAACCCGGTTTATCGTCGCGGCCGCTGCCCCAGTAATCATGTTCGTCGCGCCAGGACCAATGGAGCTCGTGCAGACCATCGTTCGCAGGCGGTTGCTCATTTTGGCGAAGGCCGCAGAAGTGTGCACCATGGCCTGTTCGTTGCGCGCCAGGTAGAAGATGAAGTCAGGGTTCTGCTGCAAAGCCTGGCCGATTCCAGCCAAGTTGCCGTGACCGAAAATCCCAAAACAGCCCGCAAAAAACTGGTTCGCCCTGCCGTCCCTCTCGACATACTGATGCTTAAGAAACCGGATAATGGCCTGGGCTGTGGTAAGTCTCTGAGTCATAAGCCGCGGTCACTCCCATGGGACCTGCAAATTGGAATCTTTATATCACAACCGCGTAATCCCGGAGTAGATTGTCTTTCTAAGCGCTTAGACAATGCCTCCGGCTGCCGAGTCTGCCTCTTGAAAAACCCTTGACAAATCCGCGACTGGTATTGTAGACGAGTGCCACATCGGGTGTGGCAGTCTCTTAAGCGTTTAGCTGGCACTTAGGTTCATGAGTTTAGCGAAACCGGCGGCGGCCAAGTGAGTGTTGTTAGGAAAGCCGAGATAGACACGTTTCACGGAACGGGGTTGGAGTGCCACGGAACTCTGCATTTGAGCTGGAGGTTTCCTTGGCCCACTGCAGATCCCACCCTGCTGTTATGGTCATAGCGGATGACGTTTCGCGAACGTATTGAGAGATAATAAGGAGCAATCCATGCGAACTTTTGTGCGTTTTCTGCTCGCCCTTGCTTGCCTTTTATTCCTATCCATAACCATCCAAGCACAAACCGGCAGTGGAGGAATTACGGGTAAGGTCACCGATTCGGGTGGCGGCATACTGCAAGGTGCGCAGATCAGCGTTGAACCGGGTGGAATCAAAGTCGTGTCGGACGCCCAGGGGGAGTATCTTGTGAACGGCCTCGCCCCCGGCACTTACACCGTGACGATTGAGTATGTCGGCTTCACCACTTCTTCCAAGAGCATAGCTGTTGCGGCAGGCCAAATTGCAAATGTTGACGCCCAATTGGCTGTTGCTTCTCAAAACCTAGAGGTGCTCGTTTCCGGTGAGCGGCCCTCAGCAGAGGCCGAGGCCGTGAATCGCCAAAAGAGCGCCGACAACTTGGTTCAGGTGCTACCGGATGAGGTGATCCGCAGTTTACCCAACGCCAACATGGCCGACGCCCTCGGCAGATTGCCCAGCGTAACCATTGAGCGGGACGAAGGCGAGGGCAAATATGTCCAAGTCCGCGGTACTGAACCACGCCTCACCAACACAACCATCGACGGCATCAATGTTCCTTCCCCGGAAGGCGGCGTTCGCCAGATCAAATTCGACGCAATCCCTGCGGACATCGTCGAGTCAGTTGAAATTAACAAGACGCTGCAAGCCAACATGGATGGCGATGGCATTGGCGGCTCCGTAAACCTGGTCACCAAGACCGCCGGGGAGCGTCCCACGGTGAAGGTGGGCGGCATGGGTGGATATACTCCCATTCTCGGCGGCCGCGGCCTTGTGGAAACGACCGGTACCGTTGGCCGGCGGTTTGGTTCGGACAAGCGTTTCGGTTTGCTCATTGGTGGCTCGTACGATTGGAATGGGCGCGGGATTGACGACATTGAGCCGGTGCCGGACCTGGCGACGGTCGGCGGGCAACAGGTTCGAGTTTTCGATTCCATAGATATCCGCGAATACAGATACTACCGGAGCCGCTGGGGGATTGCGGGAAGCGCCGATTACAAGTTGAAAGAAGGATCGAACATCTATGGGCGCTATATCTACTCTGATTTCCATAACTACGCCGATCGCTGGGTTTATTCGATCAATGACAACCTGTATGGTAACGGTGGGCCACCCTCCTTCAACGACCAGATTCGCCGGCCGGATTACGCTATCGGTAGCGTTCTGCTTGGCGGTAAGCACGTGCTTTCCACGACGTGGTACGCCTGGGATGTTTCCGCGTCCCGGGCGCGCCAAATTGGCGGCGTGGGTGACCGCACGGCCTCCTTCAGCTCCAACCTGGCGTCTAGCTCCTGTCAGTTTGACGCGGCAAACACAACGAGCCTTTACCTTCCTCAGTGGACGCCCGCCTGCTTTACGGAAGCGTATACAAATCAGACCACGCTTCCGCTAAGCCGGATGCAAACCAATCATGGGCTAACACCGCAGCTGAATCTCCAGGCCACAGGGGCTGTCGCCAAGCGTTATCACCTCGGGTCGCGCTTGGCCACCATCGAAGTCGGTGGAAAGTTCCGCAATGCTCACAAGTTCTCCAACGCCTTTACGGATAACTTTTTCCCCAGCGGAACTGGCACGCCTCTTACGCTCGCCGACTTCCCCAATAGCTTTTCGAACAGCAACTACTATCAGGGGGCTTACAAGTTGGGGCCCAACCCTAACTTCTTCACTATCTATAACGCCTTCACAGCCGACATTGCCGCGAATCCAGGTAACTACACGCTGCAGCAAGACATTTCGAGCCAGTTCAACTTGATTGAGAAAGTCAGCGCCGGCTACCTGATGAATACGATCGATTTCAATAAAGTCCGCGTCGTTGCAGGCGTCCGCTTTGAAGGAACCAATCTTGACACATCAGCCCCTATCCTTGATGCCAACGGCATGTTCCAGGGAACCAGCAAAAGCAACGGTTCTTATGTGAAGGTTTTGCCGAGTGCTTCTCTTCGATTTGCTCTGGGCAAGGACACTTACCTGCGCACAGTGTATGGCCGGGGCCTTTCGCGTCCCAATCCGCAAGACATTGCTCAGGCGCTCTCCTTTGACAATTCCGCCAACCCTGTTCTTGTTAGCCTTGGCAACCCAAATCTCAAACCCGAGGCTGCAGATAACGTTGATGTGCTCATCGAGCATTACATAAATCCCTTCGGGATGATCACGGCGGGCTACTTTTATAAGAATTTGAGCGATCCCATCGTTTCGCACGAATTTATGGTCAATACAGGGAGCTTTGGCAGTGCAACGTGCACCCAGACTATCCCCTGCAGGGTAACTCAACCCCTGAATGCTGGCAGTGCTTGGATCAACGGGTTTGAAGCCGCTTATCTCCAGCATCTTTCGTTTCTGCCAGGCGCGCTCAAGGGACTTGGTTTTTCCGCCAACTACGGCTATACCGCATCTCGCGCTTCCTTAGGGCCGGATTTCGGCCGCTCCGATCATCCGCGGCTGCTGCGCAACGCGCCGAATACGTGGAACATCAGTCCAACGTACGATCGCGGCCGTGTCTCGGTTCGCCTTGGCCTCTCTTACAACGGCGCAAATATCGCTGCCTATCAGTTCTCGGACGGCGTGAACGGAGGGATCACTGGGCCTTTTGGAGATAACTATTTCTATGCCCACCTCCAGGTCGACGTGCAAGGCAGCGTAGCTTTGGCACATGGCCTGAGCTTTGTCATGTATGGCCTCAATATCAATAACGAGGTCTTCGGCTTCTACAATGGCAGCCCGCAATACATGGTCCAGCGCGAATACTATCGGCCGACCATTGCCGCGGGCATGCGCTGGTCGCCGACACACGAGAAATAAGCGGAATTCGCGGCCAGCACGAGACGGAAGAGGGAATTCATCCCTGCGGCGTCCGACCTTTTTTAGAGAATGGAGTTTGTCGCTAGTCTCTGGAGGCAGGGATCAACGGCAGGCGCGAGTCCACTGTTTCCCAGGTAGAGCGAACCCAGGTGTGCTGCGGATCTTCGGTGTTTGCCAATGAGCGCGCGCTCCCAGCCAAGCAATTCAGATAATAAACGTGGTACCCATGCCCGGCGACAACGGGATGGTATCCGTCTCGAACCAGCACCGCGTCTCCATTCCTGACCGTCAGAGTCACGTCTCGTTTGCCGTCGGCGGTGTAAAGCCGATGGTAGGCGTAGGCACTTGGATGAGCCATGCGATAGTAATAAATCTCATCGAGATCCACTTCGTGAGGGGGATTGTGAACGTCGTGCTTATGAGGAGGATAGCTTGACCAGTTTCCGCTGGGAGTATACACCTCGATGATCATAAGCTTGTCTGCCGGAAAATCGGGGCGTACGACACCCACAATCTGTCTGGAGGCATTTCCGCCACCACGGAGGCTCACGGTAACGTCCGTCGGAGTAATTAGCCGCGGCTCTAGCCGCGCACTCGATGGCACGGAACAAGCAACGAATTCACATTCGGTTAGCGCTTCAAGATTGAGTCGAAACCCTGCAGGCAAATAGACGGCATAGGGCAGACCGTCAAACACGTTTTTTCTCTGACCGATTTGCTGCCGGCCCTCGCCCCAATCTGCCAAGGAGGTCCCGCCAAGCATGAGCACCACGGTTTCTTCTTCGGCGTTTCGCGTCTCCCAAACTTGTCCGGGAACCAATCGACGAACGAGAAAGCTCATCCATTCCCAACCGACGTCCTGCCTCGTGAACCGGAGCAGTTCCCCCGATTCTGGGGGCTGCAAAGATCGTGAGGATCTGCGGAATCCGTCAAGGCTTGGCGTTTGGGTGTTAGACATTTTTGGACACTCGAGCAGCTATCTAAGCGCTTAGCTTCACCGATCAATGTAACAGGAAAGCGTCACCACCGGCAATCCTTTGCGTTTTAATAGCGACCGACATACATGAGCGTTGAATAGCCAAACTCGTCAAAGCGTCGGTGAACCGGCAACGCTAATCGCGTGTCAGCGTAGCCGCCGGCTGGTCGTCTGCCAGTTTCTCCCTAATGAGAGTCGGGCGGGAGGCGACATCAAGCTCTTTGCCTTTTTGTGAATCGTGGGGAAAGACTTTTCGATCGACGTTTCGCAAATGGAGAGTGAATCCACAGGACTCTCGCACACGCAATTGTGGTTCCAACTTTTGGACGGTGCTGCGTCCCTGCATGCCGGAGATACGCTTCAACAGGAGCTGGGCGCTCTTGGCGCCAAGTTCGTATTTGGGTAGTTCAATTGTCGTGAGGCGAGGACGAAAACAGCGGAGCCACGGATAGTCGTCAAAACTTACCAGCCCGAAATCTTCTGGACACCTCATTTCCATTTCGTTAGCGGCCTGCATGAAACCAACCGTCATCAAATAGTTTGCGACGAAAACTGCATCTGGACGGCGAGGGAGTAGCGTGAGTCCAGCACGATGGCCCGACTCGGTTCGATAGTCTCCTTCGGCGATCAAGTCCGGATCGCACGTGAGTCCGTTTGCTTCGAGTGCCTCGCGATAACCCTTCCACCGCGCGGTTCCGTTACTCACGCCCAAGGGGCCGCTAACGAGAGCGATTCGGCGATGACCGATCCGCGCGAGATGCGCGACGGCTTCAAAGGCCCCTTTATAATCGTCAGTTAACACCGCATCCGTTTTCAAATCCTTAGAGGTTCGCATCACCAGCACAAGCGGTACTTTCACTTCGGCAAGCATTCGCTGAAGCCACGGGGTCAATCGTCCCGGGGCCATGGTGAGCAGGATGCCGTCGACGCGCTTGGAGAGCAGCAACTCCAGGTAATGCTCCTCTTTCTCCCGCTGATTGTCGCTGTTGCATAAGAGAGTGCTGTAGCCCGCCTTCTGAGCGATGTCCTCTACTCCACGCACCACCAACGGAAAGAACGGATTCGCAATGTCTGGAACAACGATGCCAATCGTGTGCGTGCGCTGTTTTGCCAAGCTTCGCGCCAACAAGTTGGGGCGGTAATTAAGCTGCCGGATGGCCACCTCGACGCGCCGCTGGAGGGCTGCGCTGACTTGGTCGCTTTTGTTGATAACGGCCGAAACCGTGAACACAGAGACACGCGCTTTCTTGGCGACATCGTAAATGTTTGCGGCCTTGGTTCCCCTGCGTCTCCGGCCCCGTTGCGGGGTCACGTGCCCTCCTTGAGCCGTGGAGCTTCGACGGGAGGTTCGAGTGTTCCCGCGCGGGGCACCAAAGCGAGGAATTCGTTCAGTTCTTTCAGGTATGGCATTGCATCCGAGCAACTAATTCGGCTGACGACGATCGCCGCTACAGCGTTGCCATAGCGTAAGCACTCGTCCAGGCTAAGACCGCGAACCAGTCCGTACAGAAGTCCGGCAGCAAAACCATCCCCGGCACCGATCGTGCTGACGACTTTTACGGCACATTTGGGGGCGAAAACGCATTGGTCACGAGAGTATGCTTCAACTCCATCAGCACCTCGCTTGCGAATCACGATGCTGACACCGGCATCCAATCCGATTTGCGCTTGGGCTCGGGCTTCGCTCTTGCCGCTCAAAAGTGATAGTTCATCTTCATTGCCAAGCAAAACGTCCACCCAAGGCAATGCCTTGCGGGCTTCTGCTCCCGCCTCCGCAGGCGACTGCCAAGAACTTGCCCGGTAGTCCATATCAAAGGCCGTCCGCAAGCCAGCTGCGCGCGCAGCCTGCAGTGCGCTAATGGTCGCTTCTCGCGCCGGAGAAGCAGATAGGCTAGTGCCATTCGTGACAAAAACCGACGCCTCTTGAAGATAAGCTAGCTCCGGTCCCCCAAGTTGAAGTTGTACATCGGCTGGGTCGCGGCGATAGAAAACCTGTGGGAAGTGATCCGGTGGCGAAACTTCCGTCAAGCAAAGCGAGGTGTTGTAGCCCTCTACCAAGCGCACAAACCGTGTGTCAATTCCTTCGTTCCGCAAGAACCCGAGAAGGAAATCGGCAAGCGCGTCTTTGCCAACACTGCTGATGATTCCAACACTGAGTCCCAAGCGCGCCAATCCTACTGCAATGTTGGCGCTTGACCCTCCCAGATGCCTTGAGAAGTGCTTCACATCGGCGAGCGGCTGATTTTGCTCGACGGCGTGCAAGTCGTAACCAATTCGACCTAAGACGCAGACTTCCATTAGATTACCCGTTCGATGCAATTCCTAATGTCGTGACCCCTTCCGCATCGCGCCGTTTCTCGTCGGATCTGCTCCTTCGAAGACACCCAGTGCTTGGTTCAAGCTAGCATTCTCATGCACCAGAGTTGTCAGCGCGCGGCACATGGGCAGGGGATCGGCTTCAGACGGAAACAGAAGATTCCGGCCGATAATGGCCCCACGAACTCGGGAGCTGGAGGCCAACCCATCGGCATAATCCCTCAAAGTGTCGGCCACCGTCTCGCGTGCCGGCCCGCCGAGCAAAAGAATAGGCAGCGTTGTGGCTCGGCCCACTTGAGCAAATCCTTCGCAATAAGGCAACTTCAGCCACAAGTTCAACGAAGACTCCCCCAGAGCCGAGGCGATTCCACACTGGCGAACCATCGTCGCGATATCCTTCTGTACTTCATAACTGTCAGCCTTCCGCAAAACACCTTGTGGCTCAAGAAAGGCGGCCAGATTACGGCGTCGGAGCGCGTTGACGGCTTCCGAGCACGCAAGCATTGTCCGGGCAGAAGCATGATCCTGCGGATCCATCCGGTACATCATCTTGCCCCCGTCGCAGCGCAACTCTGCCAGTCGCTCCGCAGTAAGTGCAGTGAAGGTGTCATCCATTTCGAAGACCGTGCCGGCAATTCCTCCGCGATTCATGCTGCCTACGAGCAGCCGGCCGTCGAGAAAGCTCCGCCCCGACTGTTTCCGTTCCAAGTAGTTGAGGAAGAACAAATCTTCCAGTACATCGCCGGAAGCAACAACGCCATCCAGCGCCGGGTCCGCCAGGATTCGCCGCGCACGAGCCAGCAGTTCGTAACGATCACCCATTGCCAATCTGTCTTGTCGGATCTGTGTCACACCGCGCGCGGCATGATCCAGGGCCAGAAGCACCAGCTTTCCGTCCCGCGTCAATGCTGTTCGTTTCTTTCTTCGCCGGGCCTCTTCCTTGATCACGCTCGGCCGATGAATACGAAGCTCGGTGATTTGCTCGAACACCGCTGCCGGCAAGTAAGTGTCGTATTCGAACCGCACTGCTGCCGCAGTGATTGACATGAAAGCCTCTCCCGATAGAGTCGCCTGCTCAGTAGCCAAGCGTCTTCAGAAATTTGCGGCCGGCGACCGCATTCTCCAACGGATTCGACGCCCTTGCTCCCCCTGCCAATACATCTTGCTCAACAACGATCCAACCACTAAAGCTGCAACCACTCAGCAGGGCAAGTATCTTTGCGAAATCAACCACGCCCTGCCCGAGGGGCGCAAAAACTCCCTGGTGCACGGCCTCGTAAAAATCCAGCTGTTGCCGGCGTGCATCTTCCAAGCGCTCTGGATCAATATCCTTGAAATGGACGCAATGAATTCTGTCGGCATATCTCTCGAGTAGCTGCGCCGGCTCTCCCCCCCCGTAGACGCAGTGGCCTGTATCAAGGCACAACCCCAAGTCACTCGGCGAAAAGGATGTCAGTAACCTGTCCACTTCTTCCGGTGTTTCGACATGCGTACCCACGTGATGGTGAAATGCCAGGCGCACGCCAAACTCTCTGCAGCGATCCACGACTTCGCTGACCGCAGGGAAGACGTCCTTCCATTCCGCCTCTGTCCAGGAAAGGCGATTGGCCTCGTCACGGCGCCCTGCGACTGCGCAGCGCTCAGCACTAATTTCGTCCGACAATATCAGCAGGCGGCAACCCACCGCGCTGACTAGGCGTGCGGTCGTCAGTACCTGGGCGAGCCCGTCACTGCGTGCGGCCCTGTTGCCTAGCGGAATGGCTACAAAGGCTGAGCAAAGAGTCAGGCTGCGCTTGTTAAGCTCCTCCCTCAACTTGGCCGCGTCAGAGGGAAGAAAGCCATAAGGCCCCAGTTCGGTTCCTGCATATCCGGCTTTGGCAATCTCATCCAAGACTCTAGAGTAAGGATACTCCGAAGGTGCTTCGACCGATTCCATAATGCCCCAGCTTACTGGAGCACTGGCGATGGACATAGCTGCAGCACGTGCGCTTTGGTGAAGAGTGCTCAATCTATTGGATTCGGCAATGCCGCTCATACGAATTCTAAGCCGGCGGCATGTTTGATCTCGCTTCAGTTACCTAGCGATCTCCAAGCCGGCTGCATTCTTTGTGTTTCCTTCAAATCTTGCACTCGACTCTAAGGCCACTGGACGAGATTCGCGGTGAGAACGTTCAGCTGCGAGACAGACTGCAAGCGCACGAAGGCCCTCCTGTCCATCGACTTGCACGGGCTTTTCGTTCAGGACCGCGTCCACAAAGTCTCGCAGTTCGTTCAGATAAGCGTCGGCAAATCGAACAAGCCAGTGGTCAACCGTGTCGTACGAAGCACCGGCGCTGGTCAGAACGAGTTGCGCAGTTTGTCGAAGATACCCTATTTCAAAAGCCCCTCTCGAACCGACAACTTCCGTTCGAATGTCGTAACCGTAGTTTGACTTCCGTAGACATTCGACGTTTCCAATTCCGCCGCGCCCAAAACGCATGTTCACAACCGCGGAATCGACATCACCAAACTCGGCTAACTCGGGACACCCGCGCACACCACCGAACGAATGAACTTCCGCGACTTCATCATTCATCAGCCATCTCGCCAGATCAAATTCGTGAATCGCAGCGTCCAGGAACAGTGTCCCGTTAATGCCTCCTTGGAAAAAGCTCCGAGGTGGCGGCTGTCGGTCGCGTCCGATGGATTTAAACAGAATGGGTTCACCAATTTCACCAGCCTCGATCAATTTCTTGGCTCGCGTGTATGGCGGATCATATCGACGCATGAAGCCGATCTGGAATTGAACGCCCGCTTCAGCAACTGCGCTCATAGCACTTTCCGCTTCTTCCATCAATAAGGCAGGAGGTTTCTCACAGAAAACATGCTTGCCAGCAACAGCTGCTAACCGTGTGACCGATGCGTGAAATCGCGAAGGCGTGGCTACTACAACTGCCTGAATGTCCTCACGTTCCAGCAGGTCCTCAACGTTGTCGAAATGGTGTTGGATCTCCAGTTCACTCGCCACTTGTTTGGCGCGACCGCCATCTGCGTCTGCCACGGCGATGAGTTGAGCTGCCGGAATTGCTCGACGCAGGTTTTCAGCGTGACGCCTTCCGAGCGTGCCCACTCCAATTACCCCAATTCCCAGTTTGCTCATGGCCCCGCACCTTCGAGTTTGTCCTATCCTAAGCGCTTAGGACGCTGACACTGCGGGCTATCCTTGTCAAGGGATTTCTTGACAGGAGAAGTAAAGCATAGTATGAGGCAATCCCAATTGGTAGGCCGACCACCTTCAAGCAGTAGAAGGTTTCAGCAGGGAGACTCTGATGCCAAATCGCGATGAAAACGACCAATCTCGGAGGTGGTGGTCTCCTATCCTGAAGGACATCCACTTTTGGGTGCCTTTGATCGTACTTTTGGCCGGGCTCATTGTCCTGCGATGGATCCGTTAAAGCGAGGCGCACAACCATGAGCTTTGAACTCACCTTGCCAGCATCAGAGGTTTCGCGCCTGAGAAGTTTACAAGCCTTGGGGATCCTTTGCGGCTTTGCCGCGGGCGCTTGGCTCGGAGCCGCCGAGGCACCCACGAAGCTTGTGACCATCGGCGTTTCGCCTCTCGTGATCTCTCTCATCATGGTGGTCGGAGTATTCCTTGCACGTTGGAGCGTGCCTGCACTCATCCGCGGTACATCGCACATTCGTGCCGACGTGCGGCAGGCACCACATTTGATCGTTTGGGCCGTCCTTGCCGGCTGTCTATGGGCAGTCGCCAACACGATGACTATCTTTGCTATCCGGGATATTGGGCTCAGTGTTGCTTTTCCCCTATGGAATACCAACAGCCTTCTGGGTATTTTGTGGGGCTTTGTTCTGTTCAATGAATTACGCCAGGCCGGGTGGACGCGCTGGTTTGGTGTATTGGGTGGGGCACTCGCAATGTTCTTGGGCGCGACGCTGCTCGCCATTACTTCTTCCTCGCAAGGCCCCGCGGTGCATGCGATGCGCGGGATTTCAGCGGCCCTGGGCGCAGGAGCCCTTTGGGGAACAATGTATATCCCTTATCGAAAAGCGTACATTACAGGAATGAACCCTCTCTCTTTTATCGCGTTTTTCACCATCGGGGAGCTCGGCATGATGACCTCCTTGGCCGTGACCTATACTGGCGGCCCCTCCTCGTTGTGGCGCGAGCTTGTCGGCGCAAAAGAGGTTCTCTTTTGGTTGATGCTGGGGGGGTTCATTTGGGTGATCGGAGACGTGTTCCAACAGTATGCGGCTAAGTACGTGGGAATTAGCCGAGGCATTCCGCTATCGAACTCGAACCAGTTATGGGGATTGCTGTGGGGAATCTTAGTTTTCAGTGAGCTACATGGCCGTGGGGCATCGCTATACCTGCAGGTAATTGGAGGATCCCTCCTCATGATGTTGGGAGCTGGCGCAATTGCATTATCTTCGGCAACCGGAAAGGAGCAATTGCGCTGGAAAGAGGCTGCGGAACGGGAAGGCCGACGATACGGAGTTCCTTCGGACTATGTCGAAGCCCGTATGGCGGGCAGACAAATAGTCGGCGAGCCGAAGCCTACGCGTAGCTTATGGGACTGGTCCTTGGTCGTCACCGCCACGGGGATCTTCCTGATCTTTGCGACGATGGCGCGTGTCCCGCAAATGTCGCTCCATTGGGGGCCCGCCGTGGCCTTGAGCGCGGCGATGCTAGTGCTTCTAGTAGTTTGCGGTTTTGCCCTTTGGCGGACGACGCGATTCAACTGATTCAACTTCAGCGACGCAAATGTGCCTGAAACAGATGTCGAAAGCAGATACAGTATTTTCTCCGTGTGGCGCTGCGTCTTAGAAAAGGCCGCGTTGTCAGCGCAAGGGGACTCCTTACAAAAGACCCCACAAACGGTCATTGATCCAAAGTCGTCGCCTTGTTCATTCTTCCTTTTCCAAACCTGCCTGTGCGTGTGCTAACTGCTGAAGATGTTCGTGTTCAAAAACTCATTGCGGAATTTGCCTTGCGGATCGCACTTCTTACTCAGTTCAATAAATTCGGGCAACTTCCTGTAGATGGCCCTTAGTTCCGCCGGAGTTCAATGCGTCCGTAAGGATTGCATGCTTCGCTGCTCTGTGTGGGAATATGGACCATTCAAAGCCCTGCGCGCTCGGAGGCCATGTAAAATCCTTCCTGGTACTTTGACCCAAAGAGGAGCTTATGAAACTTAACGGACGACGGGTAGTTATCGCAGTGTCTTTCTTAGTTTCCGCTTTGGTTTCCGGCAGCTTACCGGCGGAAGCTCAAGAGGAAGAACAGGTTACGCCCATAAAACCTCCTGCTAGGCCGCTCCCGGATGAAACTGCATCAGCTGGCGTAACGAAATATTCCTTCATCGCGTATGGCGACACGCGAGGACGCCGAGATGGAATCGCAATTCAATACGAGCACTCGCTGATTGTGGATTCGATGCTGGCGCAGATCAAGAAGCACGAAAATACCGAGTACCCAATACGATTCGTTTTACAGGCAGGGGATGCCGTCGCTCATGGACAGAACGCAAAGGAGTGGAACGTAAGCTTTGTTCCTTTGATCAATCGGCTAACGCTCGAAGGTGACGTTCCCTATTTCCTGGCGCCTGGAAATCACGACGTCTCCTCTGCGACAACTGCGGATGATCCAAAGCGACAGACTCCGCTGAAGAACTACTTCGATGCGGTAGCGGCGGTGATTCCCCCTGCGGGCTCGCCCCATAGGCTATCTGGTTATCCGACTTATTCTTTTGGCTATGGCAATACGTTCGTGCTCGGATTTGACGCCAACATTGCCGGTGATGAGAAACAGTTCCAGTGGGTGAAAGGCCAGCTCCAACGTCTCGATCGCAAGCGGTTCGTGAACATCATCGTGTTCTGTCATCACGCCCCGTTCTCATCAGGATCGCACGGTGGACCGAAGTTGGAAGAGCAAACGGTCGCCCTCCGGAACAAGTACATGCCGCTGTTTCAAGCTCACCATGTTCGGGCGGTATTTTCGGGACACGAGCATCTGTTTGAACACTGGGTCGAACATTACACCGATGCAAGCGGAACGCATCGCATGGATTTGGTGGTTTCCGGGGGAGGCGGAGCGCCGCTTTACTCCTACACGGGTGAGCCAAATTTGGACGACTACCTGAAGGCCAACGAGGCGAGCAAGGTGAAACTCGATCACCTGGTGAAGCCGGCTGTGGAGCGCGGCTTGAACCCCTATCACTATTTGCTTGTGCGTGTCGATGGCGACAGGCTCGATATGCAGGTGATCGCTGTCGATTGGGGAGAGGGATTCCGGCCCTACACGAGCAATAGCGTTGAGTTGAAGGACCCTTGAGACACAAATTGGGGTTCAGACCCGTCCTATGAGCCAAGACATAGTTACGTTTCAACGAGGAACTGGTCAGGATTGGCCAAAAATTCTATGCCGGAGCTGGGAGTCATTTGAGAAACGCACCATCTTCCAAATGCTCGAATTCGTTAGCCAAGCCTTGGAGCATCTCCGCTTGCAAAAGCCGCTCTGACGTTTGGACGTAGAAGATACACGAGCGGAAGCCCAGCAATTACGAAACCGACGCCGCCCCTAAAGAGATCACCCCTGAAGGCGTTCACCAGGTCTCCCAAGACCTGGGTTGCGATGATGGCAACTACCAGTCGCCACCCCCAAAGGCGGCGCTTGAACCAAGCCGTGCCAGCGACTGCCATGGTTCCACCGAGCAAGAGTAGTGGAATCCCGACTGTTTTCCCGAACGGTGCAAGCTGTCTGTATGCAGGTGCATTAAGAGCCCACCTGCGGTCAAGAATGGCGCCCGCCAGGTCAACGTGGCTCCGGCGAGTGAGGCCATGGTTGCTCCAAAAAAAAATTGGCGCTTCCGGCTATTTAGTGGGTGACGGTGCTAGATCCAGGCCACCGCAGTGAAAGTAGATCGCGTGAATGAAGTTCTGTTTGTTGCGGAATCCTCGGGCGGTGTATTTCACCCACTGGATCTTGG
>Ga0209056_10000900_pt1 | contig 32948 bp, 30 predicted proteins | sample GraSoiAngelo_114_FD_185876 | JGI IMG/M metagenome (GOLD analysis project Ga0209056, IMG submission 185876) | Grasslands soil microbial communities from the Angelo Coastal Reserve, California, USA - 14_0903_13_40cm (SPAdes) (version 2) | ecosystem: Environmental > Terrestrial > Soil > Grasslands... | reverse complement strand
TCGCGTACAATCTGGTGCAATCGGTCGAGCCGTACGGTGTGCTGTTTGCGTACGGCGACAACGACACATTCCCGGTGTGGTATCTGCAGGAAGTGGAAGGCATCCGGCAGGACGTTACGCTCATCAACCTCTCCCTTGCCAATCTCGATTGGTACTTGAGTCAGCTCGGCTCGCGGCCCACCAGGCCGTTCGATCCGGCGCACGCGCCCGCGATCTACCGGACCCTCGCGCCCCCAGAGCGGCCGTCCGGTCCGGTCTTGCGCATGACTCCCCAGGACATCGCGGGGATGCAGCCCATGCAGGTGAGCGACGACGCCGTCTTCCGCGCGGGAACCTTCGAGCTCCCGGTGCGCAAGGGACAGATTCTCCGGACGTCGGATCAGGTGATCTTCTCCACGATTGCGCAGGATCTGGCGACGCGCCCGATCACGTTCGGGGTGTCGTCGGGTCGCGGCTCGTGGCTCGGCCTCGATCCCCATCTCGTCTTCCACGGCCTGGTCTTCAAGGTCGCCCCGCAGGCCGATACCACGCGTCGGTTCCTGCGCGGCGTTCAGGGGACGATGGTGGATTCCACCCGGACCCGGCTGCTCGTCGACTCCGTGTTCTCATGGGGCAAACTGTTCGAGCCCGATACCCTGGTCCTCGAGCCCGCTGCCCAACAGGTCGCGACGTCGTTTTCGGTGCCCTTCCTGGAGCTCGGGAACGCCGCCGTGCTGCGCGGCGATCAGCGCCAGGCGCTGTACTATCTGCGGCGCAGCTATCACTTGAGTCCCAGCAAGGCGCTCTCCGCCGTCATCCGCCGCATCGAGACGGAGGGCGTACAGAGTCTGTTTCGTCGCTAGCACTTAGCCGCTTCGTCCCTTAGTCTTTCAGCCCCTTATATTCACCGGCTATGGGTTTCGAGGCCCTCCCGGAGCGTCTGGCCCAGGTGAGGGCCGAGCTTGCGCGACGTGCCCCACAGCAGATCACGATCGTCGCGGTGACCAAAGGGTTTGGGACGGATGCGATTCGCGCGGCACTGGACGCCGGTCTTGCGGACATCGGTGAGAATCGCGTCCAGGAAGCCGTGCAGAAGCAAGAGGAGTTAGGAGCTCGGAGTCAGGAGCTGGGGATTCGTTGGCACCTCATCGGGCACTTGCAGCGCAACAAAGCCCGTGTCGTCCCCGGCCGGTTCGAGATGGTGCAGTCGGTGGATTCGTTGGACCTTGCAAAAGAGCTCGATAAGCGGGCTGCCGGTTTGCGAGTGCTATTACAAGTGAACGTGGCGCGCGAGTCGCAAAAGAGCGGCTGCGCGCCGGAGGAGGCGAGAACCCTGGCGCGAGACATTGCGGCGCTCGGGAATCTGCGCCTCGAGGGATTGATGACGTTGGCTCCGTTTACGGACGACGTGGAGGTGCAGCGGCGGACCTTCCGTGGCTTGCGCCTCTTGCGGGATACGATCAAGGAGGAGGAAGGGGTATGGCTGCCGACCCTCTCGATGGGGATGTCAAGCGACTACGCTTCAGCGGTTCAAGAGGGAGCAACGGTGATCCGATTGGGTACCGCCCTCTTCGGTCCGAGGGCGGGGGAGACGCCGTGAACGACGACGCCTTCAACCTGACACCGCTCGATATTCGCAAGCAGGACTTCCGGAAGACCCTGCGCGGCTACGACACGCTGGGCGTGGAAGATTTCCGGATGCGCGTCGCCGACGCCCTGGAGCGCGCGATGCGCGAGCGCCAGGTTCTGGAGGAGCGCGTCTCTGCGCTGACGGAGCAGCTGCGCGTATTCCGCGAACGCGAAAAAGCGATGAACGAAGCGCTCGTCGCCGCGCAGCAGCTGCGCCAGGACACGCGCGCCGCCGCCGAGCGCGAGGGCCAGGTGATCGTGCGCGAGGCGGAAGCCGAAGCGAAACGGCTGCTCGACGCAGCGCGCAGCGCCCAGAACACGGTGCAGGCGAAGATGGCGGAGACCGAGCGGCAGTTTCAGCAGTACATGGGTGGCTTCCGCGCGTTGCTCGAGCGCCAGCTTGCCGAGCTGCGCGCGCTGGATGGAGGGAGCCAGAAAGCTTGAGCGGAGTTTCGGTCGTAGACGCGGTCCGCGCCGTGAAGACGCGGACCGCAATCGTTCCGGACGTCGCGGTCATTCTCGGCACGGGACTCGGGGCATTGGCCGACGAGCTGAAGGCCGACGTCACGATCCCGTACGCCGAGATTCCCGGCTTCCCCCGGCCGACGGTGGAGACGCATGCGGGCCGCCTGTTGTTCGGCACGCTGGGGCGCACGCGTGTGGCGATGATGCAGGGCCGCTTTCACCGGTATGAGGGGTACACGCTGGCGCAGGTCGCTTTTCCCGTCCGCGTGTTGCGTGCCCTGGGCGCGAAGACGTTGATCGTCTCCAACGTGTCGGGCGGCATGCATCCGCTCTGGTCCACCGGCGATCTCGTCCTCATCTCCGATCACATCAACCTGCTCGGCGACAATCCGCTGGTGGGGCCGAACGTCGACACCGAAGGCCCGCGCTTTCCCGACATGTCGGCCGCGTACGATCCCGACCTGCGCCAGCTGGCGCGCACCGTCGCGCTGGAGCACAAGATCGTGCTGCGCGAGGGTGTCTACGTCGCAGTGCCCGGTCCGAACCTCGAGACGCGCGCCGAGTATCGCATGCTGCGCGCGCTCGGCGCCGACGTGGTCGGGATGAGTACCGTGCCGGAAGTCATCACCGCGGTCCACCAGGGCATGCGAGTGCTCGGCCTGTCGATCATCACGGACAACTGCCTCCCCGACGCCCTCGAGCCGACGTCGGTCGAGCAGATCATCGCCGTCGCGCGCGGCGCCGAGCCCAAACTCGCGGCCGTCGTGCGTGGCGTGCTGGAGCAGCTCTAGCTGATGCCGTATCCGCCTTCGGACGCGACGCAGTCGATCGACGAGCTGGAAAAGCACCTGCTCGCGACGTGGAAGCACGAGCGCCTGTTCACGCGGGTGAGCGAGGCGACGCGCTACGGGCCGCCTTTCATCTTCTATGAGGGACCGCCGACCGCGAATGGGCGCCCCGGGATTCACCACGTCTTCTCGCGCACGCTCAAAGATCTGATCTGCCGCTTCCATACGATGCTGGGGCAGGGGGTCACGCGCATCGCGGGGTGGGACACCCACGGCCTGCCCGTGGAGATCGAAGTCGAGAAGGCGCTCAACATCAACGGCAAGCGTGAGATCGAAGCGTATGGCATCGAGCGCTTCAACAAGCTCTGCCGCGAGAGCGTGTTCAAGTACAAGGCCGACTGGGAAGCGCTGTCGGACCGCATCGGCTACTGGCTCGACTACGAGCATCCGTACGTCACCTACACCAACAACTACATCGAGACGGTGTGGTGGTTGCTGAAGCGGCTGCACGAGAAGGCGCTGTTGTATCGGGGACACAAAGTCCTGCCGTACTGCCCGCGCTGCGGCACGGCGCTGTCGTCGCATGAAGTCGCGCAGGGCTATGAGACCGTGCAGACGAATTCCGTCTACGTCGCGTTCCCGCTGCTCGCGCGGAAAGGCGATGCGGCGCGCGAACTCGTGATCTGGACGACCACGCCCTGGACCCTCGTATCCAACGTTGCGGTCGCCGTGCATCCCGATCTCGAGTACGGCGAGTATGCGCTCGCCGACGCGGCGGGCAAGGTCACCACCTACATCGTCGCGACGGCGCGCGTCGCCGACGTCCACATCCACGGCCGGCCGCTGGTGCAAGGCGAGCGGATCAAGACCTTCCTGGGCCGCGAGTTGGTCGGGAAGAAATACGCGCGTCCTCTCGAGGTGGTCCCGCTGCCGTCGGAAGGTCAGCGCGCCGTTGTGATCGCCGGCTCGTTCGTGACGGCGGACGAGGGCACGGGACTCGTGCACATGGCGCCCGCATTCGGCGCCGATGACTACGCCGCGGGTCAGCAAAACGGTCTCGCCTTCGTGAATCCCGTCGCCCCCGACGGCACGTTCCGGGGCACGACGTGGCCCGAGATCGAGGGCAAGCTCGTCACCGATAAGGAAACGAACCGCCTGATCATCGAGCGGTTGAAGCACGACGGCCGCTGGCTCGAGACCAGGGCCTTCTCGCACAGCTATCCGCACTGCTGGCGCTGCGATTCGCCGCTCATCTACTACGCCCGCAGCTCGTGGTTCGTCCGTACCACCGCGGTGAAAAAGCGGATGCTCGAGATCAACGCCGAAGTGGACTGGCATCCACCCGAGGTGGGGAGCGGCCGCTTCGGCGAATGGCTCGAGAACAACGTTGACTGGGCGCTGTCGCGCGACCGCTACTGGGGTACGCCGCTCAACGTGTGGGAGTGCGACGCCGACCGCGAGCACCGCGAGGTGATCGGATCCTTCGAGGAGCTGGCAAAGCGGTGGGGCAAGGCACTGCCCGCGGATTTCGACCCGCACAAGCCGTCCATCGACGCATACACGTGGGCGTGCCGCGACTGCAAAGGCACGATGCGGCGGGTGAACGAAGTCATCGATGCGTGGTTCGATTCGGGCTCGATGCCGTACGCCCAGTGGCACTATCCGTTCGACCATCAGGCCGACTTCAAGGCGCATTTCCCGGCGGATTACATCTGCGAAGGCGTCGATCAGACGCGCGGCTGGTTCTACTCCCTGCTCGCGATCGGCGTCACGGCGTTCGACTCGCTCGTCTACAAGCACGTGATCGTAAATGAGCACGTGCTCGATGTGCATGGGCAGAAGATGTCGAAGACCCGCGGCAACGTGGTCGATCCGTGGAAGGTGATCGGCGTTCACGGCGCGGACGCGGTGCGGCTCTACCTCCTCGGTCAGAGTCAGGTCTGGCTGCCGAAGCGCTTCGATGAAAAACAGATCCCGGAGGTGTCGGGCGGATTCTTGAACACGCTGCGGTCCACGTATGACTTTTTCCGCCGCTACGCTCAGGAGTGGAATCCGCCCGCCGAGGAAGACGCAACGCCGCCGAGCCAGCGGCCGGCAGCGGACCGCTGGCTCCTCGCCCGGCTCGATGAAGTGGTCGCGAGTGTCAAGCAGTCGTGGTCCACCTACGACGCCACCGCCGGCGTCCGCGCCATCATGGATTTCGTCGGGGAAGACCTCTCGCGCTGGTACATCCGGCGGAACCGGCCGCGCTTCTGGGCGCCCGACCGGGCGACCGATCCCGTCGCGCTCGAAACGCTGCACGAGGCGCTGGTCGCCGCCGTCCGGATGCTCGCGCCTGCGGCCCCCTTCATCTCCGACTGGGTGCACCGGGCCCTCACCGGCACCTCCGTCCACCTCGCCCCGTTCCCGGCGGACCGGGGGCACCGGGAACCCGAGCTCCTGGCGGCCATGAGCACGATCCGCCGCCTGGCCTCACTGGCCCGCGCGGCCCGGGAATCGCGTAACCTGCGGGTCCGCCAGCCCCTGGCCCGTATGCAACTGGCCGTTCCGGCCGCCGCCCAGGGCCCGGCCTTGTCAGACCTGTTAGATATTCTGGCTGCCGAAGTCAACGTAAAAGCCGTCCAAGTGGTCGCATCGGACCACGATCTGGTGCGGCTGCGCGGCAAGGCGAATTTTCGGAGCCTCGGGCGTCGGTACGGCAAGGACACGCCGCGGGCGGCGACGGCCGTGGCGGACCTCACGGCCGAGGATCTGCAGACGTTAGAACAGGGCGGCGTTGTCCGCAGCGGTGACTTTGAGTTTCAGCCGGAAGACGTGACCGTCACGCGCGAGGTCGCGAGCGAGTGGCTGGTGCAGGCCGATGGCCCGTACGTCGTGGCGCTGGATCCGGCGTTGAGCGACGATCTGGTGCAGGAAGGATTGGCGCGCGAGGTGGTGAATCGCGTGCAGCGTCTCCGCAAAGAGGCGGGATACGAATACACGACGCGCATTGAGTTGAGCGTCGCCGGCGCCGAGGATGTGGTCGCCGCGACGCGCGCGTTTCAGGGGTTCGTGGAAGGGGAAACGCTCGCGCGCCGGATGGTGTTGGGAGCGGGCGCAGCGCTCGACGAACCCGACTTGCAGCGTGAAGTGGACATCGAGGGGCGCCGGGTTACGATTGCGCTCCGGCGTCACGACGGAAGAAAGGGCGGTACCCGATAATGCCGACGAAGTCGACGAAGCTGAAGGCCAAAGGCGGCGGCCTCAATAAAAAACAGCTGACCCATCTCGAGAAGCGGCTGCTCGAAGAGCGCGGCCGCGTCATCAAGGAGCTGGGCCACTACGGTGAGTCGTTCAACTCGAGTCTCCAGGCGTCCGACGGGGACCTCTCGAGCTACTCCTTCCACATGGCCGATCAGGGCACCGACGCGATGGAGCGCGAGAAGGCGTTTCTGTTCGCGTCGCAGGAGGGGCGGTACCTGTGGCATGTGAACGAGGCGCTGCGCCGGCTGTACAGCTCGCCCGAGCGCTTCGGGCGCTGCGAGCAGTGCGGCGAGCCGATCGGGTTCGACCGTCTCGATGCGCTCCCACACGCCCGTCTCTGCATCAAGTGCAAGGCCAAAGAGGAAGATGGTAAACGCCGCTGAGCGCCGGCTGTTCTGGGGAACGGCGACCGCGGTCGTCGTTTCCGATTTCGTCACCAAACTGATCGCGGAATCGTTCCTGGCGCGGCGCCTGCCGCTCCGGGTCATCGGCGACGTCGTGCAGTTTCGGCTCGTCTACAACGAAGGCGCGGCGTTCGGCCTGCATGTCGGCGACAACTCGCGCTGGATCTTCATGGCCCTCGCCGTCATCGCGCTGTTCGTGCTCGCCTCGCTGGTGCGCGGCACGCGGCCCGGTGACCGCTTCCGCCTGATCGCGCTGGCGCTGGTCTGCGGCGGCGCGGTCGGCAATTTGATCGACCGGATTCGCAGCGCGCAGGGCGTCGTCGATTTCGTGGACGTCGGCATCGGCGCCTGGCGCTGGCCGACCTTCAACGTCGCCGATTCCGCCATCACGATCGGGGCGATCGCACTCGGACTCTCGCTGTGGCAGGAAGGCCGCGCGCAGCAACGGGCGAAGGAGGCGCGCGCGGCAGAACCTTGAACATCACCTTCTGTGTCGTTGCTCCGACTGAACGTCTAGACCGTTTCCTCGCTGACCAGCTCGCCCTTTCTCGTACCCAGGCCGGACGCCTCATCGCCGACAAGCGCGTGACCGCGGGCGGGAAAGCGCTGCGCGCCTCGACGGTCCTGGAACGTGCGATGCTCGTAACGGTCGAGCTGCCCGACGAAGCACCTCCGCGCAGTTACACGCCGTTCCACGCCTCGCTGAATTTCGTCTATGAGGACGAACACCTCGCGGTGCTCGACAAGCCCGCGGGACTCGTCGTCCACCCCGGTCCCGGCCACTGGAACGACACGCTCGTGAATGTGTTGGTCGGGCGGGGCACGGAGCTTTCGGGCGGCGCGGCCGCGGAAGCGGGCCGCCCCGGCATCGTGCATCGGCTCGACCGCGACACCTCCGGGCTGCTCGTGGTCGCGAAGAGCGACCTGGCGCACCGGCGGCTCGCGGGTGCTATCGAGCGGCGCGCCGTCAAGCGCGTGTACGCGGCGCTGGTGTGGGGCCATCTGCGCAAGAGTCCGGTGGACATCGAGGCGCCGATCGCGCGACATCCGAAGGAACGCAAACGCATGACGGTCGCGCAGGGCGGACGGCACGCGACGACACACGCCGCCGTCGTCGCGCGCTTCGCGCACGCCGACCTGCTCCGCGTCCGACTCGGCACCGGTCGCACCCACCAGATTCGTGTCCACCTGGCGCACATCGGCTGCCCCATCGTCGGCGACCGCGAGTACACGTTTGGGGGCAGTCGTCGCGTGACACCGTCGGCACGGAAGGAAGCGGAGCGCCTCGAGACGTTGGCGCCGCGCCAGCTGTTGCACGCGGCCGCGCTTTCGTTCACCCATCCGGTGACCGGTGTCACGCTGTCGCTCACGTCAGAGTGGCCCGAGGACTTGCGTCCTGCACTCGCTGAAGCGGCAGGGGGGGATGGCGCAAATTTGCTTGCTCAGCCTAACCCCCTGCAGTATCTTGGCTTCTTCGCATCCGATGACTGAAGGAAGCCTCGTCTCCGCCCGATTGCTGGTGTTCCGCGTGGGAACATTGGCCTGCGCGGCCGACGTGGACCAAGTGCGGGAGATTCTCCCGCGCCTCCCAACGACGCGTATCCCGGGCGCGCCCCCGGTCGTGGCGGGGCTCGTGAATGTCCGCGGCACACTGGTGACGGTCGTGGAAGGGTGGCGCGCACTGGGCCTCCCGCCGCTCTCCCCAACCCCATCCCCAGACGCAGGTGTCATCGGCTCGACGATCATCCTCGAACTGGGCAAGGGCGAGGAGCCAGGGAACGGGGGCGGCGGGGGCGGCGGGGGCGGCGGGGAAGCGGGAAAGTTGATCGGCTTTACGGTGGACGAGGTGGTGGACATGCTGGCGAGCGGCGAGACCACGCTGGAAGATCGGAAGGGTCTGCCCGGCGTCGATCCGACGCTGGTGCGCGCCGTGGGCCGGCGCAATGGTGAGTTGTTCATCGTCCTGGATGTCGCGGCGCTGTTGGGCCCGATTCTGCCTTCGTAAGGAGCGAGCGGTGAGCCACACGGTTCTCGTCTGTGACGACGCCATCTTCATGCGCACGATGATCACCGACATCCTGGCGCAAGCCGGATTCGAGGTCGTCGGCGAGGCGGAAACCGGCACGCAGGCCGTCGAGAAGTATCGGCAGCTCAAGCCGGACTTGGTCACCATGGACATCGTGATGCCCGACATGGGCGGCATCGACGCGGTCCGCGAGATCGTCAAACACGACCCCGACGCCAAGATCCTGATGTGCAGCGCCATGGGCCAGCAGGCGCTGGTCGTGGAAGCCATCCAGGCGGGCGCCAAGGATTTCGTCGTCAAGCCGTTCCAGCCCTCCCGCGTGCTCGAAGCCGTCCAGCGCGTGCTCGGCTAGTCATGGATCTTTCGCAGTACGCCGAGCTGTTCCTGGCCGAAAGCCGCGAGCACTTGAGCGCCTGCAATCAGCTGTTGCTCGAGTGGGAGCGGAATCGCGCCTCGCCCGAGCCGGTCAGCGGCCTGTTCCGCGCGGTCCATACGATCAAAGGCATGGCGGCGACGATGGGCTACGGCCGCGTCGCCGATCTCGCGCACCGGATGGAGAATCTGCTCGACCATCTGCGCCGCAGCGGCCGCGCGCCCGCCGACGAGATCATCCAGCTGCTGTTCCGCGCGACCGATGCGCTCGAGAAAGCGGTCGGGCTCGCCGTGGCAGGCCGCGAGCGCGAGGCGGACCTCTCGGTTCTCACCGACATCGATCACGCCGCGATTCAGACGAAGCCGGCGCCGCAACCCAGCGCGCTCGCGCGCCACTTCGCGCCCGAGCCGGCGGAAGACCAAAGCCTCCCTGCGGCGTCCGTTGCGTCTGGTGCGTCAGCGGCTCGGATCATCGACGTCGTGATACGGTCGGAAGCGCCGCTCAAGGGCGGACGCGCGATGCTCGCCGTTCGCAAGTTGCAGACGCTGGGCAAGGTGGAGCGCGTGCAGCCGTCGGTTGCCGTGTTCGAGTCGGATGATTTCGATGGCCGGTTCGTGTGCGAGCTCGCCACGGCCGCGGCGCCCGCCGCGATCGAGGCCGCCGTACGGTCGGTGGGAGACGTCGAGCGCGTCACGGTGACCGGCGGTGCGGCGGCCGACGAGGCCCAGGTCAATCCGGCCGAGAGCGTGGCCGGTGGTGGACGCACTCGCCACATCCGCGTCGATCTCCGCCGGCTCGACACCCTCATGGACTTGATCGGCGAGCTCGTGACGGAGCGCGGCCGGCTGAACGAAGTCGCGGCGCGCTGGGTGGGCCAGGACCCGGAGATCGACGAGGTCGCGATCCAGATCTCGCGCCTGTCAGCCGATCTGCAGAACGAAATCATTCAGGCGCGGATGACGCCGGTGTGGCAGGTGTTCGACCGCTTCCCGCGGTTGGTGCGCGACGTCGCGCTCCAGCTCGACAAGCAGGTCTCCTTCCGCGTCGAGGGAAAAGAGATCGAGCTCGATCGCGAAATCCTCGACGCGCTCGGCGATCCGCTGGTGCATCTGCTGCGCAACGCGGTCGATCACGGGATCGAGTCCCCCGCCGAGCGCAAACGTCACAAGAAGAATCCGGAAGGGGAGATCGTCCTGGCGGCGGTGCGCGAGCGCTCGAGCGTGGCGATCAGCATCTCGGACGATGGTCGCGGCATCGATCGCGTGAAAATCCTCGAGAAGGCGAAGCGCGAGGGCATTGTCGGACCGCACGTCGAGTCGCTGTCGGACGATCAATTGTTGCGGGTGCTCGCGCGGCCGGGGTTCTCCACGGCAGAAGCGGTGACGAGCGTCTCCGGCCGCGGCGTCGGGATCGATGTCGCGATGACGCGCATTCGCGCGTTGGGCGGCTCGGTCGAGATCCGCACTGAGCCGGGGAAGGGCACCGCGTTCGTGCTGCGGCTTCCGGTCACGCTGGCGATTGTGCGCGCGTTGATCGCCGCCGTCGGACAGGAGCGCTACGCGCTGCCGCTCACGTACGTCGCCGAGACGGTCGAATTCGGGACCGTCCCGTTGACGACGATGGAAGGCCGCGATGCGATCGTGTTACGCGATCGGGTCATCCCGCTTGTGGATTTGCGGAAACTGCTGGGAACGAACGGCGGCGCACCGGCGCCGCCGCCGCGCCGCCCCGTCATTGTGTTGGAGATGGGCGAGCGGCGTGCCGGCATTGTCGTGGACGGCATGTTGAGCCAGCAGGAGATCGTCGTGAAGGGGTTCGATGCGCCGCACGGCACGCTGCCCGTGTTCAGCGGCGCCACCATCATGGGCGATGGTGTGCCCGCACTGATCCTCGACGCCGCCGGACTGGTCTAGGGAGAGGGCATGGAAGACGTCCGTGATTTGAAGGCGCTCCAGCTCGACGCGCTGCGAGAGGTCGCGAACATCGGGGCGGGTCATGCCGCCACAGCGCTGTCGCAGCTCACGCACCGGCGCATCATGATCTCGGTGCCCGAGATCAACATCGCGCGGCTGGAAGAAGTCCCCGGCCTGATCGGCGACCCGCAGGAGGTGGTCGCGGCCGTCCTCATGCACATGCTCGGCGATCTGACCGGCCGCACGCTCTTGCTGTTCCCCGAGCCCGTCGGCCGGCAGCTGTGCGACATGTTGCTCAAGCGTCCGCTCGGGACGACGAAGGCCTTCGAGACGATCGAGCAGTCGTGCATCAAGGAGGCCGGCAACATCCTGTCCGGCGCCTACATGAACGCGCTGTCCGAGTTCATGGGGATGCTGCTGCTGCCCTCCGTCCCGAGCCTGGTCGTGGATCTCTCGGCCGCCGTCCTCACCACGACGTACCTGAACTTCGGGCACGATCGGGACTTCGTGTTTTGCGTGGAGACGGAGTTCAACATCGACGCCCGGGATGGGCTGCGCGGTCATTTCCTGCTCCTGCCCGATCTGGCGTCACTCAAGGCCATTTTCGACGCCATTCGATTGACTTGATCGTATCAGAACGCGACCTCGCGGTGTTGAGGTCCTTTGCCCGCCGGATCGATCCGTCGGATGCCGGGGCGCACAACAATCTCGGCGTCCTCTACTATCAAAAGGGCCTCGTCCCCGAGGCGATCGAGCAGTTCACGCGCGCACTCGAGCTGGACCCGCGCATGCAGGTCGCGCAGCGGAATCTCGAGATCGCCTACCACAACACCGGGTTTTACGACACGCGCGTCGCCGAACTGCAGGAACGGCTGCGCCAGGCGCCCGATGAGCGCGACGCGCGCTGGGAGCTGGGCCGCACCTACGCGATCCTCGGCGCCTACGAAGAAGCCGTCGCCGAATTCGAAGCGCTGCTGGCCCACAAGCCGAAGGATGTGGCCGCGATCATCCAGCTGGGGCTCGCCGAGAAATCGCGCGGCCGGTTGGAGGTGGCGACCGAGTGGTTCCAGCGCGCCGCGGAGGAGGAGCCCGGCTCGAGCGTCGTGCATTTCTACCTGGGCGAGGTCTACTACAATCGCGGCCTGAACGAGCCGGCGCTGACGGCGCTCGAAAAGGCGGTCACGCTGAATCCCGACAACGCCAACGCCCACTATCTGATGGCGTTCGTGCTGGGCGACATGGGGCGCCACCAGGATGCCCGCGGCGCGTCCAAACGCGCGATCCAGCTCAACCCGCCGCTCGCGCGCGCGCAGACCAATCTGTCCCTGGAGCGCTACCGCGCGGAGCGTCAGTCGGCGGAGCAGCGCCTGCGCGAGCAACCGGCGCCGGAAGTGGCCGAAGGCAGCGAGCTCGCGCACTACAACCTCGGGCTCGCGTTCCGGCAAAAGGGCTACTACGCGGAAGCGCTGCGCGAATACCGGCTCGCCATCGAGCGCGGCGAGGATCGGCGGCTCGTGCGCCAGGCGATGGCGGAGGTCTATCTCCTCAAGCGCGACTTCACCGACGCGCTCGAGCTGTACGAGTCGCTCATCCACGAGGTCCCCGATTCCCCGAAGCTCTGGAACGAGCGCGGCGTGGTGCTGCATCAGGCCGGCCGAACCGCGGAGGCGCTGACGTCCTACCGGCAGGCCACCGAGGTGGATCCGCGGTACGCGCTTGCGTGGAACAACGTCGGCGTCGTGCTCGCGCATCAGGGCGACACCGAGGGTGCCATCGAAGCGTTTCGCAAGACGCTGCAGCTGTCGTCCGAATTCGTGAGCGCGCGGCTCAATCTGGCGCTGCTCCTGACCCATCGCCGCCGCTTCCAGCTCGCGCTCGAAGCGTATCGTCAGGTGCTCGCGGGCCAGCCGACCTCCGCGGCGGCGTGGAACGGCGTCGGGCTGGTCCTGGTCGAGCTGAAGCGCTTCCCCGACGCCCGGAACGCGTTCGTGCGCGCGGTGGAGGCCGATCCGCAGAACGCCGGGGCCCACTACAACCTCAGCTTCACGCTCTCGAATCTCGGCGACTACGACGGCGCGCTGCGCGCCACGAAACGCGCGCTCGAGCTCGATCCCTATTACGTGTCGCAGAAGTTCGCGCTCGCGATCGATCTCCAGTACGAGACGGTGTCGATCGGGGTCGTGCCGGAGATCTCGGCCGATGTGGCCGCCGAGACTCTCGGCGGCGAGTTTGCGTTCGACCAGCGCCTGCTCGACAACATCTTCCAGGAGCTCGAGCCCGCCGCGACGGCGCCCCAGCCGGCCGCCGCGGGCCTCGCGAAAAAGCCCGACGATCCGCTCGCCCTGGCGCGCGACTACGTGAGCAAGGGGATGATGGAGCTGGCGGTCGCGGAGGCGACGCGGGCGGTCCAGCGCGGTGCGGACGCCGGCCAGGCGGCCACGCTGCTGGGCGACATCTACGCGCGCCGCGGCCTGCACGGCGAAGCCCTCGAGCGCTATCGCGAGGCGCGCACGCTCGACGCGGCGAATGCGGTCGCCGCGCTGGGGGAAGTGAAGAGCCTGCTCGCGATGCACCGCGCCGCCGAAGCGTTGCCGGTTGCGGAAGCACTGGTCGCGAAGGCCCCAGAGGATGTCGAGATCCTCGTGGCGACCGCAAAAGCGCGGGCGGCGACGGGCGATGCGGCGGGTGCGCTCACGGCGCTGCAGCAGGCGCAGACGCGGGCACCCGCCCGCGCGGATTTGCACAAGCTGCAAGGCGACATCGCCCTCAAGGTTGGCGAACGGCAAGGGGCGCGCTCGGCGTATCGCTCGGCCCTCGACCTCGATGCGGGGTTCGTGCAGGTGTGGCTCGACCTGGGCCGCCTGCACGAGCAGGACGAAGAGTGGGCGGACGCGCAGCGTGCGTACGAAGCGGCGCTCGAGGCCCTGCCGACGTTCCATGAAGCGGCCCTCGCGCTCGCCGACCTGCTGCGTCGCATCGGCAGCGTCCGCGCGGCCGTCGTGCGGCTCGCCGAGATGCTCGAGCAGGATCCGTACGACATGGAAGCCCTCATGCTGCTGGGCCGCGCGTTGCTGGACGACAAGCGCGACGCCGAAGCGCTGGAAGCGTTCCGCCGCGCGCTCAAATTCGATCCCCAGCATACCGGCGCGTTGTTCTATCTCGGCGCGACGCTCGCGCGGCTGCAGCGCTACGGCGAGGCGGTGGACGCCTGGGAGCGCGTGACGCGGATCGATCCGGGCGGGCCGTTCGCGCAACGGGCGCGCATGCATGCGCGCACGGCGGTCGATCTGCAGCACATCTTTTCCACCTCGGACGCGGCGTAAGGGAGCGGCATGCCGATCGAGGGACCGCTACGCGAGCTCGGGATCCACGACGTCTTCCAGCTGCTCGATCTGAGCCGGAAGACGGGCGCGCTGCGCGTCACCTCGGAGCTACGGCACAACGAAGGCAAGGTTTATTTCGACAACGGCGTCGTCGTGTCGGCGGAGATCCGGAGCAACCCGCACCCGCTCGGGGCGCTGTTGCTGCGCACTGGCAAGATCGCCGAAGCCGATCTCGAGCGGGCCCGCGACATGCAGCAGCGCCAGGGTGACAAGCGTCGGCTCGGCGAGATCCTCGTGTCGCTCGGCGTGATCACGTCGCGCGAAGTCGAGCGCCAGATCCACTTCCAGATCGAGGAAGTCGTCTTCGAGGTGATGAGCTGGAACGAGGGCTACTTCTCGTTCACGGAAGAAGCCGAGAGCAACGTCCCGACCGAAGTGACGGTCCGGATCCCGGTGGAAGCGCTGCTGATGGAGGGCGCGCGCCGCATCGACGAGTGGTCGCGCATCGAGAACCGGATCCCGCACGTGGGTGTCGTGCCGTCCCTCGCGCCGCCGCCCGAGGGCGGCGGCGGTGAGCTCGATCTCTTGCCGCCGGAATGGGAAGTGCTCGCTCTCATCGACGGCCAACGTTCCATCCGTGGGCTGGCAACGGAACTCGGCCGCTCGGACTTCGAGGTGGCCAAGACGTTGTTCGGTCTCGAGAGTGCCGGGGTGATCGTACTCATGGATCCGGGCACCGGAAAGCGCGGCCGGCCGAGCGCCTCGACCGACGTACCCGAGATGGTGGCGAAGGCCGAGCGAGCGCTCGAGGCGAGGGACCTGGACGCCGCGCGCGCGGCGGCCGAACAAGCCGGGAGCATGCAGCCGCACGATGCGACGATCCATCTGCTGCTCGGCCGCATTCACCTGGCCCAAGGACACGGGTCGGCGGCCGCCGAGGAGCTGCGGCGCGCGCTGCGGCTCGATCCCCACCTCGCCGCGGCGCACCGCCAGCTCGGATTTGCGCTGGTCTCGATGGGTCGCTTCGGCGAAGCCGTCGCGAGCTGGGACGAGTGGGAGCGGGTCGCGCGCAGCCCCGAAGAAGAGGCGCAACGGGCGGAGGTGCACCGCGCGCGCGAGGCGGCCCGGGTGTTCAGCCATGGCTGACGAGATCCGCGCCCTTTCCGCGCAGCTCGCGCAGGATCCGCAGAGCCTCGTGTTCTTGCGGCTGGGCGAAGCGTTGCGGCGCAAAGGCCAGCTCGACGCGGCGCTGCGCGTCGCGGTGAACGGGCTCGAGCGGCATCCGCACCTCGCGGACGCCCACGATCTGTACGCGCGCATTCTGACCGACAAGCACGACTATGCGCGCGCGTTCGACGAATGGGACATGGCCGTGCGGATTGCGCCGCACCACACCGGCGCGCTCAAGGGACTCGCCTTCCTCTATTTCAAAGTGGGCGACGTGGCGCAGGCCGAGGCGCACCTCGAGCAGGCGCGGAAAGTCGAGCCCGACGACCCGAGCATCGACCAGGCGATCGTGATGATGCGGAAAGGCGCCGCTCCTCCAGCGCCGGAGCCAAGCGCCGCCCCCTCGCCGCCCGCCGCCGCCGTTTCACCAGCCGCCGCTTCATCTGCGCTCGACGAAGCTCGCGTGTTCGCGGGACTCGAAGGTGCCAACGAAGGCTTGCTGCTCATCGACGGCGCGGGACGAGTTCTCGGGGGAGCGTTGAAGGACAAAGCCGGGACGGATGTCACCGACGCGGTCGCGGCGTACCTCGCCGGCGTGTCGCAGGAGGCGGCGCGCACCGCCAAGCTGCTCGGCCTGGGTGCGTGGATGGGGCTGTCGGCGGAAGGACAGAACGGCAACGTCCATCTCGCGCATCCGACGCCGGAGGCGCTGCTCCTCGTCGTGCGCGAGCGCGGCATGCCGCTCGGCCGGCTGGCGATCCTGGCGCAGCGCGCGACGCTGATGGCACGTCGCTGGCTGGAGAAACAGTGAGCAAGGCGCTCGATCTCATCACGCGGGTGCGCGGCGTCCGTGGCGCGATGCTCGTCTCGACCGAGGACGGGCTCGTCGTCGCCGAGCAGCTGATGGAAGGCATCAAGGGCGGCGCCGTGGCCGCGCTGGCGGCGAGCCTCGCCGGCCGGTTGGGCCGGGCGATGGAAGCGGCTGGCACGGGAACGAGCGTCTTCTGGCATCTTCAGGCGGAACAGGGCGCGCTCCTCGTGGTGCCCGGCGATGCGTCCGGCGGGATTCTGGTCGTGGCGGTCGCGGAGCCGGACGTGAACATCGGCCTCGTCCGGCTCGAGTTGCTGCGGGCGGCGGAGGCCGTGGTATGAGTCCACAAACCCGCGCCGTCGAGAGCTGGACGCTCCGACCCCTCACAGACTTCGTGCGGGAAGCGTCGGTGCGTCTCGTCCTGGTCCTGACGCCTGCAGGACAGGTGCTGGCGCAGTCCGGTTTCTCGCGCGCGGTGGACGTGATGTCGGCGGCGGCGCTCGCCGCGGCGATCGTCGCGTCCACGGGCGAGCTGGCGCGGCAGCTGCGGCAGCAGCCATTCGCGGCGCTCAGTCATCAGGGCCCCAAGACGGGATTCTTCCTCGCGACCTTCGTCACCGATCGCGGGACGCTGGCGGTGCTCGCCGCCTATGATCTCGATGTTTCATCGCTCGGCCTGGTTCAGTTATTCTATGAGCAACTTGCGGCGGACTTGAAGGCGGCGACCCCGAAGGGGACGGTACCGAAACAGGTGCTGGCCGCGGACTTCGAGCGCGAGCTGACGGACAGCCTCAACACGCTGTTTGGGAGATAGCCGGTGTCCCTGGTCAACTTCACGAGCCGCGAGATCACGTGCAAAATCGTCTACTACGGACCGGGACGGTCCGGCAAGACGACGAATCTCCATTACGTCTATGGCCGCGTGCCGGAAACGCGACGCGGGCGGATGGTGTCGCTCGCCACACAGACCGACCGCACGCTGTTCTTCGATTTCCTGCCGATCGATCTGGGGCAGATCTCTGGCTTCTCTACCCGGTTTCAGCTCTACACCGTGCCGGGCCAGGTCTACTACAACGCGACGCGGCGCCTCGTGCTGCAGGGCGCGGACGGGGTGGTGTTCGTGGGCGACAGCCAGGCGCGCCAGCTCGACGAGAACATCGAAAGTCTCCAGAACCTCCAGAGCAATCTCCTGGAGCACGGGGTCGACGTGCGCACCATGCCGCTCGTGATGCAATACAACAAGCAGGACCTGCCCCCCGAGCTGATTCTGACGCCGGCGGATCTGGATGACGCGCTCAACTTCCGCAGCGTGCCGAGCTTTCCGGCCGACGCGCTGCACGGCAAAGGGGTGTTCGAGACGTTGAAGGGAATCTCGGAGTTAGTCCTCAAGAAGCTTGCGGCGGGCAGCCCGACAGTATGACCAGCGCGCTCAATCCCCGCTTCTCGTTCGAGACGTTCGTCGTGGGCGCCGCCAATCGTCTGGCCGTCACGGCCGGCCGCACGGTGGCGGAGAACCCGGGCTCGGCCTACAACCCGCTCTTCATTTATAGTGGGTCGGGGCTGGGCAAAACCCACGTGCTGATGGCCATCGGCCACGCGGCGAAAACCATCGCCGCACAGCTCAACATCGAGTACCTGACGCTGGACGAGTACGTCGAAGCGTTCCACGCCGCGATCGCGGCCGGGCAGGGCGACGCCTTCCGCCGGCGCTTCCAGAACGTCGATGTCCTGCTGGTGGACGACGTGCAATTCCTGACGAACCGCAAGGAGATGCAGGCTGAGCTGCTGCGTCTCACCGAGGCGTTGCAGCAGTCGGGGCACCAGATCGTGCTCGCCAGCGATCGCCCGCCCGCCGAGATCGCGGACCTCGACGAGCGCCTGATCTCGCGGTTCTCGGGCGGGCTGGTGGTCGACATGGGCATCCCCGACTACGAAACGCGCGTCGCCATCTTGCGCCGCAAGGCGGAAGAGCGGGGCAGCAAGTTCCAGCCCGGCGTGCTCGAAGCGGTCGCCAAGGTCGAGTATCCGAACGTCCGCGAGCTGATGGGCGCACTCAATCGCCTGGTTGCCTTCCAGGCGGTCAACGACACGCCCATGAATGCCGAAGCTGCGAGCAAGGTATTGGGTATCCCTACCGCCGCTTCACCTACCGCCGCTTCATCTACCGCCGTTTCATCTGCCGCCGCTTCATCAGCCGCCGCCTCACCCGATGAATTCTCCCAGTTCCTGACTGACGTCACCGTCACGGTCGGGAAGGCCGTCGAAGCGTGGCGCGCGCGCGTCACCGAGGCGGTGCTACGGTGGGAAGGCGAAGGGTACCGCACGGGCAGGCTCGAGAAACTCCTCGAGCAGGAGACGCCGGCCGCGGTGGACGAAGCGATCGCGGCCTACGTGCAGGATGTCGAGCGGCTGAAGGCGCTCGAAGCGGAAGTCGCGGTGCTCGATCCGCAGGCCGCGGGCGAAAAAGTCTTCCGCGATCCCGACCGCATGAAGGCGGCCGAGGCGGCCGCCGCCAAGGTGCGCGACGGCGCGGCTCCCCCACCGGCGCCGTCCGCCGCGTTCCCGTTCGATAGTTACGTGGCGGGTGCGTCCAACGAAGTGGCGCTGAGCGCCGCGCGCGACGTCATCGCCAAGCCCGGCAAGAAGTACAATCCGCTCGTCATCGCGGGCAAGAGCGGGCTTGGCAAGACGCACTTGCTCAACGCGATCGGTCTGGAGCTCGCGAAGAAGAAAAATGCGATCGTCGCGTGCTTATCGACGCAGGCGTTCGTCGACGAGCTGATCGCCGCGATCGATGGCAACCGCGTGGACTGGTGGCGCGCGCGCTACCGCCGCGCGACCGCCTTGTTGCTCGACGACATCCACCTGCTCGCCGGCAAGGAGCGTACCCAGGAGGAGCTGTTCAATCTCTTCAACCAGCTCGTGGACGCCGACCGGCAGCTGATCTTCACCGCGCCGTCGCACCCCAACACGCTCGAGGGACTCGAGGAGCGCATCGTCTCCCGGCTCGAGGGTGGGCTGGTGGCGGAGATCGCGGAGCCGGACAAAGAGCTGCGCCGCAGCGTGCTCGAGCGCCTGCTGACGCAGCAGCGCCTGCCGCTGGAGCCGGCGTTGGTCGATTATCTGGCCGACCGGCCCGTCGATTCGGTGCGCAGTCTGACCGGCGTCGTGCAACGCGTGGTGGAGGCGGCCGCGGCGCAGGACGCGCCGGTCACCGCCGGGCTGGCGCGCGAGGTGCTCGAAGGCGCGCCGCCGCCGCGCCGCACGGCGGGGCTCCGCACCAGCGGCATCGTCGTGTCGAGTGCCGGCGGCGTGCGCAGCCGCGAGAAGATGGTGTGGGATTGGCCCGGGGCGAGTGACCGCGTCATCGAGGATCTGCGGTAATGGCGATCAAAGGCTCACTCAAGGAAGCGTCGCTGCCCGACGTGCTGCAGCTGCTCGCGCTGGGGCAGAAGACCGGCTGCCTCTCGATCGCCGATCGTTCCAACTTCGGCTACATCTACTTCGACAAGGGCCGCATCTGCTACGCCTCGATCGTGAACCGGCGCGACCGCCTCGGCGACATCCTCGTCAAGCACGAGAAGATCAGCCAGGAGCAGCTCGACGCCGCCATCCACCGCCAGCAGAAAGAGCGCAACAAGAAGCTGGGCGAGATTCTCGTCGCCCAGAACGTGCTCACGCAGCAAGAGCTCGAGCGCTACATGCGCATGCAGATCGAGGAATCGGTCTACTACCTGTTCACCTGGACGCAGGGGACGTTCAACTTCGAAGCCGACGTCCGGCCGGAACAGCAGGACTTCCTCGTTTCGATCAACCCGGAGTCGCTGCTGCTGGAAGGCGCGCGGCGCGTGGACGAATGGGGACTGATCGAGAAGAAGATCCCGTCGTTCGATCTGATCTTTCTCGTGGACCGCGATCGCCTCGCGATCAGCGACGCCAAGCTGACGGAGATCCAGGACCGGCTGTTGCCGCTGCTCGACGGCTCGCGCGACGTGAATGGGGTCATCGAGGACTCGGGGTTAGGCGAGTTCGAGGTGGGGAAAGCGCTCTACGGCCTCGTGACCGCCGGCTTCCTGCATCGCGCCGGCCGTACCGCCAGCGCCGAAGACGTGAAGATGACCGACGCCCGGGTGGAGGAGCATCGCAATCTGGGCATCGCCTTCTACAAAACCGGAATGCTGGACGAAGCGACGCGCGAATTCCGCCGCGTCGCCGAGCTGCGCGCCACCGATGCCAACGCGCATTTCTTCATCGGCCTCGTCGCGTTGAAACAGGCGCGCTGGCGCGAGGCGATGGAGGCGCTGCGGCTCGCGGCGGAGAAAGGGGGCTCGCGTCCCGCGGTCCTCCACAATCTCGGCCTTGCCTTCGAGCAGCTCGGCCGGCTGGAGGACGCCGATGCCGCGTACTCCGAGGCCGCCACGCGCGCGCGCACCGATCCGCGCGTCTATGTGGGGTGGGGCGTCGTGGCGCTGAAGCAGGGCGACCATGGCAGCGCCGCCGGCCGGCTCGATCGCGCCAAGGAGCTGTTCGCCGAGCGCGTGCCGCCGATCTGGTTCTGGGCCCGTACGCTGGCCGCGGCCGCGGCCGGTGACTTCGAGACCGCCGAACAGGTGGCGGCCCAGGGCGTGGCGGCGTATCCCCAGAACGGCGTGTTGCGCAACAACCTCTCCGTGCTGCACGAGCTGGCGGGCGAGCTGCCGAAGGCCGAGGAGCTCGCGCGCGCGGCGCTGCACGATGAGCCATCGTTGCCGCAGCTCTCCAAGAATCTCGGCGATCTCGCCTACCGTGCGTCGCGGTACGACGAGGCGTGGGCGCTCTACCAGCGCGCGATCGAGCTGTCGCCCGAGCTCGGGGACGACGTCTACTTCAAGCTGGGCAACATCGCCTACAAACGAAACGAGCGCGATCAGGCGCACGCGCTGTGGCGTCGCGCGCTCGAGCTCAATCCCAAGCACGAGCTCGTCAAAGCGAATCTGGACACCCTGAGCTCTTTGTCGTGACCAAGGGGGGGGCCGCTCCTCAGGAGCGAGCGTTCGCCGCGCTGACGGAAAAGATTTCACGCGAGCGGGGAGTCAGCTGCGGGTCGTACAAGGACAAGTGCTTGAAGCGCCGGATCGCGGTGCGTATGCGGGCCCGCGGCGTCCATACCTACGAAGACTACGCGAAGGTCCTCGATCAGGACGCGCACGAGTATCAGGAGCTGCTCGACGCGCTCACGATCAACGTCACGAAGTTCTTCCGCAACGTCGAAACATGGAACGCGCTGCGGCCCTATCTGGACGCGCTGGCCCGCGCGCGCCCACGGCTCCGCGTCTGGTCCGCGGGATGCTCGTCCGGCGAGGAGCCCTACACGATTGCCGTGCTGCTCGCCGAGGTCGGCGTCCCGGGAGTCATCGATGCGACGGACGTCGATCGTCTCAGTCTCGAGCGCACCCGCCAGGCGAGGTATCCCGAGACGGCATTCAGCGAGATGCCGGCCACTCTCAAGCGCCGCTACTTTCGCGACGGGCAGCCCCTCGAGTCGGTGCGCGCGCTGGTGCGCGTGCGCGCGCACGACGTGACGCGGGAGCCGCCGCCCGAGCCGCCGTACGATCTCATCGTCTGCCGCAACGTCGTGATCTATTTCGAGCGCCAGGCGCAGGAGCGGCTGTTTCAGGTGTTCGTCGATGCCCTCGCGCCGGGCGGTGTGCTGCTGCTCGGCAAGGTCGAAACGCTGTTCGGTCCCGCGCGCGAGCGCCTGAAGCTCGCCGATCCCCGCGAGCGGATTTACACGAAGCCGGCGTGAAAGAGACGATCGTCAAGGTCGCGGATTGGGCGGCCGAGCGCGGTGACGCGGTCCTCGTCACGCTGGGACTGGGTTCGTGCGTGGCGATCATGCTGCACGATCCGCAGACCAAGGCGGGCGCCATGGCGCACGTGCTGCTGCCCTCCACGAGCCTCGCGCGCGACTTCACCAACAAGGCCAAATTTCCCGAAACGGCGGTGCCGCTGCTGATCGAGCGCCTGAAAGGGCTGGGTGCCGACCCGCGGCGCCTCGTCGCCAAGCTGGCCGGCGGCGCCAGCATGTTCAGCCAGCTCGTCACGCCCGGAACGATCCAGATGGGCGAGCGCAACGTGCTCGCGGCGCGCAGCGCGCTGCGTGCCGCCGCCATCCCCATCGTGCGGGAGTCGGTCGGGGGCGATCGCGGCCGCAGCGTCCGGTTTTACATCACAGACGGCCGCGTGGAGATCCGGTCGGTGGGCGCGAGTGAATCCGTCATCTGAGCGTCCGGTCAAACCCAGCGTCGTCATCGCCGACGATAGCGCGCTGATGCGGCGCGTGCTCGTGGACGTGCTCGGCGGCGGCGAAGCGGAGACGGGCGAGTTTCGCGTCGTCGCTACCGCGCGCGACGGGCTGGACGCGATCCGCAAGGTGCATCAGTACAAGCCGGACGTCGTGACGCTCGATCTCGAGATGCCGCAGCTCGATGGCCTGGGCGCCATCGGCTACATCATGTCGGAAGCGCCGCGGCCGATCGTCGTCGTCAGCGCGCACGCGGGCCCCGGCACCCAGGCGGCGATTCGCGCGCTGGAGCTCGGCGCGGTCGAAATCGTCGCCAAGCCACCGCCCGAAGTCTTCGGCCACCCGCGTGCCGCGCTCGAATCGCTGGCGCCCCAGCTCATCGCGGCGGTACGCCGGGCGCTCGCCGCGGATGTCTCGCACGTCACCGTCCTGGCGCGGCCACCGGCGACCGTCGTTCACCCGCCCGAGCTCGGGCTCCGCGGCCGCGCGGTGCTCGCGGTGGGCATCGCGGCGTCCACGGGCGGTCCGCGCGCGCTCGCCGACGTCGTGCCGCGCCTGCCGACCGGCCGCGGCGCCGCCGTGCTCATCGTGCAACACATGCCGCCGAAATTCACGCGCAGTCTCGCAGAGCGGCTCGACTCCATGAGTCCGTTGCGCGTCGTCGAAGCGGCGGATGGCGCGCCGATCGTCGCCGACACGGCGTACGTGGCCCCGGGCGATTATCATATGCGGGTGCGTTCCGCTGCTGACGGTCCCGTGATCGCGCTCGACCAATCCGCCCCGCTCTGGGGGGTTCGGCCGGCGGCCGATCCGTTGTTCCGCTCCATCGCCGAGGTGTACGGCGCGCGTGCCGTCGGCGTCGTGCTGACCGGCATGGGGCGCGACGGCGCGAGTGGACTGCGGACCATGCGGGACGCGGGCGCCACCGGACTCGCGCAGGATCGGGAAACGGCCGTTATTCCGGGCATGCCGGTCGCCGCGGTACAAGCCGGTGGCGTCGATGCCGTCCTCCCGCTCGGCCAGATCGCCGATCGCGTCGCCGCCGAGCTCGCCCGCCGGCGCCCCCCGGAACGATGAAGGGCTATCTGCTGGTGCGCGCTGACGGCAAGACATACGGACTGCCCGTCGCCCGAGTGCTGGAGGTGGGCGACACGACCGAAGTCCTCCACATCCCTCGCAAGCTCCCGGCGGTGCGCGGTCTGACCCCGCTGCGTGGACGGCTCGTGCCGCTCATTCATCTGGGGGCGTTCCTGACGGGCAGCGACGCGCCGCCCATCGCTCCCGACGCCACGCGCGCGGTGCGAACTGTTGTGCTCGTCGAGCTGGGGGCCGGCGGCCGGCAAGTGGCGTTCGAGGTAGATGACGCCGATGCGGTCGTGCGCGAGCAGCCGTTGCCCGTGCCGCGCGGTCAGACGTTGCCCTGGGCCGCCGGCGTGGCGGAACAGGAGGATGGTCTCGTTCCGATCCTCGATCTGGACGCACTCGGAGACCGGATCACATGACGGCGATCACTGGTGGGAGCGGCGGTGACGACGTCCAGCTGGTCACGTTCAAGGTGGGCGGTCAGGATTTCGCGTTCAACATTTTCCAGGTCGAGCGCATTCTGCGCTACGAGGCTCCGGCGCCATTGCCGAAGGCGCCGGAGTTTCTCGAAGGCGTGCTCCAGTACCAGGGAGCCGCGATTCCCCTCGTCGATTTGCGCAAGCGGCTCGGCACCGCCGCGCCGCTGCGCGACGATACGCGCACCGTCATTCTGGAATTCGATGGCGGGAAGATCGGCGTGATCGTCGACACGGTCACGGAAGTGCTGCAGGTGGCGGCGCAGGCCGTGACCCCGCCGCCGGGAATCGTGAAGGGGCTCGCCGCGGAATACATCGCCGGCATGGTCGTGCAGAATGGCCGCACGATCGTCGTCTTGAACACGAACAAGCTCCTCAATTCGAAAGAGAAACTGGCTCTGCAGGGAGCGACTTGATGGCAGAAACCCCGGTCGCGGCGCTGCGCCGCGAATACGATGCCATCGCCCGGCAGCTCGAGGGGGGAGGCCCGTCGGGTAACGCCGAGCGTGAAGCGGCGAAGCGCGAGATTATCGCGTTCTTTAAAAAGGTGGACGGGATGTTGGGCGAGATGGCGCAGCTCAAGGACGACATTCGCCAGCTCGTCGATCGCTACAAGCAGCTGGCCGCGGACACCAAGCAGGCCGCCGCTCCGGAATTCACCGGGCAGCGGCCGGTCCTGCATGCCGATCACATCGGGGCGACGACCTTCATCGAGAAGGGCTGGAGTCTGATCTCGCTCGGCGACCACGCCGGCGCAATCCAGGCCCTCACCAAGGCGCTGCAGCTGTCGCCCGGGGAGACCCAGGCCGAGTCACTCCTCGGCTGGGCCCAGATGCTGCACGAGGATTACGACGATGCGCTCGGCACATTCCAGAAAGTGCTGATGAAGGAGCCGGCGAATTCCCTGGCGCGCATCAACGTCGGCTACATCTGCCTGCAGAAGCGGATCTTCGGCGAGGCGATCGAGCATCTCTCGAAAGCGATCCGGCTGGACAACGACAAGAAGGCGACGTTGTACGCGCATTTCTATCTCGGCCTCGTCTATCTGCAACGCGAGATGTTCGAGGATGCCGAAACCTTTTTCGAGAAGACGATCAAGCTCGGACCCAACCTGATCGAGGCCTATTACGAGTTGGGACGCGCGCACTGGTTCGCCGGCGATCAGGACAAAGCCAAATCCACCTGGGCGGACGGCTTCAAGGCGAACAAGTTCAATCCCTGGGGCAAGAAGTGTCAGGAGATGCTGGACCGTGTCGCCAAGGGTGAGGAGCCGCCGCGGGAATAGCGCTGCTGGTCCTGCTGTTGCAGGGTCCTACCGCGATCACCGTAGGTCGAGTGACCGCCATCGCCTGGCCGAATCAGCAAACGTTGGCGGCTTCCGTGGCGGAAGCGGCCGACCACGCGGGGGATTTCCCCGGCATCGGTCCTTTGCCGGACCGCCCGATTCGGATCATCCTCGCGCCGACCCGTTCCGCGTACGACTCCCTCACACGCGGGCGTCTCCCGCTGTGGAGCGAAGGCGCCGCGTTTCCGGATGCTGGAACGATCGTGCTGTTGACCGACCGACCCTCCGACCGTCCGTCCGTCCCGCTCCGCCATGAGCTCGCGCATCTCGCGCTCCGCTGGCATGTCGGTCGCCGCGTGCCGCTCTGGTTCGAGGAAGGGTACGCCGCGGTCGCGGCGCAGGAGTGGGACCGGCTCGACGCGCTCCGGCTCAACTGGCAGCTCGCGCGCGGCGTGCGCATGGACCTCGATGAGGTGGATCGTGCGCTGCGGGGAGCGCGGGGCGACGCGGAGACCGGCTACGCGCTCGCCGCCACCGCGGTGCTGATGCTCCAGCGGTGGGGTGGGGAACGGGGCCTCTCGCCCCTGCTCGCCAACTTGCCGCAGGCGGAGTCCTTTGACGCGGCCTTGCGGGCTACCTACCATGTTACGGAGGGCGATTTTGAGCTGCGCTGGCAGCGCGACGTCGGGTCGCGCTACGGCTGGCTCTCGTGGCTTGCCGCGATGGGTTTCTTCTGGCTGTCGATCGGCGCGCTCCTCGCGGCGCTGGTGCTGTTGCGCCGCCGGCGCAACCAGCGGAAGCGTGCGGCGCTTGAGGAGGCGGAACTGCTTGACGAGCTTGAGATTACCGAATAGACTCCAGCCGCTTATGCCAGACCAAACTCTTGCTCGTTCGCGCCTCCGGTTCGGACCGAAGAACTACATCGTTCTCGGTGGAGCGCTCGTCTCGCTCGTGCTGGGTTACTGGTTGTTGTCGAGAGGATCTACGACGCTCGCGCCGGTGCTGCTCGTCCTGGGCTACTGTGTGTTGCTTCCAGTAGGCCTGGCTCTCTAGCACCTCCGCTCCCCCAATGGCACGGGCGAATAGCTCAGCGGTTCAGAGCGCCTGCCTTACACGCAGGATGTCGGGGGTTCGAATCCCTCTTCGCCCATTGGTGTAGCAGCCCGTAACGGAGGAACGAACACGGTGAGAGCGCTTCAATTCGCAGTGGCGCTGACAATCGGCGTTGCGACAACCGCACCCGCGCAGCAACTGGCGGCGCCGCAACAGCCGAGCGTGAGACTGCTCATATTGCCCTTCCTGGCATCGTCGGCCGACTCGGCCATGAGCATCGCGGTGGCCGATGCCGCGCGCGAGCGCGTCACTGCGCTCGTCAAGAGCAAAGTCCTGGTGGTGCCCAAACCCAAGCTGTGCGAAGCGCTCCAGCAATCGGGATTCCCCTGCAACGGTCTGCTCGACGATCAGCAGGCGCGTCAGCTCGCGCGTTTCCTGCAGGTGCACTCGTACGTGACCGGGACCTTCGTGAAGAACGGTGCGAACCTGACGGCCGACGTCCAGATGATCGACATCGGCAGCTCCGGCATCACCGGCCGGTTTACGGCGACGAATGGCAATCCGGGAACGGCTGCGGCTCTGGCAGAGGAAATCGCCCAGAAGATCGCGGCAGCAGTCCGCGTCAGCGAGCAGGTCCGCGCCTGCTACGAAGATCGAAGGAAGGCGCAGTTCGCCCGAGCCCGTGCGGACGCCCAGAAGGCCCTCGCGCTTGATCCCAATTCGACCGCTGCGTGGCTCTGCATCGCGACGGTGTACGAGGCGCAGCGCTTGCCGGTGGACAGCATGATCGCCGCGAACGAGCGGGCGTTGAAGGGCGACTCGCTCAACGCCACCGCGCTGCAGAATCTCGGCCAGCTCTATCAGCAGAAGAACGACACCCTCAAAGCGATGGACGCCTTCGTCCGGCAGGTCCACAGCGAGCCCCGCAATACGCAGCGACGCCTCCAGGTCGCGCAGCTGCTGCGGCAGGCGAAGCAGTACGGTCGTGCGGTGGCGCTGCTCGATGAAGGCCTGAAGATCCAGCCCGGCGACTCGCAGCTGCTCGACATGAAGCTGACGATCTGCACCGAAGCGTCGAATTTCCGCTGCGCTCTGGACGTGTGGATCGCGAAGTTCGACCATGACAGCGCGGTGCGCGGTGACACGACGTTCCTGAAACCGGCGCTCGGCGCGGCGCAACAGGTCTCCGACACGCAGGCCCTCCTCAAATTCACGGAAGCCGCGGTCCGCTCTCACCCGAACAACGTCAGTTTCGTCAAGGCGCGCGCCGGGGCGTTCGAGCTGGGGGGGAAGACTGATTCGGCCCTCGTCTACTACAAGAAGGCGCTGGCGGTCGATCCGAACGATGTCAGCACGAGTCTCCAGATCGCCAAGGCGCTCATCGATCGGGCAGTCTACGACACCGCGAGAGCCCGGGAATTGCGCGAGCGCAAGGACACCGTCGCGCAGCGCCAGTTGCAACAGGCCTTTGCCGCACGCGTGGACTCCGCCCTGCCGTTCCTCAAGCCAGGACTCGCGTCGAGCGATTCGACCCAGCGCCTCGCCGCCGCGGTCATCATGCTGACCGGTGGATCGAAGCTCGCCCAGGCCAACGCGTACCCTGCGTCGTACACCTGGCTCGACTCGCTGCTCACGATCATCGGTCCGACGCCAAGAATTCCCACGGACACGCTGGGACCCAAACACCAGGTTCGCATCAACGCGAGTTTCTGGTACGGGTTGTCGTCGATATTGACGCTGGGCGGGCCGTATCAGGCGATGACGAAAGCGAAGGGCGCGAACCGCTGCATCGAAGCACGGACCGTGTTCGATCGCCTGGCGCGGACGAAAGCCGCACTGCTGTTGGGGCGGCGCGTGCATCCCCCGACGTCGGATCAAATGCTCGGGTTCGTCGCGCAGTACGAAAAAGCGAAACCCAACGTCCAGGCGGCGTTCAAGTGCAAACCGGCGCTCTAGGCCGCCGTTGAATTGACCTGACCACGGGCCTATATTCCGGCGCTCCGTAAGGGGCTTTGGGGCTGTAGCTCAGCTGGTTAGAGTGCCGGTCTGTCACACCGGAGGTCGCGGGTTCGAGCCCCGTCAGCCCCGCCTGAGAGTTCCCGACTTTTGAGCCCCCGCCCCTTAATGGCGGGGGTTTTCTTATTATGGAGCGTGCCCACGGCAGCCTCCGACTCGCCAGCGCTTCCGTATCACATCCCGGTCCTCGCCGCGGCCGTGCGGGACTGGGCGGCCGGAAGCGCACGCGCTGTCGATGCCACGCTCGGCGGCGGCGGCCACGCCGCCATCCTGCGCGATGCCGGCGCGCGCGTGCTCGGCATCGATCGCGATTCGGATGCAATCGCCGCCACGCGCCGCCGCCTCGGCACCGTCAATATCGAATACCTCGAATCTTCGTTCGCCGCCCCCTCCGCCGTTACCGCCATCGCGGCATTTCATCCCGACCGCATCCTGCTCGATCTGGGCGTGAGCTCGCATCAGATCGACACGGCGGAGCGCGGGTTCACCTTCCGGCCGGGCGCGCCGTTGGATATGCGGATGACAGGAACCGGGAGTCTGGAGTCAGGAGCTGGAGTGACTGCGCGCGACGTCCTGAATACGTGGCCGGTCGAGCGACTCACGACAGTCTTCACCGACTACGCCGACGAACGCCGCGGACGGGCGCTCGCCAGGGAGATTGTCCGGCGCCGGCTCTCCGCGCCCTTTGCCATCAGTGATGATTTTGTCAACGCGATCCGCGCCGTGCTCGGCCCGCGCTCGGGTCCGCCCGATTTCGCGCGGCTGTTCCAGGCGCTCCGCATCGCCGTGAACGAGGAGCTCGAGATGCTCGCCGCGGCGTTGCCTGGGTTCCGCGATGCCCTCGTCCCCGGCGGCCGGCTGGGCGTCATCACGTACCATTCGGGTGAAGATCGCATCGTGAAGCACGCGTTTCGCGAGTGGAGTCGCGACTGCATCTGTCCGCCGCGCCAGCCGGTCTGCACCTGCCGGGGCCACGCGCTGGGACGAGTGCTCACCAAGAAGCCCCTGGCCCCGTTGCCCGGCGAGATCGCATCGAATCCCCGCGCGCGCTCGGCGCAGTTTCGCGCCTTCGAGAAGACCGGTGACGTTTAGAGGCCGCCACTGGATCGCCTTCTGGCTCGTCGCGTTGCTCGTGGCGCTCTGGGCCGTGATCGCCCGGCAGACATCGGCACTGAACTCGGCACGCGCGCTGGCGGATTTGCGGGCGGAGCGCACATCGCTGGAAGGTCGGCGCGCCGACCTGGAACGCCGCGTGCGTACCGGGCAGAGCCGGGCGGTCTTGCTGCCGCGCGCCCGGAAGCTGGGACTGCGTTTGCCCGCTGACACAGAGATCATTCTGATGCCCGCGCAGCCTCCACAACCTCGAGACCGGCCGTAAATGGCCAAGCCCCTCGTTCGGCTCCGTGTGGTGGAGATTGTCCTGGGCGCCGCATTGCTGGCGCTGGTGCTGCGCGCGGGGCAGGTACAGCTGCTGGAAGGGCGCAAGTACGCGGCCGTGGCGAAGTCGCAGCGGACGGAGCGTGTCGTGCTGGAGGCGCGGCGGGGTACGCTGTTCGACCGCCACGGACTGGGCCTCGCGCTCACGCAGGAGACCTATCACGTCGGCATCGCGCCCAACGAGCTGCGCGATCCGCCACGTGACGCCGCGAAGATCGTGCGGCAGCTCCATCTCGCGCCGAGCGACGTCGATCGCGGGTTGCGACGGCGCTACGCCTGGTTCGCCGGGCCCTTTACGACGCTCGAGGTCCAGCCGTTGCGGAGCATGCGCGGCGTCCATCTCGAGCCTCTCCTGCGGCGCTTCTATCCCTCGGCCGAACTTGCGCGCGCGGTGATAGGAAGGGTGGGCGAGGATGGTCGAGGTGGTGGAGGTGGCGGAGGTGGATTGGAGCGGTTGCTCGACTCTTTGCTGTCCGGGACGCCAGGCGCGGCAGTCGTCCTGAAAGACCGTGAGGGGCGCGAATACGAGTCGCCCGCGCGTGTGATTGCCGAGCCAATTGCCGGCAATGACGTCGTGCTCACGCTCGATGCCGAGCTGCAGGAGATCGCGCAGCGCGCGCTCGATGACGCGATCGACAACATGGAAGCGGACGGCGGCGACGTGGTCATGCTCGATCCCACGACCGGCGAAGTGCTCGCGGTGGCGTCCCGGCGCGCCGACGGCAGCATGCGGCCCAGCGCGTTCACGGACACCTTCGAGCCGGGATCGCTCGCCAAGATCTTCGCGGCCGCGGCGCTCATCACGTTCGATCGCATCCGGCCGGGGGAGCGCGTGTCGGGAGAAGGGGGGCGTTACCGCCTGCGCGATCGCGTGGTCACGGATGAGCACCCGCTGCCCACACTCACCCTGGCGGACGCGATCAGAGTGTCGAGCAACATTGCCCTCGTGAAATTCGCGGCGCGGCTGCATCCGGCCGAGCAGTACGGCGTGCTGCGCGGGTTCGGCTTCGGCACCCCAACGGGCGTCGACTTCCCCGCCGAGTCGCCGGGACGGCTGCGGCCCCCCCGCGAGTGGTCGCGTCCCAGCTCGGCGAGCCTCGCGATCGGCTACGAGCTCGCCGTGACGCCGATCCAGCTCGCCGCGGCGTACGGCGCGATCGCCAACGACGGCGTGCTGCTCGAGCCGACCCTGATTCGGGAGATCCGGGCGCCCAACGGGACCGTGCGCTACCGGCACCGTCCAGAGCCCGTGCGCCGGGTCGTCACACCGCTGGTGGCGGCGAAGCTGCGCGACCTGCTGCGCGGCGTCGTCGAAGCCGGCGGCACGGCCGAGCGGGCCGCGCTCGCCAACTTCCAGCTCGCGGCGAAGACCGGCACTGCCCGCCGGGTGGTCGGCGGGCGCTATGCGGCGGGACAGTACACGGCCTCGTTTGCGGCGTTGTTTCCCGCCGATCGGCCGCAGCTCGTGGTCGTGATGAAGATCGACAACCCGCAGCGCGGGAGTTACTTCGCGGCGCAGACCGCCGCGCCGGTCACGCGCGCGATGCTCGAGCAGGCACTCGCCGCAGGCACGGTTGCGCTCGATCGCGCCCGCCTTTCCAACGTGGCCCCGGCGGCGGATCGTGCTCCGCTCGACGAGCCCGACGGGGTCGTGCCCTACGTCGTGCAATGGCCCTACGTTCCCGACACCGCCACGGCACAGGCCGATCGCGTCGTCCCGAACGTCACCGGTCGTCCACTGCGCGAGGCCGCGCGTACGCTGCATCGGCGCGGCTTCAACGTCGTCGTGAAAGGGTGGGGTGTCATTCACCACACCTGGCCCGCCGCCGGCGAGCACGCGACGGCGGGAACGACTGTAACGATGTTTGCAGAAGCGCTTCCCGTCCGCCAATCCCACCAGTGAGTCGTTCGTTGCAGGAGGTCGTGGACGCGCTGGCGCGCGCCGGCGCCTTGATCGATGCGGCTGACACGCGCCCGAGTTCCATCCCCGCCATCACCGGGCTCACCGCCGACGCGCGGCGACTCGAGCGCGGCATGCTGTTCTGCGCCGTGCGCGGGGCGGTGCTCGACGGCCACCAATTCGTCGCCGCTGCGGCGGCGCGCGGCGCGGCGGCGGCGTTGGTCGAGGTCAAGCAACCGGTCGCCATTCCGCAGGTCCTGGTCCGCAACGGCCGGCGCGCCGCAGCCATCGCCGCCGAGGCGTGGTATCGCCGGCCGGCGGCCCAGCTGCAGATGATTGGCGTGACCGGGACGAACGGGAAGACGACGTCGGTGATTCTCGCCCGCCACGTCTTGAGCGCGCTCTGGCCGATGGGGGCCATCGGTACGCTGGGGGCGTTCGACCCCACGGGAGCGGCGGTCGACAGCGAGGCGGGTAACCTCACGACGCCGGGACCCATCGATCTGCAGGCCACCCTCGCCGACCTGCTCGATCGTGGCGCGAAGGGCGTCGCCATGGAAGTTTCGTCGCACAGCCTCGACCAGGGTCGCGTGGACGGCCTGACCTTTCGCGCGGCGATCTTCACGAACCTGACGCGCGATCATCTCGACTATCACGAGACGTTCGACGCGTACTTCGCCGCGAAGGCCAAGCTCGTCGGGTACCTCGCGGACGCAGGCCTGGCGGTCATCAATGCGGACGACGCGGCGTGGGCACGGCTGCCGCGCTCGCCCCGTCGGATCACCTTCTCCGCGACCGGCCCGAATGCGGACGTCACCGCGCGCGATGTGCGCGTGGACGCGAAAGGCGCACGCTTCACGCTCGTGACGACAAAGGGAAGCCACCCCGTCACCCTGCCGCTGCTCGGACGGTTCAACGTCGCGAATGCGCTGGGCGTCGCGGCCTGCGCGGTGGGGTTGGATGTGCCGACGAAGGTCGTCGCCGAACGGCTCTCCACGTCGCCTCAGGTCCCGGGTCGCATGGAGCGCATCGCCGTCGATCCCTGTGTCGTGCTGCGCGACTACGCCCACACGCCGGATGCCTTGGAGCGGGCGCTGGAGACGGTGCGCGAAGTGACGTCGTCTGCCGGACGGGTGATCGTCGTCTTCGGCGCTGGCGGGGACCGCGATCGCGGCAAGCGGGCGCCCATGGGCGAGATCGCCGTACGGCTGGCGGACATCGCCATTGTTACGTCCGACAACCCGCGGACCGAGGATCCAGAGAAGATTCTGGACGACGTCGAGGCCGGGATGAC
>Ga0209056_10000899_pt1 | contig 32948 bp, 33 predicted proteins | sample GraSoiAngelo_114_FD_185876 | JGI IMG/M metagenome (GOLD analysis project Ga0209056, IMG submission 185876) | Grasslands soil microbial communities from the Angelo Coastal Reserve, California, USA - 14_0903_13_40cm (SPAdes) (version 2) | ecosystem: Environmental > Terrestrial > Soil > Grasslands... | reverse complement strand
TGCGTCGTCCCGCGAGGCGGGTTCAGGCGGGGCTGACGGGGCTCGAACCCGCGACCTCCGGTGTGACAGACCGGCACTCTAACCAGCTGAGCTACAGCCCCCTGCGACGGAAGGCCGCAATATAGGCCCGCGCGGAAGTCAATTCAATGCCTCAGAAATTCTTGCACTTGAATTGCTTCTTCACCTGCGGCATCACCGCTTCGAATTTCCCCACGTTCGCCAGCATCGTGTTCACGAACGCGGGCGCCACGCGCGCGCCGGCGATCAGCGCGTCCTTGCTGCGCTCGATCCGATCGTAGATCGCCTTGGCTTCCTCGCAGTTCTTCGACTTGACCATCGCCGAGTAGGGGCCGGCGAGCGACGCGACCGACGAGACGCCGAACCAGAAGCTCGCCTGCACGCGGATCTGCTGGCGCGGGCCGACCGTGTCCGCCGGCGTGCGCGGGGCCACGGCCTGCAGCAGCTGATCGAGCCACGGGTACGCCCGGTCGTACGCGCCCGCCTGGGCGATCTTGGACCCCGCGCCCAGCATGATGACCATGGCATTGAGGCGCTGGGTGGAATCGGAGCTCGCGAGCGCGCGATTCAGGTAGGCCCGGGACGAATCGAGGCGGTCGGCGAACGCATTGCGATAGGCGCGCAGCGCTACGGTGTCGGACTTGGGGGGCGCGTGCGCCGTGTCGTACACCGCGCCGTCCACGATCGTCTTCGCGATGAGCAGCGCACTGCTCACGTCCGCCGGATCGAGGGCGAGCGCCTGCTTGTAGGCCCACAGCGACGAGTCCTTCTGGCCCTTCATGTCGAACGCCGCCCCCAGCGCTTTCCAGAAGACGGCCGACTTGGGAAAGTGTCGCACGGCGGCGTGGGTGAAGAACAGCAATTGCTGCGTGTCGGCCACCTGCTGCGCCGCGCCCAGCGCCGACTTGATCGCGCTCGAGTCGCCCAGCTTTGACGAGTCGTTCTTGACCACCTCCACGAAGCCGTCCAGCACGCAGCGGTACAGCTCCCCCTCGATACAGATGCGCAGCCGGAACTCGGACGCCCGCTGATCGCCCGGGTTCTTCGCCAGCCACTCGTCGAGGACGGTCTTAGCGCGCGTGTACTGCTTCTGCTGCCGCAGCAGCTCCGCGATGCCCAGCCGGAGCTGCGCGTTCTGCGGCTCCCCCGCCAGCTCGTGGATCAGGGCGTCGATCGCCTTGAGCGTGTCGCCCTTCTGCTGGTAGAGGTGGGCGATGTTCTCCCAGGCGGTCGCGTTCAGGGAGTCGCCCTTAGAGGCGCGCTGGTAGGCAGCGAGCTGGCTGTCGACGCCCATGTGCTGCGCCTCGTACACGGTGGCGATACAGATGTGCGCCGCCGGCAGGTTCGGCTCGATCGCGAGGGCCTTGCGGGCCGCGTCGAGCGCCCGCGCGAACTGGCTCTTGGAGCGCTGCTCGTTGCAGTCGCGCGCCTGCTCGCCCGCCCGCACGACCGTGTTGAGGCGTTGCGCGATCTGCTCGCCCACGGCCGCGGCCGTACCGGGATTGCCGCTCGACACCGAAAACAGGGCGGCCATGCCGGAGCTACCGATGTCGCGCACGCGGATGGTCGCGCCGATCGTGTTGCCGCTGCGCTCGAGCGTGCCGGTCGTGTACGCGTTGACGTTGAGGAAGCGGGCGAGCTGATTCGCCTGCGTCTCGTCGAGCAGCACGTTGCACGCGTAGTCCGACGCGGCGAGCGCCTCGCACAGCTTCGGCTTGGGAATCACCTGCACCTTGTAGCGCGCCGAATTTCCCAGCTTCTCGCGCGCCACGTCCATCACCCCGATGCTGAGCCCCGAGTCGGCCGGCGTCTTCACCGTCATGGGCAGGACGAGGACCTTGATGCTCGGCTGCTGGGTGGCGAGTTGTGCCCGAGCCGAGGTGGCGATGCACACCAGTCCGGCCACGAGTCGCAGGATTCTCACGCGGGCAGTCCTCACGTTTCGGTCTGGTACACCAGTGGGCGAAGAGGGATTCGAACCCCCGACTTCCTGCGTGTAAGGCAGGCGCTCTGAACCGCTGAGCTATTCGCCCCTCGCACTGCGGATGCCTACAGGGCGAGTCCTACCGGGAAGAAAACGCAGTAGCCCAGAACGAGCAGGATCGGCGCCGCCGTGGTGGAGCCCTGGTGCAGCAGCCAGTAACCGGCTGCGAGCGCCGTCACGGCCGCCGCCAGGAACAGCCAGTTTTTTGGTCCGAAATGGAGGCGCGAGCGCGTCACGCTCTGGTCGGGCATAAGGGCAGGAGTTTAGGCGGCAATTCCAACGTCGTCAAGCAGTTGGGCCATCGTCGTCGGGCAGCACCCACCCCTCGTCCAACAGCGCCCGGCGGGTCCGATCGCGCCGCCGCCGCAGCCGTACCAGCCACCCGAGCCCGAGCGCGAGCACCGCCCAGAACAGCCCGACCGCGCTCGCCCACCCCAGCCAGCCGTACCGCGCCCCGACGTCGCGCTGCCAGCGGACCTCGAAGTCACCCTCGGTCATGTGATAGCTGTCGCGCAAGGCCGCGTCGAAGGTGGGGTCTGTAGCGAGGTGCTCGATCAGCGGCCCGAGCCCCCGGGCGCCGCCCCAGCGGTCGAGCAGCAGCACCGCCGTGGTGGCCAGCGCGTAGGCGGTGGCCGCGTCGGACTCCTCCGAGCGGAGCGCGCGGTCCAGGCCGTCGAGGTCGAGCTCGACGCCGCGGGCCACCTGCCAGTTGAGCCGCAGCGCGTCGAGCCGATCCCATTCTCCGGCAGCGACGGCCGCGTACCCCTCCTCGAACCAGAGCGGCAGCGGATGGCGCACCCGCCAGCGCAGCGCCAGGTGCGCCAGTTCGTGGCGCAAGGCGCTGCTCAGGCGGTCGGGCGGACCGGCGGACAGGAGCACGACCGTCCCCCGCTCGGGGAACGCGGCCCCGTCGCTCCAGCTCGGGAGCCGGCCGCGCGTCACCGAGTCGAACCGCGCGCGCGTGGGGGCGAGGATGAGGCGGATCGGGCGATCCGGGAGCGGACCCACCCCCGGAAAGGGCGGCGCGCGGTCGGCGGCATCGGCGAGCGCCGCGGCGAGCGCGCCCTGCGGCGGCCAGGCGACCGCCGTGACGCGCCCGACGGTCACCGCCGCGGGCTCGGGCGCTTGCGCGACGAGCCACAGGACGACTAGGAGCGCGGCGGCTCCTGTCCCTGGAGCGCCAGCTCGAGCGTCTCCTGACACTTCTTGCCCCAGGGGTTGAACTTGTTCGCCTTCTGACCCGCTTCCCAGGTGCGTTTCGCCTGCTCTTGGTCGCCCGCGAACCAGTAGGCGCGCCCCAACTCGTAATACGCCTCGATGAGATTGGGCCCGAGCTTGAGCGTCTTCTGGAAAAAGGTCTGGGCGTCCTCGTACATCTCGCGCTGCAGGTAGACGAGCCCGAGGTAGAAATGCGCGTACAGGGTCGCCTTCTTGTCGTTGTCGAGTCGGATTGCCTTGGAGAGGTGCTCGATCGCCTCCCCGAAGATGCGCTTCTTCACACAGATGTAGCCGACGTTGATGCGGGCGAGCGAATTGGCGGGCTCTTTCATCAGGACCTTCTGGAACGTCGCCAGCGCGTCGTCGTAATCCTCGTGCAGCATCTGCGCCCACCCCAGCAGCGACTCCGCCTGCGTCTCGCCGGGCGAGAGCTGCAGGGCGCGCTCGAGCGCCTGGATCGCGCCCGAATAGTCGCCCAGCGAGATCAGGCTCCAGCCCTTCTCGATGAACGTCGAGGCACCGATGTGGTCGGCGTGGACCGCCGGTCGGGCGCCGGTGAACTCCGGCGCCGCCGCCTCGGCCGTCGAAGCGGTGACCTGCTTGAACCGATCGACCAGCTTGCGGATGTCCTCCTTGAGCGCCGAGAGCTCGCCGATGAGCGCATCGACCCGCTTGAAGTAGGCGATGATCTCGCGCTTCACGACCTCGCGCTCGGCCGCGTGCGTCACCCCGTCGAGGCGGCGCGCGATCTGCTCGTACTCGGCGCGGAGCGCGGGAAGCGGGGAATCGGCCATCAGACCTTCACCTGCTGCTGCACCGCCGTGTCCAGGGCGACCTTCTCCTGCGACGACAGCAGCCGGGCCGTATTGAGCACGATGATCGTGCGGCCGTCGGTCACCACGAGACCGGTGATGTACTCCGCCGCCAACCCCTTCACGATCCCGGGCGGAGCCGTGATCCGCTCGGCCGCGACCTGCCGCACTTCGCTCACGGCGTCAACCACGACGCCGAGTTTGCCGCCCTCCCACTCGAGAATCACGCTGCGGGTCTCCTCGCGGTGCGGCGCCGGAACGCCGAGCCGCTTCCGCAGATCCACCAGGGGGATGGCGGCTCCCTGGTACTGGAGCACGCCTTCGAGAAAGTCGGGGGCCTTGGGCAACGGCGCCGGCGCCTCGTAGCGGAGGATGCGCTCCACCTGGAAGATGTTGAAGGCGAAGTCGTAGCCGGCCACCTTGAACGTCACGAGCTGTACGTCGTCGCCTGCCGTCATCCGATGCGGTCTCCCAGCGCGTCCAGATCGAGGATCGGGACCAGCGCGCCGCGGCGGCGCGCCACTCCCGAGGCCCACGGCAGCGATTCGCCGCGCGGCACCGGCAGCGCGGCTTCGCGCACCACGTCGTCGGCGTCCTCCACCTCGAACGCCACCCGGCGCGCGCCCTCGCCCGCCCCGATCTCCACCAGCACCGCCGTGCGCCCCCGCTCGGCGGGCGGTGTCGCGTCGCGCATCAACGCGCCCAGATGCACCACCGGCACCAGGCGTCCCCGCACGGGGGTGAGGCCACGCATCGCCGGCAAGGCGCGTGGCACGTCCAGCACCTCCGCCAGGTCGCCGACCTCGAGCACCCGGGCGAGGGGCAGGCCGTACGACCGGCCGTCCACGCGCACCAGCAGATAGCCGCGACTCACGGTCGATGGAGGGGCGCAGCATGCTGCGCCCCTACCCTGATGCATGCCATCACACGCGCCCCTTGTCCCGCATGCCGGCCCCCCTCGTGACCAGCTCCGTGTCGATCCGCCCGGCGATCTCGGCGAGCGGAAACACCGCATCCACGCCCCCGATCTGCACCGCCGCGGTGGGCATGCCGGCGATGACGGCCGAGTCGCGGTCCTGGGCGATCCCTCCGCCCCCGGCGGCGCGGATCGCGCGCACGCCCTCCGCGCCATCGCGGCCCATGCCCGTGAGCACGACGCCGATGCTCCTCGCGCCGAACACCTGCGCCACCGAGCGAAACAGCGGGTCGGCGGCCGGGCGCACGCCCCACACGGGCGGCTCCTGGTCGAGCGCGATGGCGGGCCCTGCGGCGGCGGCGACCACTCGCATATGATAATCGCCCGGGGCCACGTACGCCGTGTCGGCGACCACGGGCGCCCCGTCGTCCGCCTCTACCACGCGCAGCGCGGACAACGAGTCGAGCCGCTCGGCGAGCGAGCGGGTGAACCGGGGCGGCATGTGCTGCACGACCAGCACCGCGGCCGTCCGGCCGGTGGGGAGGCGCGGGATCACTTCCGCGAGGGCGCGCGGCCCGCCGGTGGATGCCGCGACCGCGACCGCGAGGCGGGCCCGGGCCCGGAGCGCCTGCTCGGGCGCGCGCCGCACCGGCGCGGGCGGCCGCGCCAGGACCGAGACGTGCGACACGTCGGCGGCGAGGGCCCGGCGCACGGCGCCGCGCAGCTCGGGGGCCATGCGCTCGAGCGCGGCACGGTTCGCTTCGTCCGGCTTGGCGACGATCTCCACGGCGCCGAGCTCCAGGGCGCGGATCGCCGCGCCGGTGCCGGGCCCCGCGTGCGCGCTCACCACGACAATCGGGCGGGGCGACTCCGACATGATGTAGCCGATGGCGCCCAGCCCGTCGAGCTCCGGCATCTCGAGGTCCATCGTCACGACGTCGGGGTCGAACTGATGCACCTTGCGCACGGCATCGAAGCCGTCGCGCGCGGTGCCCACGACCCGAAACTCCCCCGCCCCCGCGATGCCGTCGCCCGCGCCCAGCACGTCGCTCAACACGCGCCGCATCAGCGCGCTGTCGTCCACGACCAGGACGCTGGGGCGGCCGTCAGATGACGATGGCATCGGCGCCGACCGACCGGATCTCGACCCGGCCATCCGCCACGTAGAACCGCACTGAGCGGCCGGCGTCCCCGCCCACCGCTTCGGCCGCCACGGGGATCCCCACGTGGCGCAGCACGGCGCGGGCGGCCGCGACGTTGCGCTCCCCCATCTGCACCGAACCCGGCGTCATCAGCTGCGCGAACATGCTGGCGCCGCCCGCGAGCTTGGCGACGAGGTATCGGGGGTCGGCCCCCAGCGTCGCGAGACGCTCCACCAGCAGCGGCACGGCAGTCTCGGGAAACTTGGCGAGATTCGTGACGTCGCGCGCGAGGCTCCTCGAAGGCAGCAGGATGTGGGCCATCGCGCCGGCGCAAGCACGGGAATCGTGCAGCATGATCGCGACGCACGACCCGAGGCCCAGCGTCACGAGCACCGCATCCGCCCGGCCGGCGGCCCAGTCAGCCACCTTCACGATCGTCTCCTGCGGCGCCGCGGCTCCCATCATGGGGCCAGCCGATAGATCCGCTCGCGGGGCTCTTCGAGCACCAGGCGCTCGCGCGCCGCACCGAACAACGTCTCGACCTTGCCAAGCAGCAGCACGCCCCCCGGCGCGAGCGCGTCGGCGAACAGCGTGAACAGCTGCTCCTGCATGGCCCGGTCGAAGTAAATCACCACGTTGCGGCAGACGACCAGATCGTAGGGCGGCGCGGGCGGCGGCTGGCTCGTAAGGTCGTGCTTGGCGACATGCACGATGCGCTGCAGCTCGGGTGCCGGCTGCCGCGGTGGCGCCGTGAAATAGCGCGCCACCAGCTCCGACGGGGTCTCGCTGAACGCCGCCTCGGGGTACTGCGCCGCCCGCGTGCGCTCGAGGCTCGCGCGGTCGATGTCGGTGGCATCCACGCGCGCGCGGCCGAGCAGCTGCTCCTGCCCGGCGCGGCGCGCCGCCTCGGCCAGCGCCACCGCTACGGTGTACGGCTCCTCTCCCGACGCGCATCCGGCCGACCAGACCCGCACCTCGCCCCGGCGCGCGATCCAGAGCTTGTCGAGCCACGGCGCGAGCGCGCGCCACGTTTCCACGTTGCGGAAGAACTTGGTGACGTTGATGGTGAGGGCGTCGACCAGCAGGTCGTACTCGCGCTGGTCTTGATCGAGCAGGCGACTGTAATCGTCGAACGTGTGCACGCCGCGCGCCCGCATCCGTACCGCGATGCGGCGCCGCAGGCAGCGGTCCTTGTAGCTGTCGCACGCGAGGCCTCGCGCCCGCGTGATCTTCTGGGTGAGCGCTCGAAACGCCCGCTCGTCCGGTCCCCCCCCCGCCGTCACGACAACGCGCTCAACGTGTCCAGATTGGCCTTGACGAGCTCGTGCTTCGGGTTGATCTCGAGCGCCTGGCGCCACAGCTGCGCCGCGAGCTCGCGCTCGTTCCGCTTGTACGCGATGTTGCCGAGCTTGAAGTACACGTCGTCGCCCAGGTCGGGGGCCAGCTCCACGGCGCGCCGGTACGCCTCCCACGCCTCGTCGTAGCGCGACGCGCGGTAGGTGAGGTCGCCGAGGTTCTTGGACAGCTGGGGAAGCGAGGGCTCGTTCTTGCGCGCCGCGCGCACGACGTCCTCCGCCCCCGCGAGGTCCCCCGCGAGCTCCTTGAGCACCGCCAGGTTGTTCTGGAGCGCGGCGTGCGACGGGAAGGCCTCCGCCCCCTCCTCGGCCAGCTCCTGCGCGAGCTCGAATGTGCCCGCCCCCGCGGCGCTGAGCGTGCGCGCCCAGAACCAGGCCGGCGGCGGCACCTTGCCGAACAGCTCCCGCGCCCGATCCAGACGGCCGGCGGCACTGGCGTAGTCGCCTCGCTTCAGCGCCACGACCCCCCAGCCCAGGTGCACCTTCGCATCGGTCCGGGCACGCGTGGCCGCCTCGCCGTAGGCCGCCTCGGCGTCGTCGAGCCGGCCCAGCTGCTCGTAGGCGAAGCCCAGGTTGTGGAACACCGCGGGACGGTTCCCGCCCTTCTCCGCCGCCAGGCGCAACGCCTCCATCGCCTCACGCCAGCGCGCCTGCTTCAGGGCGACGAGGCCGATGTAGAAGTGGGCGTTGGCTTCCCCCGAGCGCAGCTCGGCGACGCGGCGGAACTCACGCGTCGCCTCGTCCAGCATGCCCGTCTTGTAGAACGCGATCCCGAGATTGCGATGCTCTTCCACGCGCGCATCGGTGATCTGCGCGTCGGCCGCCGACGCCGTGCGGCCGGAGCGGTGCACGAACCCGGCGGTGATCAGCCCGTACAGCGCTTTGCCGATCTCGAACTCTCCCAGCCCGGAGTCTTCGATCACGTGGTTCACGTCGCGCGCCCCGTCGAGCAGCGGCAGGATGCGCTGCTGGGTGTCGGTCAGCTTCGCTTCGCTGATGGCGAGCCGGTCCCGGTCCACGACGAAGATCAAATCGAACCCGGGGATCTTCTTCTCGATCAGGCTCCACTCGTCCACGCGACGCGCGCCCTCGAGCAGCAACGACTCGGGGGTGATCGAGACCCGAAAGTCCTGGCGCTCGGGGCGTACGTCGGACTCGAAGTTGAACGTCCCCTGCGTCCAGGTGAACAGATAGTAGACCGATTCCTCGATCTGCACCCGCATGTAGCGCTCGAGATCGGCCTGGGTGATGACCCCCATGCCGACCAGGACCTCGCCGAGCTTCTTGCCGTGCTCCCTGGTCTGGCGATGCACGGCGACGTCGAGCTGCGCCTGGGTGATTTTGGAGTGCTTGACCAGGATGTCGCCCAGGCGATCGCGCCGGTTGACGATCGACGCGTAGCAGATGCGACCCTTGTCGAAGTAGATGTAGCCGAAGTTCGAGCGGTCGGCGATGGAGAGACACCCCGTCTTCTGCCCCAGCGCGAGCAGCTGGAGCACGTCGGGGAGCGACGCTTCCTTCAGCGATCCCTTGATGGCCATCAGCGGAACTCCTCGATTACACGGTCGGCGACGTCGCTCCAGTCCCACACCATTTTCTCGCGGCTCTTGATGCCGCCCAGGCTCGACACCACGATCCCCGACGTGCGGAAGCCGGCGCTGCGGCGGCTGTCGCGCGGCGCCTGGCCCTCGAGCACCTCGCGCGCGAGCCCCGCCGTGAGCGGACCATCCTGGGCGGCCGCCGCGCCCACCACCCGCTGCAGCTCGCCCACCAGGCCGCGCACCGACTCCGCCGGACGGTCGGCGAGGTAGTCGACGAGCGCCGGATCCGGGCTGGAGTTCTGCTGGCCCAGCAGGCGCTCCAGCACGGCCCGCTTCACCTCGCGGTCGGGCTCCTTGATCTCCGCGACCAGGCCTCCGGCCAGGCGCGACGCGATGCGCTCCTCCAGACCGGGGAGCGTATGCGGCTGTGCCGGAGCGGTGAAGACGAGCTGGCGCTCCTTGTCCTGCAGCAGGTTGAACAGGTTGAACAGCTCCTCCTGCGTGCGCTCCTTGCCCGCAATGAGATGGATGTCGTCGAGCAGCAGCGCGGTCGCGCGGCGGTAGCGCGCCCGCCACCAGTCGACGCGGTCGCCATCGATCGCCGCGATCAGCTCATCCACGAACGCTTGTGTCGAGAGACACGCGACCACCGCCCGCTTGCCGCGGGCGAGCTCGAGGCCGATGGCGTTGAGCAGATGCGTCTTGCCGAGACCGCTCTTGCCGACCAGCACGAGCGGATTGTACTTCTTGCCGGGCTGCTTCAGCACCGCGCGCGCGGCGCCCACCGCCACTTCGTTGGACGGCCCCACAGCGTAGGCCGCGAGCGGAAACGCGGCCGACGGCCCCGGGGGCGGCGCGGCGCCATCGCGCACCTTGGCCGCCACCTCCTCCGCCTCGCCCAGCCGCTCCGGATCGCGAAACACACTCTGCCCGGCGGCCTGGGGGTCGAGCTCCGCGACCTCAGCCTCGAGCTCCTTCAGGCGCTCCACGTCCTGCGTGAACGCCGCGATCACCTGGTCCACGGCGGCGGGCGTATCGCGTTCGAGCAGCGCCTCGAGCCGCCGCGTGCGATAGCCTTCCCCCTCCCAGCGCAGCATCGCCTCCCCGACCCGCGCGCGCCACGCCTCGACCGCCTTCCCCACGGTGACCGTCACGTCGGCCAGGAAGTCGCCGAACTCGTCTCTCGGGCCCCGGGCCCCGGGCCCCGCGCTTTCGCGCGCCGCGCCTTCCCGCCCCGCGGCCTTGCCACCATCGCCGGGCGCGCCCTCGCTTCCGATGCCGAGCAGCTGTTTCGCCGTCTCCGCGTTGATGGAGCGGTCGTTCACCGCTTGAAACGCGACCAGCCGGTTGAGCGCCCCCATCAGCTCCCGCACGTTGCCGGACTCCGCGTCCGCGACCGTCTCGAGCACGCCCGGCTCGAACTTGGCCCCGCGCTCGTCGGCCTTGCGGCGCAGGATGGCGACCCGGGTCTCGTAATCCGGCGCCCCGATGTCTACCACCAGCCCGCCCGAGAGCCGCGAGATCAGGCGCTCGTCCAGGTCGGCGATCTCGGGCGGTGGACGGTCGCTCGTGAGCACGATCTGGTGCCCCCCCACCTGCAGCGCCTCCGTCAGGCGCAACAGCTCGGACTGCATCTCCTTGCGGTTGGTGAGGAACTGCACGTCGTCCACGAGCAGCACGTCCACGTTCTGAAAGCGGCGGCGGAACGCGTCGCCCTGCCCCGCGGCGATGGCGGCGTGGAACGCCTCGACATACTCGTCCAGGGTGAAGTACTCGATGTTGAGCGCGGGAGCCGCTTTCTTCGCCGCCTGACCCACCGCCATCAGGAGGTGGGTCTTGCCCAGGCCCGACCCGCTGTAGATGAACAGCGGGTTGTAGGCCGCGCCCGGGTTCTCCGCGACCGTCCGCCCCGCGGTGACGGCGAGCCGGTTGGCGGCGCCCACCACGAAGCTGTCGAACGAATACTTGGGATTGAGGGCGCTCGTCACGCCGCCGTCCCCGCCGCGAGCTTTTTCAGCACCAGCTCGGAAATGCCCTTGAGCGTCTCGAATACTCCCGTGCCGTGCAGCGCGTCCGCGCTGAAGCTCGGCACGCCGCGGAAGTTGAGGGCGTCGTCCAGGTCGGCGGCCGAGAGGATCAGCTCGCGCGGCAAGTCCTGTTTGTTGTATTGCAGCACCAGCGGGATCGTGCGGATGTCGACGCCGTGCTCGAGCAGGTTGCTCTGCAGGTTCTGCAGGCTTTCCAGGTTCTCGTCGAGCTGGCGCGCCTGGCTGTCGCCCACGAACACGACGCCGTCCGCGCCCTGAAGCACGAGCCGGCGGGTCGCGTTGTAATACACCTGGCCCGGCACGGTGTAGAGCTGGAACCGGGTCGAAAAGCCGGAGATCTGCCCCAGGTCGATCGGCAGGAAATCGAAGAACAGGGTGCGGTCGGTCTGGGTGGCGAGCGACACCAGGCGGCCGCGGCGCGAGTCCGGCACCCGGCCGTAGATGTAATGCAGGTTGGTCGTCTTCCCCGAGCGGCCGGGCCCGTAGTAGACGATCTTGCAGGTGATCTCACGCGTCGTGAAGTTGACCAGGGACACGAGGCTATCTCCCGAACAGCGTGTTCAAGCTGTCGCTCAGCTCGCGCTCGAAGTCCGCCGCGAGCACCTGCTTGGGCACGCTGTCCTTCGGGCTCGCCGCCTGCAGATCGGCGGCGAGCTGCTCGAAGAATAACTGCACCAGCCCGAGCGACGAAGCATCGAGGTCGTACACGACGAGCGCCACCAGCCGGCCGCGCCCGGTCGGGACCGCCGCCAGGAAGATGCCGTGTCGCTCCCCCTGATGATTCAGTCCGGCGAACGGTGGCTGGCGCAGCTGCCGGGCGATCTCATCGGTCGAGGCCATGATGGCGGCGCCCAGCGCCGCGGCCGCCATCACGTCCACCGCGCGCGAGAACCCGTGTTGCGCGAGCACTTGTCCGGCCGGGGTCATCAGCAGGACCAGGCGCGCCCCCGCCTCTTTCACGAACTTGACGAGCGGCTCGAAAACCCACGGCTCGACCGCGCGCGTCGTCATCCCACCGCCTCCGCCGCGCGCAGCAGCTCGAGCCGCACCAGGCCCACGTTCACGTCGGGCTCCGCCACGGCGACCACCAGCACCCCCGAGGGTGCGGTCACGACCAGCAAGGCGCCCTGCTCCGCCTGGAGATGCCAGAACTGACCCGCCCCCACGCCGGCCGCCTCGAGCGCGCGCCGCAGCCGGCTCGCGAGACTCGCCGCGAGCGCCGCCACGGCCGGCCCCTTGATCCCCTCCATCAACTGCTCGGCGACCACGAGCCCGTCGTCGCCCGTGACGAGCATCGCGCCGCGCACCCCGCGGACGCGCGTCACCAGATCCAGCACGCGGCCGTATCCCGCGGGGGCCGTGGTCACGCCTGCGCTTCCAGCCAGCGGCGCGCCGCGACGGCGGCGCGCTGGGCGATGATCGCGAGGCGCCCCATCGGCACCGCGCGCTCGCGCACCACGAGCAGCAGCGCCGACCCCGTGGGCGGCGTGAGGTGGGCGTGGCCGTGCCGGCCTTCCGCCGCGAGGCCGGTCCAGCTTCCCAGACCGAGCAGCTTGGCGGTGCGCCCCGCCTCCTGCGACACACCCGCCAGGTAGGCGGCCACGGCGTCCGTCACGTCCCGCCCTGAGGGATCCTTGAGGGCGCCCCCCAGCACCTGGCCCGACGGATCGAGCAGCAGCAGCCCTTCTTCCGCCCCTTCCAGTCCGGCGAATACGCGGGACTCATCGAGCGGCTGGGCCGCGGGCGCGGGCGCCATCGGCTCCGGCGCCGGCGACACGGCTCCCGGACCGGCCTCGCCGCCGTGCGCCAGCGCGAGCGCTTGCACGATCCCCGGATCATCCGGAGCGACGCGCTGCGCCGCCTCCAGATGGGCCGCGGCCTGCTGCACGTCGCCCACCTTGAAATAGAGGAAGGCGAGACCCTTGAGCGCCCCCACGTGGTCGGGGGCGATCCGCAGCGCCATGTCCCACTCGTCGAAGGCGCGCTCGTAGTCATGCTTGTCGGCGAGGATACGGGCGTACAGGTCGTGCGCGTCCGCCAGATGCGGGTGGCGCTCGAGACCGGTGAGGGCGACGCGATGGGCCGCGTCGACCTGCCCCTTGTGACGCAGCAGCTCGCCCAGCCGCAGGAATACCAGGCTGTCCGGGTCCCGCGCCAGCTCGGCCGATAGCGCCTTGATGTCGTCAGCCATGCGTGCCCGCTCCGGCGAGCGTCTGGGCGGCGGCGCGCGCACGGCGCACCTCGTCGAACCGGGCCAGCTCCGCCTCCGAGCGCGGCGCCAGGCGCTCCCATTGGTCCCACTGGTCCAGGGCCTCGGCGAAGCGGCCGGTCGCGACGAGCGCGTAGCCGAGCAGCCGGTACGCCGCGACGCCCAGGGGATCGAGCCGCAGGGCGCGCCGCAGCTCTTCCACCGCGTCCGGACCCCGTCCGGCCGCGAGCGCGATGCGACCGAGCAGCAGGTGCACAGCGGGATCGTGCGGGTGCACGCCCGCGGCCTGCTCGGCCACGCCACGCGCCTCCTCCAGGTCGCGCCGCGCCAGGGCGTCTTCGGCGCGCGCCACCAGCTGGGCCAGATCGGCGGCGAGCGTGGTGCGCTCGCGCTTGGTCGTGCCGGGGTCGGCCAGCACGATGACGCCCGCGCTCTCGAGTCCGAACAGCGTCTTCGCCACCTCGAAGTCGGAGCGGCCCAGCGCGGCGGCGATCGCGCGCACATCGCGTTGGCCGTCGATGGCCGCGAGCATCTCCCACTCGGGCGGCAGCAGATCGAGCTCTCCGGAATCCCCTTCCTGCGGCGGGGCGAGCGCCGGCACGACCCCCAGGTGCGGGATCCGACCCTCGATGCGCGACCACTCGTCGATGCGGCGGGCGCCCTCCATCAGCAGCGCCTCCGTGGGGATCCGAACGGTCCCGTCCGTCGGTGCGTCGTCGAGCGGGCCTTCGGTGAAGGAGAAGTAACCCTCCCGCCAGCTCATCATTTCGAACACGACTTCCTCGATCTGGAAGCGCACCTGGCGCTCGAGCTCCCGCGGCGTGATGGCGCCGAGCGAGACGAGGATCTCGCCGAGCCGCCGCTTGTCCCCCTGCCGCTCCTGCATGTCGCGCGCGCGCTCCAGGTCCGCGTCGGTGATCTTGCCGGTGCGCAGGAGCAGCGCCCCGAGCGGGTGCGGATTGGAGCGGATCTCGGCGAAGATGATCGTCCCGCCCTCGAAGGACACCGTACCGGCGTTGTGCCGCAGCTCCGAGGTCACGCGCAGCACGCCGGTCTTGCGGCTCAAATCGAGCAGCTGGAACACGTCGTGGATGCCGAGCTCGCGGAGCGGTCCCTCGATGGCCATCAGGCGGCGTCCGAGTCGAAGATGTGCTGCAGATCGAGCGCGGTGCGGGCGTGCACGCGCGCCCGCTGCGCGAACGGACCGCCGGGATCCACGCGCGTCACTTTCTCCCACGCTTCCACCGCCTCGGCGTAGCGATGCAGCCGTGCGAGCACGACGCCCAGCTGGAACAGCGCCTCCATTTGGTCGGGGTCGAACTTGAGGGCCCGCCGGAAGGCTTCGAGGGCCTGGGGGTCGCGCTTGTCATCGAGCAACGCCCGTCCCAGGAGCAACAGTGCCGGGAGGTCGTAGGGGTCCTGCTCGAGCATTTCCGCGAGCCGCACCACCGCCTGGCGCGCGCGCCCGGAGCGGCGCAGCAGGTCCGCCAGCGCGAGCGCCGCCTCATGGAAGGTGGGCAGCGCGTCGAGCGCCCGCTCGTACGTCTGTTGGGCGGCGCTCCACTCCTCTTTCTCTTCGTGTAGCCGGCCGAGGTCGACGCACACCTGCACGTAGCCCGGGTCGAGCTCGAGCGCCGCGCGGTACGCGGCGAGCGCGCCCTGCTTGTCGCCGACCTTCATGGCCACGTCGCCTTGGAGCTTGTGCAGGTCGGCGCGCCCGGGCGCCCGCGTTTGCGCCTGCTGCAGCGCCGTGAGCGCCCCGGCCGCGTCGCCCGCCGCCGCGCGTCCCCGCGCCACCGCCACGAGCGCGTCCACGTGGTCGGGGGCGAGCACCAGCAGCTCCTCCGCCAGCGCGCGCGCCTCCTCGCCGCGGCGGCCGCCCAGCGCGAACAACGCCTTCACCTCGCCCAGGCGCGCATCGACGCGGTCGGCCTCGAGGGCGCGCGCCTCGCGGTAGCGCTCCAGCGCCTCGCCGTGCAGGCCCCGCTTCGCAAAGATGTCGCCGAGCAGGACGGCCGCGTCGGCGCGGCTGGCGCCGCGCTGCACGGCGCGCACCGCCTCCGCCGCCGCGACGTCCATCAACCCTTTGCTCACGTAGTCGCGGGCCAGCGCCAGCGGGTCGTCGGCCGCCTTCCCGGCCGGCGGCTCCGGCGCGGCCGGGGGCTCGAGCTCCTGGAAGATGTTGTCCAGCAGCCGCTGGTCGAAACTGAAGTCCTCGCCGATCGTCTCGGTGGTCACGTCGGCCGAAATCTCCGGGGCGATCCCGATCGTGGTCTTCTCGTACTGCAGGTCGATCGTGAGCGCGAACTTCTGCGATACGTAGTAGGGATCGAGTTCCAGGGCGCGCTTGGTGGCGCGGAGCGCGCCATCGAAGTCCCCGAGGTTCGACAGGGTGAAGCTCAGGTTGTAATGCGCGCCCGCGTGCGATGGGTCCGCTTCCACCGCGCGCACGAACGCGTTGCGCGCGTCGGGAAAGCGTTTCAGCTCCACCAGCACCAGCCCGACGCCGTTCCAGGCCGGGGCGGAGGCGGGCTCGCCCGACAGCACCTGGCGGTACGCCTCGAGTGCCAGCTGGAAGCGGCGCAGCTGGTAGAGCAGCAGGGCGAGGTTCAAGCGTGCGGCACTGAACGCCCCCTGCAACCGCAGGGCCGTGCGAAACGACTCGATCGCAGCGTCGGCCGCGGTCTTGTGCGCCTGCACCACGCCGAGGTTGTTCCAGGCGAGCACGTACTTGGCATCCACCTCCACCGCCTGTCGGTAGGAGGCCAGCGCTTCGTCGGTGCGGCCCGCCTGGTGCAGCACGACTCCGCGCTCGTTCCACAGCTTGGGCGAGTCGGGCACCTCGCGCAGCAGCGTGTCGTACAGCTCGAGCGCCGCGACGAAGTCGTGCTTCAGCAGGTGCACCTCCGCCATCGCCTGCAGCGTCAGCCGCCGGTCCTCGCCCCGCTCCAGCGCCAGGCGATACTCCCGCAGCGCCTCGTTGTAGTAGCCCTTCTGCCGGAAGGCGAGCCCGAGGTTGTAGTGCGCCAGCTCGTTCCCTTCCACCACCTGCGGCTCGGGTACGAGCCGCTGGCGCCGTTCCTGGCTCTTGCGCTCCGCGTTGTAGCGCTCGAGCGAGAGGTTGGTCTGGGCGCGGGCCAGCGGCGGGTTGAGCTGAATCGCGCGCTTCGAGGCGGCCCGGGCGTCCTGGTGGCGACCCAGGTCGCCCAAGACGAAGGCCATCAGGTAGTGGGCGTTGGCGTTGTCGGGGTTCAGGGCCACCGCCCGCTCGAGCGCCCCGAGCGCCTCGGCGTTCAAGCCCCGGTTGTAGTAGATCTCCCCCAGATAGAAGTGCACGACGCTCGAGTCGGGCTCGAGCTCCACGGCGCGCAGAAACCACTCCGTTGCCGCTTCCGGCCGCCCCCGGTTCTTTTCCGCGAGCCCGAGCTGGATGATGGCGGCCACGTCATCGGGGCGATGTGCCAGCAGCTGCTCGAACTCCCCGACGGCGTCCTCCTGGGCGCCGAGGATCGCGTAGGCGCGCCCCAGCTCCCAGCGCGCGTCGCGGTCGTCGGGGGCGCTGCGCAGCCGCTCCCGCAGCTGGGCCACGCGCTGGTCGTAGTAGCCCGTGTCGTGATAGGCGATCTCGAGGTTGCGCTGTGCGACCTGCATCTTCGGGTCGAGCTCGAGCGCGCGGGTGAACTCGGCGATCGCGTCCTCGACCAGCCCCTTCTGGTAATACAGGACGCCGAGGTTGTTGTGCGCGCCCGCGTCCGAAGGGTCGATCCGGCGGGCGAAGGATCGGAGGACGGCGAGGTCGCGTTCCGAGAGCGCCGGCGCCGTCACGGGTCAGCTCAGGCGGATGGCGTCAAAAATGGCCTTGAGCGACGCCAGATCGGGAAGCAGCAGGAAGTGGCCCCGCAGCCCCTCGGGCGAATCAATCGCGAATTCCGTCTCGACGCAGAACACGAAGTCGCGCTCGTGTCCGAAGTTGAGGTAGGTGGTGGTCAGGACCGCGGCCGACAGGTCCACCACGAGGCTCGGCACCGAAGGCAGCAGCAACATGCCCATGAAGTCCGACAGAGCGTTCATGTAGGCGCCCGAGAGAATGTTGCCGGCCTCCTTGAGGCACGACTGCTCCAACGCGTCGAACGCCACCGTCGTGCCGAGCGGACGGCGCAGCAGCATGTCGCACAGCCGCCGCCCCACCGACTCGGGGAACAGGAGCAGCGTCCGCCCGGTCAGGTCCCCCAGCATGTGCATGAGCACGGCGGCGACCACGTCCTGGGGGTGACCCAGCAGGTCGGGCACCTCCTCCAGCCGCGCGATGTTGATCTGCGGCACGCTGATCATGATGCGGCGGTTCGTGAGCTGGGATAACGCCGTGGCGGCGTGCCCCGCTCCGATGTTGGCCACCTCCCGCAGGGCGTCGATCTGCAGCTCCTTCAGATCCCGCACGTCCTCCATGCCGCCTCCCCTCGCGTGGGCCTAGACGAGCCCACCGGCGTCGAGAATCAACGCCGGGTTCCCGTCGCCCATGATGGTCGCTCCGCTGAATACCGGGAGCGTCCCCTGCGGCGGGTCGAAGCCCTTCACCACGATCTCCTGCTGGCCGAGCATCCCATCCACGACGATGCCGCTCGTGCGCTCCCCCATCTCGAGCACGATGATGGGGCAGCGCGCCGGGGCGTCCCCGCTGACGCCCAGCATCCGCCGCAGGTGCACCAGCGGCACCACACGGTTGCGCAGCACGATCGCCTCGCGCCCTTCGACGATGGTGGTCGGCTGCACGCCGAATTCGACCGTCTCCGCCACGTAGGTGAGCGGCAGGGCGTAGCGCTCCCGGCCGACCCCCGCGATCAAGGCCCGGACGATCGCCAGCGTCACCGGCAGCCGCAGCACGAAGCTCGTCCCTTTGCCCGCCTCTGTACGTATGTCAATCGAGCCACCCAGCGCGCGGATGCGCGTCACAGCCACGTCGATCCCCACACCCCGCCCCGACACGCTGGTCACGGCCTCCGCGGTCGAGAACCCGGGACGCGCCAGCACCCGCAGCAGCTGATCGTCCGACAGCGCCTCCGCGTGGGCATCCACCAGTCCCTCGCGTCGGGCCCGTTCCAGGATCCGGGCGCGGTCGATCCCACGGCCATCATCGCTCACGCTGATCGCCACGCTGGCTCGCTCCCGCACCGCCGCCAGCACGATCTCGCCCTCGGGCGGCTTGCCACGGCGGCGCCGCTCGGCGGGGGTCTCGATGCCGTGGTCTACCGCGTTGCGGAGCAGGTGCAGCAACGGGTCGCCCAGCTCGTCGAGGATCGCCCGATCGAGCTCGATCTCCTTGCCTTCCACGCGGAACGCCACCTGTTTGTCCAGCTCGCGCGCCAGATCGCGCACCAGGCGCGGGAAGCGGTCGAACACCTGCCACACCGGCGTCATGCGCGCCTGGATGATCCCGGCCTGCAGGTCGGCCGAGAGGCGCGAGATCTGGATCGCCACATCGTCGACGGCGGGATCACGCCGCGCCGCCGCCAACTCGTTCAAGCGGCCGCGCACCGTCACCAGCTCGCCGATCAGGTCCATCAGCTCGTCGAGGCGCCGCAGGTCCACGCGGATGTGCCGGCTCTTCTCGGGTATCGCCTCCGCAGCGGCCGCCGCCCCCGCTCCCCGCGGGGCCGCGGCACGGCGCTCGTCGCCCCCCGCTCCGACGGACACGTGCTCCACGTCCCCCGCCCCACGGACCGCCCGCTCGATCTCCGCCGCGGCGGCGGACGAGTCGAGCCGGAAGCTGAAGCCGCCGTCGAAGTCGTCGGACTCGAACGCCGCCTGGGGCGGCGTCACCCCCTGGACGGCCCCGAGCGCCTGGGCCCGCTTGAGGGCGAGCAGCGCGCGCCCGCCCTTGAGCGGCGCCTCGGCGCGCAGCGTCACCTGCACCAGCCGGCTCCGCCCCGGCGCCGCCGGCGGCTCGACCGCCGCGGTTGGCGCCGGCGCTGGTCGCTCGGGTCCTGCGAGCAGCGCGGCCGCGCTCTCGAGATCGGCCACGACCTCCGCCACATCGAGCTCGTCCTCCCGTCCCACCACCGACAGCTCGACGGCGTGCTCGAGCGCGTCGCGCGCCCGGAACAAGAGCTGCAGCAGCTCGTCGGTCGCGGGGCGCGAGCCGCGGCGCAGCAGGTCGAGCAGGTTCTCGGTGCGGTGGGCGATATCGGTGACCCGGCCGTAGCCCATGGTCGCCGCCATGCCCTTCACAGTGTGTACGGCGCGGAACAGCCCGGCCACGGGGGCGGGATTGGCGGGGGTGCGCTCCCAATCGAGCAGCAGCTGGTTGCAGGCGCTCAGGTGCTCCCGGCTCTCGGCCAGGAACAGCTCGGCGTACTGCGACAGGTCCATGGAGTCAGCCGAGGACCCGCTGCACGGCCTCGAGGACGCGCGACGGCTGGAACGGCTTCACCACGAAATCCTTCGCCCCCGCCTGAATCGCCTCGACCACGAGCGCCTGCTGGCCCATCGCGCTGCACATGAGGATCTTGGCGTCGGGATCCTGCTTGACGATCTCGCGCACGGCATCGATGCCGCCCATGTCCGGCATCACGATGTCCATGGTGACGAGATCGGGCTTGAGCTGGCGGTATTTCTCGACCGCCTGGGACCCCGTCTCCGCTTCTCCCACGATCTCGAATCCCGCCTGGGCCAGGATGTCCGAGATCATCGTCCGCATGAAGATGGCGTCGTCGCAGACGAGGACAGTGTGACTCACACATCCTCCCTAGGAAGACAGAATGGGGGTGAGCAGCGCGTCGGTATCGAGGACCACGAAGAGTTGACCGGCGCGACGTCCGACGGCCCGCACCAGGATCGGATCGATGCCGGGCAGCGCCTGCCGGCGTTCCAGCGCCTCCCCACCCACGGAGAGGAGGTCCACCACCTCGTCCACCGTGAAGCCGAGGACCTTGTTGCCGCGGCCCACCTCGAGCACCACCGTGGTCCCGGAGCCTGCATCGTCGGGCGGCTCGGGCTGGCGCAGCGCCCGCCATCCCTCGACGACCGTGACCAGCGTCCCCCGCACGTTGACCAGGCCCGCCACCACGGGCGGCGCCCCGGGAATCCGCGTGGGCACGAGCCGGGGCAGGATCTCACGCACCCGCTCCGCCTCGGCCGCACAGACGAGGGCGCCTACCCGAAACAGCAGCAGTCGGACGACTCCGGCGTCACTCATCCGAAGCGAAGAAGCCAAGATACTGCAAGGGGTTGCGTTGAGCAAGCAAAGTCGCATCGGCGGCCGCTTCGGCGAGCGCCGGCACGAGGTCGCGCGGCCATTCGGAGCGCACCACCAGCCGCGCGCCGGTCACCGGATGGACCAGCGCGAGCACGGCCGCGTGCAACAGCTGACGCGGCGCGAGCGCCTCCAGGCGCTCGGCCGCCGGACGCGCCGCCGCCGTGACCCGGCGGCTGCCGCCGAACGCGTACTCGCGGTCGCCCACGACCGGGTGCCCCACGTGCGCCAAGTGCACGCGGATCTGATGCGTGCGCCCGGTGCCCAGCTCCACGCGCACCAGGTCGGCGTGGGCGAAGCGGGCGATGACACGCGCATGCGTGACCGCGTGGCGCCCGCCCGCCAGCACCGTCATGCGCTTGCGATCCTTCGGGTGACGCGTGATCGGCGCCTCGATGTCCACCGGGCTGTTCGCGAAGTGCCCCCAGGCGAGCGCGGCGTACACGCGCCGCACCTCCCGCCGCTCGATCATGCGCGTGAGCCGGCGGTGCGCCTGGTCGGTCTTGGCGACCAGGAGCAGGCCCGACGTATCGCGGTCGAGCCGGTGCACAATGCCCGGCCGCCCCTCGGTGGCCCCCTGCGCCAAGGCGGTGCCCCGTCCCACCAGCACGTTGACGAGCGTGTCGTCCCAGTGACCGGGGCCGGGATGGACGACCAGGCCGGCGGGCTTGTCGAGCACCGCGAGGTGCTCGTCTTCGTAGGCAAACGTGAGATCGCGATGGGCGGGCGCATAGCTGGGTGGGGCCGGCTCGTCGGGCGGGAGCTCGACCGTCACCACGGCCCCGCGCTCGAGTTGCGCGGCGGCACGCAGGGGTCGCCCGTCGCGGGTGACGTGCTGGTCGGCGATGAGGCGGGCGGCGGCGGTACGAGACAGCGCAAGCTGATCGGCGAGGAAGCGGTCGAGACGCTCGGTCTCGGGAACGACGACGCAGAACGTGACGGCGGCCATCAAGGCTCGGCCGCCCTGGCCTCCTTCGCGCGCTCCTGCGCCCGGCCCTCGAGCCAGAGCGACACGGCGAGTGCGATCGCCCCGACCGTGATGGCGGAGTCGGCGACGTTGAAGGTCGGCCAGCGCGCGCTCCCGATCCCCACGTCCACGAAGTCCACGACGCCCCGCGCGCTGCGGACGCGATCGATCACGTTCCCGACCGCACCAGCGCACACCAGCGCGAGCGCGACGATGCGAAAGCGGTCGCCCGGGCGCGTCGCCAGCACCATGGACCGCAGCACGAACAGCGCCACGATCGCGAGCGCGAAAAAGATCCAGCGCGAGTAGGCGCCGAGGCACAGTCCGAACGCCGCGCACTGGTTGAATACGAGCCGCAGCTGCACTGAGTCGCCCAGCAGGCGGACGGGCCGCGTGGGCGCGAGCCACGCCTCCGCGAGCAATTTGGTGGCGAGGTCCGCGACGACGACCGCGGCGGCCGTTCCCCAGAACACGCGCCGATCAGCGACGCTTGCCATCTTCCTCCTTGGCCTTGCACTTGATGCAGAGCCGCGCGTGCGGCAGGGCGTCGAGCCGCTCGAACAGGATATCCTCGCCGCACTGCTCGCACTTGCCGAACTTCTCGGGTGTCTGGTACAGCCGCCGCAGGGCCTGGTTGACGTGCCACAGATAGCGACCCTCCTGCGAGGCGAACAGGAACGCCTTCTCGCGCTCCATGGCGTCCGTGCCCTGGTCCGCCATGTGGAACGAGTAGCTCGAGAGATCGCCGTCCGACGCCTGCAGGCTCGAGTTGAACGACTCGTCGTAATAGCCGAGCTCTTTCATCACCCGGGCGCGCTCCTCGAGCAGTCGCTTTTCGAGGTGGGTCAGCTGCTTCTTGCTCAGGCCACCCTTGGTCGTCTTGGCTTTGGATTTCGTCGGCATTATCGCGTACCGCCCTTTCGTCCGTCATGGCGCCGGAGCGCAATCGTCACCCGGCGCGCCTCGATGTCCAATTCTCGCGTCACGTCCGCCTCGTCGAGCACGCTGCCGAGCACCAGCTTGCGGGCCAGCGTCTCGCCCTCGACGAAGTTCTGAAACGCCGACACGGCCGCCACGATATCGGCCGCGCCGGCCACGCTCAGCTCGATGCGGGTCGTGTACTCGTAGCCCGCCTCCTTGCGCAGCCGCTGGACGCGGTGCACCAGCTCGCGCGCCAGGCCCTCTTGGATCAGGTCCTCCGACAACCGCGGGTCGACAGCGACGACGTACGGACCGTCGGCCTGGACCGCCCAGTCGCTCACCACCTCGCGCGTCACCACCACGTCCTCGGGGTGGAGCTCGAACTCCCCGGCCCGAACGGGGTCCCCATGTTCGAGCGCTCCGAGCTGTTCCGCCGTGAGCTGCGACACCACCGCGGCCGCCCGGGGCGTGTCCTTGCCGTACCGCTTCCCCAGGCTGCGGAACTCGGCCTTGCCTTTCAGTCGCACGAGCTCGTGGTCGGAGCCCGCGACGTCGACGGCCTTGGCGTTCACTTCCGCGGCCAGGATATCTAACAGGTCGGCAAAGGCCGGGCCCTTCACGGCCGCCGGGACGGCCACTTGCAGCCGGGCGACCGGCTGACGCACGTTGAGCTTCCGGCTCTCCCGCGCCGCCCGCGCCAGGGACGCGAGGCGGCGGTGGGCCGCCATGGCCTCGAGCAGCTCCGGCTCGCGCCGCCCCTGATCGGCCGGAAACGGCGCCAGATGCACCGAGGTTCCCGTGAGCGCGCGGTGCAGCCAGTCGGCGATGAACGGCGCCACCGGCGCGAGCAGCCGGGCCGCCGTCACGAGCACCTCGTGCAGCGTCGCCAGGGCGGCCGGGTCGGCCGCGCGGTCCGGGGCCCAGAAGCGCGGCCGGTTGATCCGCACGTACCATTTGGACAAGTCGTCCACCACGAACCCCATGATGGCGCGCACGCCGGTCGTCACGTCGTAGTCGTTCCACGCCGCGCGCGCCGCCGCGACCACCTCGTCCAGCCGGGCCAGCACCCAGCGATCGGTGAGGGCGCGGCCGGCCACCGGCACTCCGCCGTCGGACGGCTTCCAGTCGGCCGCGTACTGCGCGAAGAAATTGTAGGTGTGGCGCAGGGTGTTCAGGAACCCGCCCGCGACCTCGGACACCTGGCGCCGATCGAAATTTCGCTGGGCCCACACCTGGCTCTGGCCCAGCAGGTACAGGCGCACCGCGTCCGCACCGTGCTCCTCGATCACTTCCCAGGGATTCACGACGTTGCCGCGGCTCTTGGACATCTTCTGGCCCTGCGCGTCGAGCACCAGCTCGTTCACGATCACGTTCTTGTAGACGAGAGAGTCGAACGCCGTGACGCCGATTGCGAGCAGCGAATAGAACCAGCCGCGCGTCTGGTCCACCCCCTCGCAGATGAAGTCGGCCGGAAAGTGCGCCTTGAAGTCGGCCTGGTGCTCGAACGGGTAGTGCCACTGCGCGTAGGGCATGGCGCCCGAGTCGAACCAGGCGTCGATCACTTCGGGCGCGCGCCGCATCGTGCCTCCGCACGAGCGGCAGCGCCAGGTGTACCGGTCGATGGTCGGCTTGTGGGGATCGAAGTCACGCGGCAGCGCCTTGCCCCAGCGCGCCGCCAGTTCGGCGAACGAGCTGATGACTTCGCGGTGCTCCCCTTCGGCATCGCATTCCCACACGTTGAGTGGCGTGCCCCAGTAGCGATCGCGCGACAGCGCCCAGTCGACGTTGTTCTCGAGCCACTCGCCGAACCGGCCGGTGCCCATCGCGGGCGGGTGCCAGCCGACCTGCGCGTTGACCTCGAGCATGCGGGCCTTGACCGCGGTCGTCCGCACGAACCAGGAGCTGCGCGCGTAGTAGATCAGCGCTGAGTCGCAGCGCCAGCAGAACGGATAGTTGTGCGTGTACGGCAGCGTCTCGAGCCAGCGACCGTCGCGCTTCAAGCGCTCGATGATCAGCCGGTTCGTCTCCTTGTTGGTCACCAACCTGCCGTTGATCTCGTCCCAGCGCGTGCCCTGGAACGTGCCGTCCGGTGCCACCGGGTTCACCATGGCGAGCCCGTATTGCTGGGCGGCGGCGTAGTCATCCGCGCCGAAGGCGGGGGCCATGTGCACCAGTCCCGTCCCCTCCTCCGCCGAGACGAACCCTCCCGCCACGACGACCGCCCGTTGCCCTTCCTGCGGCAGCGGCACCACCGCGAGCGGCGGCACGTATTTCTGGCCCACGAGCTCGCGTCCCGGGTACGCGGCGACCCGCGGGGCCGCCGCCAGCGGCTTGCCCCCCACGTGGACATGGGTCGCGCGTTCGACCGTGACCACGTAGCGGACGCCGTTCACCTCGTACTCGCCGTATTCCAGGTCGGGATGAACCGCCACCGCCACGTTTGAGAGCAGGGTCCAGGGCGTCGTGGTCCAGATGACCAGCTGGCGCTTCGGATCGCTCGCCAGCGGGAACGTCACGAACACCGAATTGGTCTGGACCTCTTCGTAGCCCAGCGCTAGCTCGTGCGACGACAGCGCCGTACCGCAGCGCGGGCAGTAGGGCAGCACCTTGTGCCCCCGGTACAGCAGGGCCTTGTCGTGCAGCCGCTTCAGCAGCCACCACACCGTTTCGATGTAGTCGGGCGTGTACGTGATGTACGGATGCTCGTAATCGAGCCAGTACCCGATGCGCTCGGAGAGCGACTCCCAGTCCGTCTTGTACGTGAAGACGTTCTCGCGGCACAGCTGGTTGAACTTCTCGACGCCGTACGCCTCGATCTGCTTCTTGCCCGAGATGCCGAGCGTCTTCTCGACCTCGATCTCCACGGGCAGGCCGTGCGTGTCCCAACCCGCGATGCGTGTCACGCCCTGCCCCAGCATCGTGTGGTAGCGGCAGATCAGGTCCTTGATGGTGCGGGCGAACACGTGATGGATGCCCGGCCGCCCGTTGGCCGTGGGCGGCCCCTCGTAGAACACGAACGGGGGACCGTACCGGGCGGCTTCCTGGGTCTTCTGAAACAGACGCTCGTGCTTCCAGGCCGCGAGCAGCTGCTTCTCCAGCGCGTCCGGCGAGAGCTTGGGATCGAACAGCCGGTAGGCCATCAGTTGAGGCGCTCCAGCACGCCGCGCACCAGCGCCGCGAGTCGGGGCTCGGCGCCGCGCGCGACCGCGATGATCTGCTCCACCGAGGTGGGGGCCAGCGCGTCGGGCAGGCACTGGTCAGTGATGATCGAGACCCCGAGCACGCGGACGCCCAGGTGCACCGCGGTGATCACCTCCGGGACTGTGCTCATACCCACCACGTCGGCGCCGAGCGCGCGCAGCATGCGGTACTCGGCGCGGGTCTCGAGGCTCGGGCCCGTGACGGCGACGTAGACGCCCTCGCGCAGCGTGAACCCGCGCTCCAGCGCGACCGCACGTGCCAGGGCCCGCAGACCGGCGTCGTAGGGCGCGGACATGTCGGGAAAGCGCGGGCCGAGCCGGTCGTCGTTGGGGCCGATGAGCGGGTTGTCGGCCAGCAGGTTGATGTGATCGGCGATGAGCATCAAGTCGCCCGGGCTCCACAGGGGATGCATCCCGCCGCACGCGTTCGACACGATCAGCGTCCCCGCGCCGAGCTGCCGCAGCACGCGCACCGGAAAGGCGATCTGCGCGAGCGTGTACCCCTCATAGCGGTGGAAGCGCCCCTGCATTGCCATGACGCGCCGCCCGCCCAGCGTCCCCACCAGCAGCGCGCCGGCGTGGCTCTCCACCGTCGACAGGGGGAACCCGGGGATCTCCCCGTAGGGGATGCGCGTCTCCACGCTCACTTCGTCGGCGAGGCCCCCGAGCCCGGTGCCCAGGATGATCGCGACTTCCGGGACGAGCCGGGTCCGCGCCTGCACCGCGCGAACCGCCTCCGCAATCATCCGTCCCGTTGACCGTCCAGCGCGCGGAGCTCGGCGAGCTGGCGCTCGAGCAGCGCGCGGAATCCGGCCACGTATGCCTGGAACTGGCGCTGCACGTCCGCGCTCTGGCGCTCGACTTCGCCCTGCGAGGCGCGCGCGCCGTCGAGGATGCGCTGCGCCTCGGCCTGCGCTTCGCGCACGATCACCTGCGCCTCGCGCGCCGCGCCCGCACGGGTCTCCTCGCGCAGCTGTTGCGCCGCCACGAGGGCCTCGTTCATCGCGCGCTCGCGTTCCCTGTACACCCGCAGCTGCTCCCCCAGCGCCGCCAGGCGCTCCTCCAGCACGGCCTTCTCGCGCAGGATCCGCTCCAGCTCGTCGGCCACGCGGGCGCGAAAGTCCTCCACGCCGAGCGGCTCGTAGCCGCGCAGGCGGCGCCGGAACTCCTGCTTGCGCACGTCGAGCGGGGTGAGATGGAAGGCGGGCTCGCTCACGGGGTCGCCTCCCTCGGACCGAACAGGCCTGTACCCAGGCGGATCACCGTTGCCCCCTCCTCGACCGCCGTACCGTAGTCGGCGGACATCCCCATCGAGAGCGTCGGCAGCCATAGGCCCTCCTCCTGCAAGGCGTCCCGCAACTCGCGCAGCCCACGGAACGTGCGCCGCTGCACGTCCTCGGCATCGGTGAACGGCGCGATGGTCATCAACCCTTCGAGCGCCAGGTGCGGCAGGCCGGCCACGCGGCGCGCCACGGCGGGCGTCTCCGCCGGCGCGCACCCGCTCTTCTGCGCCTCCCCCGCCACGTTCACCTGCATCAGCACCCGCTGCCGCGCGCCCTGCGCCGCCCCCCCCGCACGCTTGTCCAGCTCCTCCGCCAGCGCGACTGAGTCCAGCGAATGCACCAACGCGAAGCGCCCGGACACGAGCTTCGCCTTGTTGCGCTGCAGATGCCCGATCAGGTGCCAGGTCGCCCGCCGCCCCGCTGGCGTATCGATCTTGTCCAGCGCTTCCTGCACGCGATTCTCGCCCAGATCCGTGAGCCCCGCGTCGAGCGCCGCCGCCACCGCGTCCAGCCCGAAGCCCTTCGTCACCGCCACGATCGTCACCGGGTGCGTGCGACCGGCGATCGCCTGCCGCCGAGCGATCTCGGCCCGTACGTGGGCCAGGCGCTCGGGGAGGGCCCCAAAATTCATAACCGCGGAAGTTACCCGGGCGCGCTTATTGAAACAATCGGGGGGTCAGCTGGCTGCGGCCGTAACTCGTTCGCCGCCCTCGAGGTGCGCGATGGCGCCGGAGAGGAGATCGCGCACCTGCTGCGGCGTGAGGTGGCGGTGCAAGAGCCCGTGACTGGCGACCGAGATGGTCGAGGTCTCCTCCGAGACCACGAACACGGTGGCATCGGTCTCCTCGGACAGTCCCAGCGCGGCGCGGTGGCGGGTGCCGAGCGACTTGTCCGCGACCTTGAATTGCGTGAGGGGGAGTACGCAGCCCGCGCCGATGATGCGGTCGCCTCGCACCAGCACGGCGCCGTCGTGGAGCGGCGAGTACGGCGTGAAGATCGTGGTGAGCAGGTCCGCCGAGACCTTGGCCTCCATCGGGACGCCGGAGGAGATGAACTCCTCCAGCCCGATGTCGCCCTCGACGGCGACGATGGCACCGGTGCCGGCGCGCGACAGCCGGTCCATCGCCTCGGCGATCTCCTCGGCCACCGACTGGCGCTCGCTCTGGGAGAAGCGGCGCATGAACCGCGACTGGCCGAGTCGCGCCAGGGCGTTCCGCAGCTCGGGCTGGAACACCACCACGGCCGCGAACGCGCCGAACGTGAAGACGTAGGAGAGCAGCGCGCTGATCATCGTGAACTTGGCGAGCAGCGACGCGAAGTAGGCGATCGACAGGATCATGACGCCGACCACGATCTGCATCGCCCGCGTCCCGACCAGGAACAGCAGGAAGCGGTAGATCACGAACGCGACGAGCAGGATTTCGACCACGTCCGGCCAGAACCGCGGGATCAGGAACCGGTAGGGTTCGAAGTTCACGGTGCGCTCGTCCCGTTCCAACCCAATGGCGCCTCACGTTCACGGTCCCGGTCGCCGCGGGTTGGAACGGGGCTCGTCGTCGCGCCGGCCACCCGCAGCGCCTCGCAGGCGAGCGCGGCGTCGTGGACCCGGAACAGGCGTGCCCCGCGCTCCCACGCGAGCGCGCACGCCACCGCCGTGGCGCGGTCGCGGTCCTCGACCGGCCGCCCCGTGGCGGCCCCGAGAAAGCGCTTGCGCGACGGCCCCACCGCTACAGGATAGCCCAAGCCGACCACGGTTGCCAGCTCGTCGAGCAGCCGAAAGTTCTGCTCCGGCCCCTTCGCGAACCCGAACCCCGGGTCCACCACGATGCGCTCGCGCGCTACGCCCGCACGCTCGGCCCGCGCCGCCGCGGCGCCCAGCTCCGCTGCCACTTCGGCCGCCACGTGCCGGTACACGGCGAGCCCGTCCATGGTGTCGGGCGTCCCGCGCATGTGCATGACGATCACGCCGGCCCCGCCCTCGGCCACCACGCGCGCGAGGTCGGGATCGAAGGCCAGGCCCGACACGTCGTTGATGACGGCGGCGCCCGCGGCGAGCGCCGCGCGCGCCACGGCGGCCTTGCGCGTATCCACCGACACCGGACCGAGGCCGCGCTGCACGAGCTGCTCGACCACCGGCACCACCCGCGCGATCTCGTCCGCCGGGGCCACCGGCGCCGCGCCCGGTCGGGTCGACTCCCCGCCGACGTCCAAGATCTCGCACCCGTCCGCGACCAAGCGCTCCGCCTGCTCGATCGCCCGATCCACCGTCGTGAACCGGCCGCCGTCGGAGAACGAATCAGGCGTCACGTTCACGATGCCGATCAGCACCGGGCGGTCGAGGGCGAGGGTGCGTCCCGCGATCTCCCACCGGCGCGGGGGGTCGGCGTAGCTCGCGAGGAACCGGGCCAGCTCGGGCGCCAGGCTCTCGAGCCCCGCCGGCAGCCGGTCGGGGCGCGCCAGGGGCGCGAGCCGGCTGGCGGCCGCGCTCACGAGCGCCCAGCCCGCGCCGGTGAGCACGTCCGCGCCGGCCTTGGCACCCCAGCGCACCAGGGCTTCGCGCTCGGGTTCCGTGACGTCCTCGAGCAGGACCACGAGGGACTGCATGCCCGTGGCCGCGAACCACGCGGGCTGGGCGTCCCAGCCCCGCGCCGCGAGCGCCGCGCGTACGGCTTCGGGGGTGTGCGCGGCGAGCGCGGTGAGCTTCACCGCAGCGAGCCCCCGGCTACGACGCTCGCAGCGCGTTGACGATGTTCAGTCGCGCGGCCCGCACCGCCGGGAGGAAGCCGCCGACCACGCCCATGACCACGGCGAACAGCAGGGCACTCCGGACGACGCCGGGCGACAGCGCGAACCCGAAGCCGATCTCCGAGAAGCTCTGGAAGTTGACCACCGAAATGCGGGCGAACGACAGCAGGGCGGCGAGCGCGACGCCGAGCGCGCCACCCACGAGCGCGAGCACTACGGACTCGAGCAAGAACGCTCCCAACACGCTGCGCCGCCTGAATCCCAGGGCCCGCAAGGTGCCCACTTCGACCGTGCGGTTCGCGACCGCAGCGTACATGGTGATCATCGCCCCGATCATGGCCCCGAAGCTGAAGATCGTGGTCACGACGATCCCGAGGGTCCGGATGAACATGGCGAGCGTCTTCGACTGTTCCTGGTAGTAGTCCCGCTCGTGCTTGAGCTCGACGTACTGCATCCGGGGGTCGGCCTGGAGTCGGGTTTTGAGCTGGTCGAAGTGACCGGCGTCGGCGAGGCGGAAGGTCAGGGACGAATAGACCGGGCGACCGAACGCCTGCATGAACTGGTCGGCGTCGCCCCAGATCTCCGAGTCGAACGCCGTGCCGCCCGCATCCGTGATTCCCACCACGGTCCAGCGGTCGCCGCCGAACGCGAGCTCCGCCCCGAGGGTCACGCCTTTGAACTGGTTCGCGATGCTCTCGCCGACGACTACTTCGTGGGTGCCGAACTGGAAGGGTCGTCCCCGCGCGATGTGGACGCCGGGCCGGAGCTCCAGGGCACGAGGCGACACGCCCCGGATCGACACGTTGCCGAGCGCGTTGCTCTTCTTCTTGAAGAGATCGATGACGAGAACCACTTCGCGCGACAGGACGGGGCGACCCTCGGCCCCCCGCGCCACGCCGTTGTCGGCTTCGAGCACGTCCGCTGTCGCCCGGTCAACCTGACTCGAGAGCTCGGAGGTCGCGGAGCGCCGCAGCACGATCGCGTTGTCGGGCGAGCCCGACTCGACGAGGGTGGCTTCCAGGCCGCGCGCGAGCATGAGCACGCCCGCGAACACGAATACCACGAGCGCCACGCCGCCGATGGTGAGCCCCGTGGTGAGGCGGCGGGCCCAGAGACTGCGCCAGATATAGGAGAAGGGGATCCGCATCATGGGTCGCCTACCCTACCGTCCGCAGGCCGATCACGATCGGCATGCGGGCGACCCGGTTGGCGGGAATGGCGGCCGCCGCGAGCCCGGCGAGGAGGGCCGCTCCGATCCCCAGCGCCATGGTGATGGGCGCGACGCTGATCACCGGGAAGAACGTCGGAAGCGCCTTCGCGAACCCTTTCACGATCGGGAACGTGAGCAGCAGCCCGAGCACGCCCCCCGACAGCGAGATCACGAGCGCCTCGCCGAGCACGAAGGCCACGAGCTGGCGCCCCGAGAAGCCGAGCGTCTTGAGGACCGCGTATTCACGCGTCCGCTCTCGCACCGACATGACGATCGTGTTGGCGAGGACGAGCAGGATGATCCCGACGATCACGACCGAGATCACCTGTAGCGACGTGATGATCGCCGACGACATCTGGACGAAGCTCTGCTGGAATTCGCGCTCACTCTCGGTCTTGGTGGGCGCGCGCGAGTTCACGAACTGCGTGTCTACCGCCGCCGCGACGCGGGCGGTCGCGTCGGGAGACCCGACGCGCAGGACGTAAAACCCCGCGTCCACAGGCCGTCCGGGCTCTCGCTGGCGCACCTGCTCGTAGAGGTAAGCGAACTGGAAGAACATCTGGGTCTCATCCGTCGACGGGTCGCGGCCGGTGTAGATCCCGCGCACCACCCACTGCCAATTTCCGGGATAGATATCCCCTTCCATCGTGATGACGTCGCCCAGCTTGAAGCCGTGCTGCTGCGCGAGCTTGCGGCCGATGACGCAGGCGTTGCGCTCCTTCTTGAACGCGGCCAGCTGGTCCGGCGGCAGCTGGAACTCGGGGTAGAGATCGAAGTACGTGTCCGGGTCGACCGCGAACCGCGGCCAGAAGTTCTTGAAATCGTTCGGCTCGCCGTAGACGCCCCCAAACCAGTTGGCCCAAGAGACGGCCGTGACGCCCGGGACCCTGGCGATCTCGTTCCGGTAGGGGAGCGGGATCGGGAAGATCAGCGAGACCCGGTGGCGGGTGATCATGCGATTGGCGGCCGCTCCTGTGACGCCCGCGTTCCAGGCACCCACGATCGTGCGGATCAGGCCGAACGCCATGACCGCCGTGGCGATCCCGAGGATCGTGAGCGCGGTGCGGAGGCGATGCCGGAACAGGTTCTTGAAGACCAATTTCATTGCAGTTCGCCTTTGTCCAGGTGGCGCACGAGGTGCGCGCGCTCGGCGGCGTGCGGATCGTGCGTCACCATCACGATGGTCTTCTTGAATTCCTTGTTCAGCCGCTCGAGCAGCGTCAGCACCTCTTCGGCGGACTTGCGGTCGAGGTCCCCCGTCGGCTCGTCGGCCACGAGGATCGTGGGATCGCTGGCGATGGCCCGCGCGATCGCCACGCGCTGCTCCTGGCCGCCCGAGAGCTGGCGCGGATAGTGGCGCATCCGGTCGGCGAGGCCGACCAGCGTGAGCGCGGTCTCGACGTGCTTCTTCCGCTCGGCCTTGGAGAGCGGCGCCAGGAGGAGCGGCAGCTCGACGTTCTCGAAGGCCGTGAGCACGGGCAGCAGGTTGTAGAACTGGAACACGAACCCGATGTGGGTGGCGCGCCAGCGGGCCGCCTCCGATTCGCTCAGTTTGGTGACGTCCGTGCCGGCGACCGCGACCGACCCCGCGTCGGGACGATCGATCCCCGCGATCAGGTTCAGCAGTGTGGTCTTGCCGGACCCCGAGGGGCCCATCAGGCCGAGGAATTCCCCCTCGGGGACATCGAGCGAGATGTCGTGCAGCACGGGAATCGCCATGCTGTCGCGTCGATAGGACTTGGACACACCGCGGACCTGCACGATGGGATTGGGCATGGACTCCTCTACTGCACGGTGACTTTCGCGCCGCCACGCAGGCGGGCGCTGACGCTGTCGACCACCCGAACCCCGGGACGCAATCCTTCGCGGATGGCCACGGACGAGCCGACCTGCCGGCCCACCACCACCGGCACCTCCACCGCCCGGCCCCGCTCGACGACGAACACGACAGAGCGCCCGTTTCGCTCGGTCACCGCGGTGCCCGGCACCACGAGCACCGGCTGGGTGTCCACGGCGACGCGCGACGGGCGCGGCAGGAAGTGTACCTTGGCACTCATCTCCGGTAGTACCCGAGCGTCATAGGAGCGGAAGGCGACTTTGACCTGCACGGTCGCTTTGGCGCGATCGGCG
>Ga0209056_10000898_pt1 | contig 32952 bp, 25 predicted proteins | sample GraSoiAngelo_114_FD_185876 | JGI IMG/M metagenome (GOLD analysis project Ga0209056, IMG submission 185876) | Grasslands soil microbial communities from the Angelo Coastal Reserve, California, USA - 14_0903_13_40cm (SPAdes) (version 2) | ecosystem: Environmental > Terrestrial > Soil > Grasslands... | reverse complement strand
CCACGCGGTTGATGAGCGGGATGATCACGACATCCTTGATGAGGATGTCGTTCGCCTGGATCGCGAGCTGGGCCAGCTTGGCCTGATCGGCCTCGACAGCCATCTGGTCGACGACCTTGTCGAAGTCCGGGTTGCAATAGCGGTTGTAGTTGCTGCCATTCCAGTTGTTGGCCTTGCCCGTGGCCGTCTTGCAGGTCCAGCCCCTGAAGTAGTTGGTGGGATTGGGGTCACCGCTGTTGGTGAACATCTCGACATCGGCCCAGAAATGGTTGGCACCGTCGGGCGATGTGTTGGTGAAGAAGGTGCTCGCGGGCACCGACTTCAGCTCGACCTGGAAGCCGACCTTCTCCCAGTTGGACTTCATGATGGCCTGCGTGCTCTGGCGCACGCTGTTGACGGTCGTCTGGTAGAGGATCTTCAGCTTGGTGGCGCCCTTGGCGCGGAAGCCGTCGGACCCTTTGGCCCAGCCGGCGTCATCGAGCTCCTTGTTGGCGGCGTTCAGGTCGAACTTGCAGATATCGAAGCCGTCGGTGTTCTTGGACTCCATCGCCGTGGGTGCGGTCAGGATGTTGCACGTCGCCTTGCCCGTGAGGCCATCGCCGTAGAGCTGGCTCGCCACCGACGCGCGGTCCGTGGCCATCGCGAGCGCCCGGCGGACGTGGATGTCCGTGAAGAACGGGTGCTTCGTGTCCGGCTCGCCACGCTTGTCGCCGAGCGAAGCGTCAGGGTTCGAGAAATTGACCAGAAGCCGCTCGACGCTCGAGGCATATGAGGTGAGAAGCCGGCCGGTGGTGCTGCTCGCGGCCATCGGCTTGAGCACGCTCGCCTCGACCTGGAGGTTCCAGGCGTAGTCCACGTCGCCGGTCTGGAAGACCGCGCGAGCGGCCGATGCCGCGTCGCCGCCTCCCTTGAGGGTGACGGTCTTGAAGAACGGCTTGTTCGGGTCGCGGAAGTTCTCGTTCAGGTCGTACTGCACGACGTCGCCGGGCTTGAACGTATTCACCTTATATGGACCGGTACCGATGGGCTTGAGGTCAGCCGGGCAGTCCTTCGCCTTCACCCCCAGGCAGTTCGCGTACTGAGCCTTCTGGATAATCGGCGTGTTGAAGCCGACGCCCCACTGGAAGTAGAAGGGCTGCGCCTGCGCGTACGTGACCACCGCGGTATTCGGGTCCTTCGCGGTGACGCTCTTCACGCCTTCGCAGACATCAACGGTGGAAGCCGCGGTCTTTTCGTCGCACATGTAGGTGTAGGTCCCGACGACGTCATCGGCGGTGAACGGCGTCCCGTCGGACCACTTCACGCCGGTACGTAGCTTCCAGGTCACGCTCGTGAAGTCCTTGGCGACGCCGCCGTTCGCGACAGTCGGGATCTCGGCCGCGAGGCCGTTCGCCAGCGCCTGGCCGTTCTTGTCCCAGGATGCGAGCGGCTCGAGGACGAGCCGTGACGCGTCGTTGTCCTTCGTGCCGGTCGCCTGATGCGCGTTGAGGATCGTCGGTGCCTGCCAGTACAGGATCTTGAGCTCGCCGCCGGCGCCGCGCTGCGCGACTGGCGTTGCGCTCGCCGATGGGGCCGGGCTCGCTGCTGGCTGCTGAGTACACGCTGCTAGTGCCATGGTCGCGGTGACAGCGAGGGCGAACCCTCTACGCACGTAACTACTCTCCACTTAGTTCACATACCTCCCTAGCGCATGGTGGCCGAGTCTATCTGGGTACCCCCCGACCTGCCCTCGGGTTCAGTCGTGGTCTGACCATTCAATCGCAGGGGCTGGCCCCTCCGACCCCTCACTCTCTTCGGCGGAGCGCACGCGCTAACTCCGGATCGTGGCTCCCAGGGCCTGTTGCAGCCGTCCGGCGACGCGCTTGACCAAGCGGTCCACGTCCTCTTCGCCAAGCGTGGCCGTCGCTCGGCGAAGCACCAGCCTCACCGCGAACGACTTCTTCCCTGCCCCGATCTGCGGGCCGCGATAAAGGTCGACGAGCGCGATGGACCCAAGGTCTGTTCCGCCGGCTGCGCGAATTTCGCGTTCGACGTCGCGATAGGGCGTGGCCTCGTCGACCACGATCGCGAGGTCCCGAAGCGCGGCCGGGAAGCGCGGCGGTGCGATGACCCGGGGCGGCCGGGCCGCGTCCAGCCACGAGGAGAGGTCGATCTCCGCAATGAAGGTCTCCGCCGGGAGCTCCCACTTCGCCGCGACTCGGGGGTCGAGCTGGCCGGCGACAAGGTGCCGCCGGCCGTCGTGGGCGAACGCGAGCGATCGTCCCGGGTGCAGTCCGGGTGCGTCCACCTGATCACCGGCCGTCTGGACGTCAAGGAGATCCGCGAGCGCGAGGACGTACCCCTGTAGATCGCGCACGTCCCAGGGCCGCTCCGGAGTGAGCCAGGTCTCGCCGTCGCGCACCGGCTCGGCGTTCCCCGCGAGGAGGATCCCGATCGTCCACCGCTCGTCGGGAAGGTCGCCGCGCTGGGGAAGATAGAAAGGAGCGATCTCGAAGATGGCGACCCCGGCGCGATTTCTTAGATTTCGCCGCGCCGTGTCCAACAGGCTCGCCCGAAGGGTCGGGCGTGCGGCCGACTGCGCGACGGTCGTCGGGTTGATGACGCGCAGCGGCTCGGGTGCGATACAGGATCCATCCGCCGTCAGCATCCCGAGCCACGCCGGATCGATGAGTGAATAAGAGAGCACCTCCTGCAGCCCGAACCCGGCCAGTCCATCGCGCGCCCGCTCGCGGAACTCCTGAAGCGGGTGCCGCTCGTGCAGCGGGAGGGGACCATCGGGGACGCGCACCGGGAGGCGGTCGTATCCGGCAATGCGCCCGACCTCTTCGACGATGTCTTCGGCGATGGCGATGTCCGTTCGCACCGCAGGGGGTGTCGCGACGAGCGTGTCGCCGTCTGCCGCGGCGACGAATTGGAGCCGGCGGAGGATATCGAGCGTCTCCTCAGGTCCGATCTCGATCCCAAGCACGCGTGGGATGTCGGAGAAGCGCATGCGGACGTTGACCACCCCGCGGCGTTTGGGGTAGCGGTCCATCACTCCGCTCACCTCGGCCCCGGCATGCTCGCGGAGCAGACGGACGGCGCGCGCGAGCGCGACCGGAACGAGATCGGGCGAGAGCTCCCACGAAAAGCGGCGCGCCGCGGCGCTCCCAGCCGAGCCGTGGAGCCCGAGGTTCGCTGCCGTCCGTCCGATGCCGCGCGGTTCGAACGAGGCGCACTCGAGGGCGACCGTCGTGGTGTCCTCGCGGATCTCCGAATCCTCGCCCCCGAGGATGCCGGCAACGCCGAGCGCGCGGTCCGCATCCGCGATCACGAGAGTGTCGTCGTGGAGCACCCGCTCGACGCCATCGAGTGTGCGGAGCGTCTCGCCGCGACGCGCCCTTCGCGCGACGAGCAAGCCGCCACGCAGCTTGCGATGGTCGTACGCATGGAGCGGCTGGCCGAGCTCGAGCATCACGTAGTTCGTGATGTCGACGACGTTGTCGATGGGGCGCATACCCGCCGCGATCAGGCGCTGCTGGATCCAGGTGGGCGACGCCCCGATGCGTATCCCGGTGAGGAGCGCCGCCGCGAAACGCGGACAGGCGACCGGGTCCTCGATACGCACATCGAGGTCCCTGCTCGTCCTCTCCGGCAAGCGGTCGACCGGCGGCTCGCGCAGCCCAGTGGCGAGGATCGCCGCGACCTCGCGCGCGATCCCGACCACGCCGAGACAATCCGGGCGGTTCGGCTGAAGCTCGAGCGCCAGGATCGTCTCGCCGAGAACGTCCCGCAGCCGTGCTCCCACCGGAAGCTTTCGATCGAGAACCTGAATGCCGTCGTGATCCTCGCCTTGGCCGAGCTCCTTCGCCGAGAGCACCATGCCCTCGCTCTGAATGCCCCGCATCGGCTTCCCCCAAAGCGTCGTCCGCTCGCCGGTGTGCCCATCGATGATCTGCGCGCCTTCGTCGGCGAACGGCACGATGTCGCCGACGGTGAGATTCGTCGCACCGGTGACGACGGTCTTCGGACGGTCCTCTCCGTATTCGACGGTCGCGAGCTGCAGCTTGTCCGCATTCGGATGCTTTGCGAGCTTGGAGATCCGCCCGACCCGGACTTTGTCGTCCCACCACGGCCGTTCGACGCCCTTCACTTCGGTGCTGGACATGTGCAGCCGCAGGGCGAGCTCATCGATGGGCACGCTGATGTCGACGTACTCGCGCAGCCACGAGACAGGCACCTTTATCAACATCAGAACTGCTCCAGGTACCGCAGGTCGTTCTGATAGAAGAGCCGGATGTCCGGCGCGCCGGTGCGCAGCATCGCGAGTCGTTCGATCCCGCCACCGAAGGCGAAGCCCTGGTAGCGCTTCGGGTCGTAGCCGACCCGCCGCAGGACGTCGGGGTGGACCATGCCGCAGCCGGCGGCCTCGATCCAGCCGTCGCCACCGCACACCCGGCACTCCGGATCGCGACCTTCGCAGCTGAAGCAATCGAACGCGATCTCCGCCGATGGCTCGGTGAACGGGAAGTAGTCAATGCGGAAACGGATCTTGCGGTCGCTCCCGAAGATCTGCCGTGCGAACGAAAAAAGCACACCCTTCAGGTCGGCCATCGTGAGCTTCTCATCGATGGCCAGACCCTCGTACTGGAAGAAGATCGACTCGCGGATCGCGTCGGTCGCTTCGTAGCGATAGCAGCGTCCGGGTATGACGACCCGGATCGGGGGCCTGCGCTGCTCCATCACACGGATCTGCATCGGTGAGGTGTGCGTCCGACCGAGGAGCGGACGCGACGGGTCATCCCCGAGCGGATTCGAGATCCAGAGCGTCTGCCACTTCTCGCGCGCGGGGTGTCCCGGCGGGATGTTGAGCGCCTCGAAGTTGTAGTAGTCCCACTCGATCTCAGGCCCTTCGACGGTCTCGAAACCCATCGTCGCGAATACGCGAGACACCTCGCGTACGGTCTGCGAGATGGGGTGCAGCCGGCCGACGCGGACCCGCCGCGGCGGGAGGCTCATGTCCTCGCGCTCGCCGCCGAGGTCTCGGGCGACCCTGGCCTCGCGCAGCGCGCGGGTCCGCTCCTCGAGGGCGCGCTCGATGCGGAGCTTGCCTTCGTTGACCGCCGCGCCGTAGGCCGGCTTCTCGCCCGGAGGAAGCTTGGCGATGCGCTTCGTCGCCTCGCTCAAGGCGCCTTCCTTGCGACCCAGGTACTTCACGCGCGCAGCTTCGAGCGCGGCGTCGTCCGCGGCGCCAGCGATCTCAGCGACCGCCCGGTTCGCGAGCTCTCTCAGTTCTTCGCCCGGCATCGTCACCTCTCCAGAGAACACAACGCCCGCCGTTCGTCTCGGGACGAAGGCGGGCCTCCGCGGTACCACCCGTGTTCCCTCCTGAGGTCGCGCTCCGCGCGAAACCTAGGGAGGACGCTCGGTCGAGGCTCTATCGGGCCTCAGGCGGGCCGGCTTTTCTGCCGGTCGGCTGAGGAGCGAATTCCCGCATCGTCGGCGCGACCGCTTTCACCCGCTCCGGTCTCTCTGGTGCGCCGCGTTACGCGGTACTGCTCTCCGTCTTCGCCTTATCGCGCTAGCTCGATGACTTTTTCGACTTCTCTTTGATGAGATCGACATAGTGCCGAAAAACCTTGGGATCCCGGATGGCCATGTCGGCGAGGACCTTGCGGTCCAGATCGATTCCCGAGAGCCGGAGGGCGTTCATGAGCCGGCTGTAGGAAACGCCCGCCTCGCGTGCGGCGGCGTTGATCCGCGCGATCCAGAGCGCGCGGAACTGGCCCTTTCGGGCACGGCGATCCCGGTACGCATAGCGCAACGCGTGCATCGCGGCTTCGCGCGCCGGACGGACGAGCTTGTGCTTCGAGGCGCGGCGGCCTTCGGCCTGCGAGAGCAGCTTCTTGTGCTTCTTGTGTGCGGCAACGCCGCGCTTCACTCGTGACATCGGGTCAGCTCCTTACCTTGAGGTTAGGCAGCAGCTTGCGGACGAGCTGGAGATCGCCCTTGGCGACGAGCGCCTTGCCCGCGTGACGGCGCTTCCGGGACGGGCTCTTGTGCTGGTTGAGGTGGCCCTTGTACGCCTTCGACCGCCGGAGCTTGCCGCGACCGGTGAATTCGAAGCGCTTCTTGGCACCGCTATGGCTCTTGATCTTGGGCACGCTGAACGACCTCCGGTCCTTGCGTGGTGTGAAACGTCGATTCTATGTGCTAAGCGGGCCGCTGCGCGCGGGGCGGCGCCGGCGGCCGGGACGCGGGCGGTCGAGCGCTCGCGGGTGGGGGCGTCGGACCGGGCCGCGGCGCCGAGGCTGCCGCTGGAGCGGGCCGGGCTGGAGTCACCGCCGGAGGTTTGGTCGCGCCGGGAGGCGTGGCCGGAGGCGGCGGCCCGGCTGCGGGCCGCGGCGGCGTTGAGGGCGCGACGGCATCCCGACGCAACGCGTTCATGACCATGCTCATCGAGCGACCCTCCAGTAGCGGTGGGCGCTCGACGGTCCCGTGCTCCTTCAGGCGGTCGCCGATAGATAGGAGCAAGGTCCGGCCGCGTTCGGGATGGGCCAGCTCGCGCCCGCGAAAGCGCACCGTGACCTTCAGCTTGTCACCTTCATCGAGGAACTTCGCGGCCGAGCGGATCTTTGTCCCGATATCGTGCTCGTCGATCTTCGGCGAGACCCGGATCTCCTTCCAGATGACGGCCTTCTGCTTCTTCTTCGCGTCCTTCGCCTTCTGCTGCAGGTCGTAGCGGTACTTCCCGAAGTCGCCCATACGCGCGACCGGCGGCTGCACGTTCGGCGCGATCTCGATGAGGTCGTACCCGTCTTCCTGCGCCTTCGCGAGCGCGCGCGCGGTGGGGATGATGCCCAGCTGCTCGCCGTTGGGGCCGAGAAGGCGAACGGTCGGAACACGGATCGCCTCGTTGATCCGCAGTTCGGGCGCGGCTATAGGGAGACCTCGGTTATTGGCGTGTGAATGCCGCTAGCAGCGCGGCCGCTCCCCGTGAGAGAACTTCAAGTGCGACGAGCATATCACCGGGCAAGGTACTCAAGCAGGCGTTGGCGAACGCTTGGCCACTCATCTTTGGTGATGCCGAAGATCACGCTGGTGCGTAGCGTCCCATCCGGAAGGATGCGCTCGTTCCGGAGCTCGCCTTCTTTCGTGGCGCCGAGGCGCGCGATCGCCGTTTGTGACCGTTCGTTGCGTTTGTCGGTCTGGAGCCACACGCGATTGGCATCCAGCGTTTCAAAAGCGTGACGGAGCAGCAGCAGCTTGCATTCGGTGTTCACCGGCGTTCGGCGCGCGCCTTTCCCGTAGAGCGTGTAACCGATCTCGAGCGTGTGGTTGGGCGGATCGATATGCGCGTAGCGCGTGGTCCCGACAAGCGTGTCATCCGAGTTGCGGATCACGGCGAATGGCAGCTGGGTGCCGAGGATCTGCTGGTCGAGCGCCCAGCGGATGTATCTCCTACAGCCCTCGACGCCCCGCGGCCGGGGCTGCATCCAGAGCCAGATTTCGTCTTCATCCCCCGCCTCGAAGAGCGCGGGGGCGTGCTCCATGCGGAGGGGGGCGAGCCGGACGTGCTCGCCCGCGAGAGTCACCGGCCGGGGGTCGAAGTCCGGACGCGGCCGGCCCTTCACGATGGCCATCTTGACGTCATCGACGAAGCCGTCCTCGGTGCCGACGCCGTCGCGCTCGATCCCTTCGACCTCGAACCCGACGGCCTTGTACATCGCGATCGCGCGGTCGTTGAAGCTCACCACGGAAAGCCCCACCCGATGCAGGTCGAGGTCGTCGAACAAATAGCGGATCAGAGTCGTCAGCGCGTCACGGCCCAAGTGCCTGCCCCACAGATCCGGCTCGCCGATCCCGATCCCGATCTCCGCGCTCCGGCCCTTCGGATGGTGATCGCGATAGTTCGCGAAGCCGATCGGGCGGCCCTCGTGTTCGAGGACCCAGCACGCGGAGTCGCCGGGCCGCGACATCCGCTCGATCCATTTGCGAGCGTCCGCTTCGTCGAACACGCCTGGCGAGCGGGCCCATTGGTAGTGACGGAAATCGGGGTTGCTCCCCCACTTCATCAGGAGCGGCGTGTCCGCAGAGGTCATCGGGCGAAGCACGACACGCTCGCCGCGTAGGAGCGGAACCGCCGCGACGGTGGTCATCCGCCGAGCGAGTCGGCGACAGAGGGGCCGTGGGGGCCGAAGTCTGGTGGGAGCGCTTTGGTGTCGCGTTCGTTCGCCAATCGAGCGATCAGCTCGTCGAGCTTCACGCCGCGTTCTTCTTCACCCTGGGCCGCACCCCGGCGGCGGACGGACACCGTTCGTGCCGCCGCCTCCTTATCCCCGACGACCAGCATGTACGACGCCTTCCGCTGCTGCGCCTCTTTGATCCGCGTCCGCAGATCACCCGCCTGTTCGTCGAGATGGACGCGGAGGCCTGCGCCTCGAAGTGCGGTCGCCAGCTCCTCCGCGTACGGCCGCGCGGACTCGCGTACCGGGATGATCGCGGCCTGCTCCCAGTTGAGCCAGAGCGGGAAGTTGCCGGCGAAGTGCTCGATGAGTCCGCCGACGAAGCGCTCGAGGCTGCCGAAGAGCACGCGGTGGATCATCACCGCGCGTTCGCGCTCGCCCTTCTCGTTGACGAATGTGACGTCGAAACGCTCGGGCAGGTTGAGATCGATCTGGATGGTCGGCCCCTGCCACTCGCGGCCGATCGCATCCATGACCTTGATATCGATCTTCGGCGCGTAGAAGACCCCGCCGCCCTCGTCGACGTCGTACGGGACTTCGCGAACGCCCAGCGCGTCCGCCAGCGCCTTCTCCGCCTTGTCCCATTGCTCGTCCGTGCCGAGCCGTCGTTCCGGGCGCGTCGACAGGTAGACCCGCGGATCGCGGTACCCGAACGTCTGGAGGAATTCCATCGCGAGGTCGAACACCTTCCCGATCTCCGCCTGCGCCTGGTCCCACGAGCAGAAGATGTGCGAGTCGTCCTGCGTGAACCCGCGCACCCGCAGCATTCCGTGCAGCGTTCCGCCGCGTTCGTAGCGGTATACCGTGCCGAGCTCGCCGATGCGCAACGGCAGCTCGCGGTAGCTGTGGATCTTCGACTGGAAGACCTTGATGTGTCCGGGGCAGTTCATCGGCTTGATCCAGAAGCGGGCGGGGGGGCGCTGCCCCCCAGTCGCCCCGGCCGAGTCGTCCAGGAGCAGCGGGCCGTACATGTTCTCGCCGTACTTCTCGAGGTGGCCCGAGCGCTGGTAGATCTTCTCGTGCGCGATGTGCGGCGTATAGACCAGCGTGTAGCCGCGCTCGCGATGGACCTTGCGCCACCAGTTCTCGAGCTCCTCACGAACGATCGAGAGGTTCGGGAGCCAAAGTACGAGGCCCGAGCCGAGCTCCTCGTCAATGCGGAAGAGCTCGAGGTCGCGGCCGAGCGCGCGATGGTCGCGACGCTCGATCTCCTTGAGCTTTTCGAGATACTCGTTCAGCTCCTTCTCGGTCGGCCAGACCGTCCCGTAGATGCGCTGCAGCTGAGGGTTGCGCTCGTTCCCGCGCCAGTACGCGCCGGCCACCGAGAGGAGCCGGAAGGCGCCGATCTTGGAGGTGCGCTCGACGTGCGGCCCGCGGCAGAGGTCGACAAAGTCAGCGTGCTCGTAGATCGAGACGGAGCCGTTCCGCAGCTCGACCTGCTCATCCGCCTTGTCCAGCTTCTCGATCTGCTCGACCTTGTAGTCCTGGTGACGCTCGCGAAAGAAGTCGAGCGCCTCGGGCACCGGCATCTCCCGATGTTCGAAGGGCACGTCGCGTTTGGCCATCGCCCGCATGCGCTCCTCGATGCGCGGGAGATCCTCGTCGGTGAGCGCTCGAGGGAGATCGAAGTCGTAGTAGAAGCCGTCCGCGACGGGCGGACCGAACCCGAACTTCGCGTCGGGAAAGAGCTCCAGGACCGCACCGGCCATGACGTGCGCGGTCGAGTGCCGGAGCGCGTAGAGCGCTTCGTCGCCGTGGTCGGGTTTGCGTTCCGTCTTGGCCATCGCTGTTCTCCTCTCGTCCAAACAAAAAGGCCCTCGTCCTCTTATTTCTGGGACGAGAGCCCTGGCTCCCGCGGTTCCACCCGCATTCCGCCTCGTGGCGGCACTCATATCCGCGGTACGGGGCGGACCCACGTCGCTCGGCGGCGGTCTCTCCTATCCATTGACCGGCCGGCTCGCACCTTATCCGGCTCTCTGAACGGCCCTGCGCTGGAGCGGTGTCCGCGTCGTCGCGAGGCACAGATGATAGCGCGGGATTGAGCCGGCCTTGACGCCGCATTGACGGCGGCTCCCGCGACCGGCCACGCTGGTGCGCGACGGTCGCGGCGCCTCATGCCGGGGCACAGCCGGCCTCAATCCACCGGCGATTTCAATAGACGTTCCGTGATCCACTCGGCGGCGCCGCGGCTCGACATCGCGGTCATCGGTTGCGGCGCGGCGGCCGAGGGCCTCTATCGGTACGCCCTCGGAGCGCTAGAGTCCCGCGGCATCGCTCGCGTCGCAGCGCTCGTCGACCCCAATCCCGTGCGGACCGCTGCGCTCCAACGACACTTTCGCGCGGCTAGAACCTTTGCCGATCCCGCAGACGCGTTCGCATCGGTAGCCGTCGACCTGGTGATCGTGGCGTCGCCGCCGGGGATGCACGCGCAGCACACGGTCGACGCCTTGGCCGCCGGCAGCCATGTGCTCTGCGAAAAGCCCATGGCGATCGGTGCCCCCGATGCCGAGCGGATGGTCGCCGCGGCCCGCGTGGCGCGGCGCATCCTCGCGGTCGGGATGACGCGACGGATGTATCCGTGTCTGGTCGAAGCGCAGCGACTCATCGCGCAGGGCACGCTCGGTGATCGACTGCGCTTCACGTACCGCGAAGGGCGCGTGTACGACTGGCCCGTCAACAGCGACGCGGCATTTCGTCGAGCGACGGCCGGGGGCGGCGTCCTCACGGACATCGGTTCGCACGTTCTTGACTTCTTGAGCGCGCTCTTCGGTGCGACGACCGCCACGAGCTACGCGGATGACGCGCACGCCGATGGCGTCGAGACGAACTGCCGGATCGAGGTCGTCTGCCCTGAGGCGAGCGGCGTCGTGCAGCTGTCCTGGAACCAGCCGCTCGTGACGAGGCTCCGCATCACGGGCTCGGCCGGAGAGCTAATGCTCGACCCCGGTCGGATCGACGCGCTCCGCGTACGGCGTGGCGGCGGCACCTGGGAAACGCGGATCAGCACGGCGACGTGGCCGTCCGACCTCGCGACGCGCGGCCGCGGCGATACCCCGCGGACCCACCGGGACTGCGTCTACCACCAGCTCGTGCAGGTGTTGAGAGCCGTGACACACGGAGAGGATGTGCCGGTCGATGGCGAGCGGGGCCTCGCCGTCATCCGCGCGATCGATTCCTGCTACGAGCGCGCGACATCGTTCGAGCTCCCGTGGCTGGACGCGGCCGAGCGGTCGCAGGCCGACGCGCGTCACTGGACCCGGCGGCGATGCGCGGCGGCATAGCGGTCCTGGGCGCCGGCGGGTTCGTCGGCTCCCGGTTGCTCGAGAGGGCGGCGCACGCCGGTCGGACGGACATCGTGCCGGTGGTCCGCGCCGCGCGCAGCGTCGGCCGTACGGCGAACCTCGGGATCTCGCATCGGTTCGGCGATGCCTCTCGCGCCGAGACCCTCGAGCGCGCGCTGGCCGGCTGCGAGGCGGTGGTGAACCTCACCACCGGTGATCCCGCTGACATCCCGCGAACGACGGAGAACATCTACACCGCGGCGCTCGCCGCGGGGGCGCGGCTTCTCGTGCACCTGAGCTCGGCGTCGGTCTACGGCGCCGTCGAACAGCCGGATCTTCCCGATGACGCGCCACCCTGGCCCGGCCACTGGATGGCATACGCGCGGCAGAAGGGAGTGGCCGAGAACTTCTTACGCGAGCGAATGGCCGAGCGCCGCCTGGCGATCGTGGTGCTGCGACCGGGCCTGGTGTGGGGCCCTGGTTCGCCGTGGGTCCTCGGACCCGCGACCGACCTGCTCCGCGGAGCCGCATTCCTCGCCGGCAGCGGCGGTGGCATCTGCAATCTGATGTACGTCGACGACCTCTTGCGCGGCATCGACGCCGTCGTCGCACATCGTGAGGCGCCTTCCGGGTTCTATCACGTCGGCGACAACGAAACGATCACTTGGGCCAAGTACTACGGCGCGCTCGCGGCGGGCCTGGGCGTGGATCCCGAAACGATCCGCGCGGTTCCCAGCGATCGTTACCGCACCGGTCTCCGGGACCGGGTCGATGAGCTCAAGGCCCTACCCATTTACAAGCGCGCGAGAGCTTGGCTGCCGGTCGAAGCGCGTGCTCAGATCAAACGTCGGCTCGCGCGAGTTCGCGGGCGCGAGCGCCCGATGTCGAGCGCGGCTGACAACGCAGTCGGGACCCGTGAGATCTGGCACCTGCAGACCACCCGCTACAGGCTGCCGACCACTAAGTTCCGCGCGACGTTCGGTGACCACAACATGGTCCCGTTCCCGGTCGGCATGGCCGCATCGCTGGCCTGGCTTCGATTCATCGGGATCGGGTTGGACGAGGCGGCCTAGAGCTGTGGCACCGCTGATCACGATCGTCCGCAATTGGTCCGTGCTCGCCGGCGCCCAGGTCGTGTCGAGCCTGATCGCCATGGTCTTCCTGATCGTCGTCTCGCGGACGCTCGGAGAGATCGAGTTCGGCCGCCTGTATCTCGCGCTAACGCTGACCGCGATCGTCGGGGTCGTCGTCGACTTCGGCCTGAGCCAGGTGGTCACGCGCTCCGTCGCTCGTGATCGAGCGCTCGCGCGACCGTACTTCCGGCGTGCTGCCTTCATCGTGGGGACGCTGGGTGCCGGTCTCTACGTGCTATTGCTGGGGGCAGCGCTCGCTCTCGGCTACACCGCCGAGGTGTTGTCGCTCGTGCTGATCCTCGGATTGCTCATGGTCGTCGAGGCGTTCTCCCAGCTTCTCGGCGCGCTCTTCCAGGCGCATGAGCAGATGCTGATCCCCGCGATCGCGCGCGTTGGTGGTAACGTCATCACGCTCGCGCTCGTCGTCCCGCTGCTGTTCCTTGGACATGGCGCCGCGATGGTGGCGACGGTGATCGTCGTTGCCGCGGCGGCGCGCGTCGGATTCCAGGCGATCGCCGCGCGCCGTCTCAGTGGATTCCGGTTGCCCGCCCCGGCGGCACCGTCGTGGCGAGCGATGCTCCGTGCGGGATTTCCCTTCCTGACCGCGAACGGCTTCGCGCTCTTCGTCGCTCGGGTGGACGTGCTGATCCTGGGTCAGCTCGCCGGTGCGGCGGCCGTGGGCTGGTACGGCGCCGCCTCGCGGCTTGTCGAGGCCTTCTACTTCCTTCCGGTGCTCCTCACGACGGCGACGTTTCCCGTGCTCTCGCGGCTGTGGTCAGAAGACCGGAACGAGTTCCACGCGACGGTGCGCAAGACCCTCGACCTGCTGATCGTGCTCATCGTTCCGCTATCGGTCACGTTCTTCATCCTCGCCGAGAGCATCGTCGGGTCGCTCTTCACACTTCAGTCGTATGCGCCCGCGGTGCCCCTTCTCCGGATCCAGGCGCTGTCGCTGGCCTTGATCTTTGTGGATTACCTGCTCACCTGCATCCTGCTCGCGACCGGACGGGAGCGGACGTGGATCACGATCCTCGGCGCGGCGTGTCTTGTGAACCCGGCGGTGAACTTTGTCCTGATCCCCGCGACGAGCGCCGCCTACGCGAATGGCGCGATCGGCGCCGCGCTCGCGACGTTGCTGACGGAGATCTTCATCCTGATCTGCGCGCTGCGCGTCGTTGCCGCGGGGACATTCGATGCCGGATCGGTCCGCGTCGCGGTACGCGCCGCGGTGCTGGGTGGGATCCTGGCGACGGCTCTGCTCGCCAGCCGCCCGCTGGGGATCCCCTGGATGTTGGCGGCCGCGGTCGGCGGCGCGGGCTACCTCGCCGCAGTGGTCCGGCTGGGCTTGCTGCCGCCGGACATCAAGGCCTGGGTCGGAGGTTTGCTGCGCCGGAGGCGACCGCTCGCGCTATCGACAGTGACCACGGAGCTCGACGCCGCCTGACCCGCGGCTCGCGCTCTCTACATCGCGGCTTCGAGTGTCTCCCAGACCTTGCGCTGGATCTCCTGGGTGGCCGGCCAGCGGTCGTCGGCCCGCGGGGTCGCGATGCCGTTCTGGTGGATGAAGACGAACGCGACCTGCTGGAGCATGGCGAGGGCTTCGTTCCGGGCCTCGTGGTCCTTCCACTCGAGAACGCGTGCTCGCGCACGCGTGAGTCGCTGATGGATGCGGTCGATCACGACGTAGCTGCCGCCACCCGGCCAATGCTGGCCGCGCACGTCAATCCCGTTCACGAACAGGACACTGAGCAGGGACGCCTCGGTGAAGTCGTTGCCCGTGAAGGCGTTCGTGGTGCGGACCGGGTCAATACGCTCGGCGGCGTGGCCCCACGGCTTGCCGTGGAAGGTGATGTTCCGGAAGGTGCCGGTGAAGCGGCACTCCACGAACTCGGCACACGCCGACATCCAGCCGTCGATGTTTGCGCCGGCGAAGCTGCACCGTTCGAATCGCGCCTGGCCGGGGCGGACGCCGCGCAGGTCGGCGCCGTCGAATCGGCACTCACGGAACACGCTCTGCCGGCGGCTCGCGAAGAGCGTCTGCAAACGCTCGTCGAACGACTCGCCGCGGAAATCGCAACGCTCGAAGACGCAACCGTTCGGCGCGAATCGCTCGAACGCGGCGCGACTGAAGTCCGCGTCGCGGATGGTGACTCGATCCAGCGCGAGAACGCCCTGCACGCCTTAGCTCCTTAAGTCGCGCGCTAGTCCTCTTCCGACGCAGCCCGCAGGTTCACGACGTTCGATGCTTCGAGGTTCTCCATCTTGGAACGGCCTTCGAAGATGACGCCCTTCTCGACCATGAAAGATGGAGTCGTGATGTCGCCGCGCACCTTCGCCGGCCGATGGAGCTCGACGGCGCCCGTCGCCTTGATGTTGCCGACGACCTCTCCCTCGACGATGACGGTGCCGCAGCTGATCTCCGCCGAGACCTTGGCGCCTTCGCCGATGTGCAACGTGTCGTTCGTCGAAATTTCGCCGGTGAAGTTGCCGTCGATCCGGACCTTGCCCTCAAAGGCAAGCTTGCCCTCGAACTCCGACCCGCGCCCCAGCGACGCATTGAGCTCGCTACCAGTCATGTAGGCCTCCCGCTGTTGCTGCATGTCTCTTCTTTCCTCCGCTTCTTCAGCCCGCGGCGGCGCGGGGGTGTCTGCCTGCTGGTGCTGGGGCACCTGCCACGCCGGCTGACGATCCTCGGCTTTGCCGCTTCCTCGCTTGAACGTGGATCGGAACACTACGCTCTCAACGCGACAAGTTCGAGAACGTTGTCGTCGCAATCCGGTCTGTAACTCTCGCCGATCCGGGCCCCACTCGCGACAAAACCGCGGGACTTCGAAGCTTGGTCGCGCCATCCGCTGGTCCGCATCGGCGGGCGTCGGCTGCCTTCTCGTACCTCGCCCCTCGAGTGCGTTCATCGTCGGTGGCGGGCGCACCTGCGCACGGGTCGCGTCTCTTGCGGGGCGCGCGGACCGCGGGCCCGGATGCGATCCGCCCGAAACGGCCGGTCGCTGAATTGGCGCCGTTACGGTCATGGCCCGAAGGTCGTCAGCGGTCCTAGGACGGCCCCCTGTACCAGTTCGCCCCTCTACACAGAACAGCGCAGGACTAATCCTCCAGGTTGTGTACGAGGTTAGGGAGGGCGGATCCCACTGGGTCCGCGGATTCGCCGGAGCGCTTGTCGTCGTCATCGCGGCGCTTGGGTTCGTCGTGTGGTCCCCGATGCCCACGCCCCTCACCGAGTTCGGGTTCCACGCCTCGCTTGTCGATCAAGGCCCGTCACCGGCGCTCGCGCCCGGCGCGGCGACCACCTATTCGATGCAGTTCCGCAATACCGGCCTCGTCGCGTGGCAACGCGGGACCGAGAAACAGGTGACGCTAGGCGTCAGCGGTGACGCGCGTAGTTACGCCGACTCGGGCATGGCGGTCGACTGGCTCTCGCCCGCTCGGATCGCGACCACGTCGGAAGGGCTCGTGCTTCCCGGGATGATCGGAACGTTCACCTTCAACGTGCGCGCACCGATGACACCGGGTACCTATCGCGTGCCGGTCCGACTGGTCGTAGACGGATTAGCTTGGCTCGACCACGAGCCGGTGGCCCTCTCGATCACCAGCGACCTCGGATTCCATAGCCGGTTTCTCGATCAATCGGCGCACGTCATCCTCAAACCCGGGGAGATGAGCGCTCCTTTGATGCTGCACATCCGAAACACCGGGGCGAAGACCTGGAGCCGCGGCGTCCCCGGGCAGCAGGCGAACCTCGGACTGACCGGCGATGATCGAGCGCTCAGCGCGCTCGGGGTTGGTTGGCCCTCACCGGATCGCGTGGCCATCCAGAGCGAGCCGAGCGTGGGGCCGGGCGCCGTGGCGACCTTCACCTTCCGTGTCCGGGGTCCATATGTCCCGGGCACCTATGCCCTGCGCCTGCGGCCCGTCGTCGACGGCCTCACGTGGCTCGAGGACGAGGGGATCGTGAGTCTCATCACGGTCCTCGATCCCTCCGGCGCGGCGGCCACGCCGGTGCCTGGCGAGGCCTTCAAGAACGTCCAGCCGACCGGCTTCGCGTTCGACGCATCCGTCGATCCGAGTAGCGTCGCGCCGGGCAAGTCGGTGAACATCAGCGCGACCGTCGCGACCGGATCGACCGGAAACGCCCTGATCGGCGTCGAGGTCTACTCTCCGAGCGGCACCACGCTGGCCTTCCAGAAGTGGTTCCACAACGAGAACTTCATCGCCGGGCAGGCCAAGTCCTACAGCGTGAGCTGGGATGTCCCGTTCGGCACCGCCTCTGGGACGTACACCGTAACCGTCAGCGCCTACGCCGATGCCTGGAAGACGCGGTACGCCGCGAAGGCGTCGGCCGCCAAGTTCGCCGTCGCCGCGCCGCTCGTCACTCCGCCTTCGCCCGCGCCCACCGGAACGGCGGCCCCGACGGCCACCGCGCCCCTTGGCTCGACCGCGCCGAGTGCGACGCCGACGGCGGCGCCCACCGTCGCGCCAACCGCGACCCCAGCCCCGACCGCGAGCCCGTCCGCCAGCTTCGCGTCGACGGCATCGCTCAGCCTGACGAGCGTCCTCGCCGGCGGATCGGTCGGCCTGACCGACAACGTCACCAGCGCCACGGCCACGAGTGCGCTCGTCGACATCGAGCTCTGGGCAGCGGGCGCCGCGAGCCCCGTTTATCAGGTGTGGTTTGACAACCAGACCTTCGCTGCCGGCCAACAGCGCTCGTATCCTGCGACCTGGCAGGTCCCCGCCAACGCCGCCGTGGGGACTTACACCGTGAAGCTCGGCGTCTACGCGCCGCAGTGGGCTTCGCTCTACGGGATGACCGACGGCGGCACGTTCACGGTCGCCGCGGCCGCCCCCGCGCCGTCACCGGCGCCGACGGCGGCGCCCACGCCCGTGCCGACGGCTGCGCCTACGCCCGTGGCGACGCCGGCCCCCACGGCTGCGCCGACACCGGTCCCGACCGCCGTTCCGACCCCCGTGCCGACAGTCGTTCCGACCCCGGTCCCGACCCCGGTCCCGACCGCGGCGCCGACCCCGACGCCGGTTCCCACGGCCGCGCCGTCGCCGAGCTTCACGTCGACCTCCGCGCTCGTCCCGACGAGCGTCGCGCTCGGCGGCTCGATCACGATCACGTCGAAGGTCACGAGCGCAACCGCGGTCACGGGGATCGTCAACATCGAGGTGTACGCGCCCGGCGCTCCGACAGGCTCGTACCAGGTCTGGTACGACAACCAGTCCTTCGCGGCGGGCCAGCAGCGTACCTACATCTCGACGTGGGCCGTGCCTCTCACCGGAGCGACCGGAACGTACAAGGTCGCCATCGGGGTGTACTCGCTGGGCTGGACGACGCTGTATACGCTGTCCGATCCCGCCGGGACGTTCACCGTCACGTCGGCCGCGCCGACACCCGTTCCGACCGTCGCGCCGACGCCTGTGCCGACCCCCGCGCCGACGAGCGTGCCGACTCCGACCCCCGCGCCGACCGCGACGCCGGCTCCGGGCGCGCTCTCGCCGTTGCACGTGCAGGGCAACAAACTGGTCAACGCGTCCGGTCAAACAGTCGTGCTTCACGGCGTGAACCACTCCGGCACCGAGTACGCCTGCGTCCAGGGCTGGGGCATGGGCGACGGGCCGACGTACGACCAGTCGGTGGTCACGGCGATCAAGAGCTGGCGGACGAACGCGGTGCGCGTGCCGCTCAATGAGGATTGCTGGCTCGCGATCAACGGCGTCCCGGCCGCGTATTCCGGCGCGACCTACCAGCAGTTCATCAAGAACTGGGTGACCCTGCTCAATAACAACGGCATCTACGCGATCCTCGAGCTCAAGTGGACCGCGCCCGGAGGCACCCCTGCGACGGGCCAGGTGCCGATGCCCGATATCGATCACTCGCCAACCTTCTGGTCACAGGTCGCAAACGCCTACAAGGGGAACAACGCGGTCATCTTCGAGCTCTTCAACGAGCCGTTCCCCGACAACCAGCAGAACAGCACCGCGGCGTGGACATGCTGGCGCGACGGCGGCACGTGCTCGGGCGTCTCATTCCAGGCGGCCGGCATGCAGAGCCTCGTGAATGCCGTGCGCGGCACCGGAGCGACGAACGTTGTCGCGCTCGGTGGCGTCTCCTACGCCAATGCGCTCTATCAATGGTTGGCCTACAAACCGAACGACCCGCTCAACAACATGGCCGCGGTGTGGCATGTCTACAACTTCAACATCTGCAACACCGTCAGCTGCTACAACGCGAACGCCGGACCGGTCCTCGCACAGGTCCCGGTGATCGTGACGGAGACCGGCGCCGACACGTGCGACGCGACGTGGTGGAACACCTACCTGAGCTGGCTCGACACCAGCGGCGTGAGCTACCTCGCCTGGGTCTGGAACACCTGGGGTGCTTCGTGCACGACGCTCTCATTGATCAACGACTACGCAGGCACGCCTACGCAGATGGGGCAGATCTACAAGACCCACCTCGGCGGGCTTCCCTAAACAGCCGCCTCGACCGGCGCGTCGGCCCAACGATGGGCTGAGCCAAGAAGCGACCTGACCACGCGCTGGGCCACGCCCAGACCGTGGTTCTGCTCGAGGTAGGCGTACCCGGCGCCGCGGAGGTTCGCCTGCAGCTCGGTGGACATCGCGACCTTCGCGAATCGGACGGCGAAAGCCCGCGGGTCGGATTCGACGAACACCTCTCGTCCGGGTTCGACCGCGAGACCCCGCGCCCCATCGGGCGTCGTCACCACGGGCACCCCATTGCGAAAGGCCTCGAGCAGCTTCATGCGCACGCCGGAACCGCCCAGCACCGGCGCGACCATCAGAGCGGACCGCTCGTACAGGGGCCCGAGCTCGGGAACTAACCCGAGGACCGTTATCCCGGGCGCGCGCCACGCCGAGGGGACCAGCGGCGCGGCGCGCGAGCCATCCTCCAACCCCGAGCCCGCGATCTCCAGCGTCGCGGTCGGAAGCAGATCACGCACATGCGGCCACACCTGCCCGCAGAACCAGTCCAGCCCGCGCACGTTCGGATGCCAGGTAAGCGTTCCGACATAGCAGGCCCGCGGCGCGGCGCGCGTCTCGGTACGGCGTTCGAACGAGACGACCTGCGGTACCACGCGGGCTTCGACGCCCGCCAGTTCGCGATAGGCGCGCGCGTCGTCCGCGGAGATCGCGCCGACGGCATCCACCTCACGGAGCACGTCGATCTCGAAGCGACGCGCGCGACGCCACTCGGCCTCGGCGACCGCGCGGCGGACACCACGCTGCCGTCGCGCGAACTGCGCCCAGATGTCGCTCTCCACGTTGTGCTGGTCGAGGACGATTCGCGCGCGCGGCTGGAGACGCCGGACCAGCGGCAGGTAGCGCGCGGTGCCGAGGGCGCCGAGCCACACTACGTCGAAGGGCTGACCGCGTAGCTCTCGCTCGATTGCGCTCCGCACCAGCGGCGACTCCCACTTCCCGGAGAGGTACGGAACCCCGTGCACGATCCGTAGCCACGCGACGCGGGGAACGTAGCGGGGATGTTGAAAGAGATGGATCGGATGGAAGATCGGGTCGAGCACATCGACCTTCGGCATCTCGCGCGCGAGCCCGGCGCGAGCCGTGAAGGACGCCCGATCTTCGCTGAGCCAGAAGACCCGGATGCGTTCGACCTCAGGAAGCGACGAGAGCACCGCCAGCTGCGAGAGGACGCGAACCTGCCCCCCGCGAAGCGCCGGCCAGCCGAAATCAGGCGCCAGATAGAGAAGGCGCATTTGGTCCGTAGTTGATGAACGACCCGCGGCATTGAGGGCCGGTATCGGGCCTGATTGAGGGCCCGCCCGCCGCATGCCAGGCCGCGGGAGCCGTCTCCAGCAGAGCGCCCGCTTGGCCCGAAACGGCCTCAATGGGCCGGTCTAAGCCGCTTCAACCGCCGGAGTCCAACTTCGACTCTGCTCACATGCCCGATCTCTCCGTGGGCCTCGCGCCCCGACGGGCGGCGGCGGCCGCCTGGCCCCGCCCGGCGTGGCCACGCGCCCTCCGGGCGGCCGGACAGGTGGACGGCGCGGTGGCTCTGGGCCTCGCCGCGGTGGCGCTCGGGCTCGACCTCTTCAGGCTTCCCGGCCTGAGCCTTTGGGGAGATGAGCTCTTCTCGGTCCAGCTGGCGAGCCGGCCGTGGCCGGTCTTCTGGGAATTCCTCTCGCGGTACGAGCCGAACATGGCGCTCTACTACGTAGTGCTGCGGGGCTGGCTGGGGCTCACGAGTCTCCTCGGCATCGTTCCCGACGAGCTCGTCGTACGCGTGCCCTCGATCTTTTTCGCTGTCCTCAGCGTGATCGTCGTTTTCTGGATCGGGCGGCGGTTCTTCGGACGGACCGTCGGGATCGTGGGAGCGCTCCTGTACGCGCTCAATCTCATTCAGTTGACAGCGGCGCGCGAGGCGCGTTCCTACGGTCTCGAGATGTTCCTCTTGTGCCTAGGCTGGTACGCGTTCTTGCTGATCGTGACGCGGGACCGCCCTGGGCCGCGCGTGTACCTCGGATATATCGTCGCGATGGCGCTCGCCATCTATGCACACCTCTTCAGCACGCTGGTGCTCGCGTCGCAGGTGATCACATTCGCGGCCCTGCTCAGCCTCGACGGCGACTCGCGAGTGCGTCTGCGTCGCTCGGCCGGCGCGTTCGCGCGGAGTGTGGCGGCGATCGGCGTCGCCGTGATCCCGATGGGTGCCTACTTCTTCCGTCACGGATCGACGAACGCGTGGCTGCCGCCGGCGGACGCCACGGGTCTTGTTCGGCTGCTCTGGAATGTCGCCGGCCACCAGGTCATCTATGGCGTTCTTCTCGGGGTCGCGGTGCTCGCCGTTGTCGTTCTGGCCATCCGCGCGAGAGGTCACCGGGCGAAGGCCGCGCACGCCTGGCCGCGACTTGGGCCTTTGATCGCGCTCGGAGCCTGGGTCTGTGTCCCTGTCGCGCTGAGCTACGCCGCGAGCCAACCGCGGCTGAACCTGCACCTCTTCTCTTGGGGCTATCTCATCGTTGTGGTCCCCGCGCTCTGCTTGCTCGCCGGCATCAGCATCGCGGCCATCCGGCGGCCTCTTGCGCGACGTGCCGTCGCGACCAGTCTGGTTGCTGCCGCGGCACTGGCGACCCCGATCCTCACCTCTGCGCCGCAACAGGATTTCCGTACGGCCGCGCGCTGGGTCGAGGAGCGCTACCTGCCCGGCGACGGGCTCGTCGCCACGTCCTGGTCGTCCTCGCTCGCGATGGACTACTACGTGCGGATCGACGGCGCTCCAAACGAGCTGCTCGCGGCGTCACCGGCGCCCTGGTCCTGGACCGCAGGCGGGGACCAGCGGCTCGAGCAGCGCGCTATCGCCGAGTACACGGTCGCTCGCCACCGCATCTTCCTCGTGGACTCGCCGCTCGAGGGCGACTCGCCCGACGTAAAAGCGCGGTCGTGGATGGCGCGGACTTGGTTCGACTCCCGGTACGCGCTGGTCAGCGAAATCGCGCTACCGTCGGCGCTCGGGCAGGTCCGCGTGCGCCTGTATGACGTCGAGGAATTGCTGGACTAGCGGTCCGGCCCGGGCTCAACCGGCGTAGCGGTAGAAGAGCTCCCCCACCGTTCGGCACATCCATGGCGCGGAGTTCCGGATCACTTTTCCCATCATCTGCTGGAACTTGCGCGAGGATGGCTTGATCGGCCGATTCGCGATCCACGAATAGGCCAGCGGCTTCTCAAGCGCTCCCCATCCGTTCTTGAAGCCGCGGAGCGGCGCCTGCTCGAGATCAGACCGACCCAGGTCGACCGTGTGGCAGCCGTTTTCGCTGGCGATCCGTATTGCGGTCCAGATGAGGAGATAGTTCGCGTCGAGCTTGGCGAAGCGTTCGTCGCGCGCGCTGTACTTGTAGATGAGCGTTCCGTTCCACGACCCGAAGATCGCCGCAGCGATAGGGGTGTCGCCGGAATATGCGGTGAGCACGAATCCCAGGCCCGGCGCGACGACGCGCTCGAGCAGCAGACGGAAGAAGCGGCGCGGCTGAATGGGTACGCCCAGGCGTCTGCGGGTGCGCAGATGCAACCGGTAGAACGTCTCCATGTCGGCCGCTGAGGAGCCGCGCGCGATGCGCACGCCGCCACGCTCGGCGAGCCGGACGTTGCGACGGTGATTCTTGAAGAGACCCGCCCACGTCACGGTGATGTCGTCCGTCAGCGCGAGCTCGTGGCGAACGTGAGCGGAGCGGAGCTGGATCCCCGCGTGATCGGCGACCGGCGCGCGGAGCTCGAGCGCACGGACCGCGCGCGCTCTCGTGAGCGCCGCGAGCTCCTCGACGAGCTCTGGCTCCCGCTGGGCGGCGAGCGGCGGGCAGTAGTCGGTGAATGGCAGGGAGACCCAGCGGCGCTGGCCGAGTGGCCGGCTCACTTCGACGACCGGCAGGCCCGCGGTGACCGCGCCGGCGCCATCGGTCAAGGCGAGGGCCATCGCCCGGTAGCCATAGCAGTCGACCAGCAGCCGCGCCCAGGCGGGATGGTGGAAGAGCGTCGCCTCAGGCCGGCCGCGCACGAACTCGACCCAGCCGGGATCCTCGAGCTCAAGGAGCCTCATCGCGATGCGCCCTGGCCCGAGGGCACGGCCGTTGCGAGGGATTCGGGCAGGTCGCGCCTGGCGCTCGCGCGCCGCCAGGCGAGGTAGAGCGCCGCGGGAAGCTCGATGAGGGCGGGTACCGGATCGTCGGTGGCCAGGATCGCGAACTCGATCGGACCACGGAGTGAAGAAAGGTACGCAGCGACGGAGAGTCGACCTGCGCGTATCTCGCCGAACGCCGTGGGCAGGTCGGTGAGCGCGCGCACCCAGCGCACGCCGCTCCTCCCGCGGACCTCTGGCACCGAGGCGCCGCTCGTCATCCGCCAGAGCAGGTAGGGGAAGTCGACGCCGGCGCGACCGGCGAGCGTGTGCCAGCCCCACACGCGTGGGTTGACGTCGAGCAGCTTCAAGCGACCGTCGCGCGGGTCGCGCTTGAATTCGACCTCGACGATCCCTTCGTAGCCCAACACGGCGAGGAGCCGCGCGGCGATCTCTTCGACGTCAGGCGCCTCGATCGTCTCCACGTACGTGCTGGCCCGACCGAAGTCCATAGGCCACTGCCGAGTCCGGCGCGCGACCACCGACGCCACCGGTTGGCCTTCGCGGCAGAGCGCGGCGTACGAGAGCTGGCACGCCCCGCCGCCCACGATCAGCTCCTGGACCATGATGAGCGACGGGTCGACCAGCGCCGAGGCCTCCGCGTAGCGCGCCGCGAGCTCGGCGGGATCCTCGACTCGCCAGGCCTTCGACATCGTGAAGCGATTGAGCTCCGTCCGGATCGCCGGCTTGAGGATCGCCGGATACCGAACGTCCAAGCCTCGAAGGTCTTCCGCGGTCTGCGGGTAATGCGTACGCGGGTGGTCGATGTCGAGCCCGGCGGCGAGCCGGTACGTTAGGCGCTTGTCGTAGGCCCACCGCAGCACGTCCCAGCGCGGCACGGTGAGCCGGTACCTCTCGCCGAGCGCGCGCCGGTTGCGGGCCAGAAGCGCCGCCGTTTCGTCGTCGGTCGGGAAGATCGTCCAGCCTTCGATCGCGCTGCGCTCGCAGAGCTCGAGGAGGTAGCGGACGCGCTCCGCCTCGCCGACCGCGGGCCACGAGAGGGTCCGCACGCAGTAACGGGAATAGCCCGCGAGCGCGTGCTCGTCCTGGAGGACCCACACCGGGATCCCATGCCGCCCGAGGCTCCGGACGATGCCGAGCGCTTTGTAGTCGCTGCCGAGGACGAGCGCGCCTGGTGCGGCTTGGTGCGTTCGACCGTCGATCGCCATCGTCATTTCGCCGTTCGGTAGTCCACGATGCGATCGGCGGAGGCGACCGGGGCCTGCTCCACCTCGCGCCGAGCGACCCGCGTGGTGAGCGCCCGAGCTCCGAATTGGGTCCCGGCGACGAACCGGACGAGCGGCCCGAAGGAGAACCCCGCGGGCGCGCCGAGGAAGTGCAGGCCGGGAACCGATGACTCGAGGCCCGCATCGAGGACCGGATGGCCCTCGACGATGCGCAGCGCCGCGAGCAGCGAGGGCGACAGGAAGCCGTACTTGCGCACATCGACGCGGTAACCGGTCGCGAGCAGGAGATGGTCGACGCGGCGGGTGGTGGCGTCGTCCAGCGCGAGCTCGAGATGGCCGTTCACGCGTGTCGCCGCGGTCACGTGCCGCCCGGTGCTGATGGCCATCCCCTCTGATCGCGGCCGAAGCCAGAGGGATGCGCCCGGCGCGAGCGAACGCCGCATCGCCGCGCGTCGCATGGAGCCGGGCAGGTGCCGCAGCAGCATCGGTCGTGCGACGATGTGACTCACACCGGCGGGACCGACATCCGTCCGGTCGAAGAGGAGACGCCCCAGGAATCCCTTCCGCGTCGCGCGGCCGACCCAGCGGATGCGCGGAGCGCGCATGATCAGCTCGACATCCACCCCCGCCTCGTGCAGCAGGACCGCTGACTCGAATGCGCTCTGCCCACCGCCGACGACCGCGACGCGTTGTCCGGCGAAGCGCGCGAGATCGTCGTGCTCGCTCGAGTGGCTCGCGAACTTCCGCGGTACGTGATCGAACTCGCGCGGACGCCACGCGAAGGCAGCGATGCCCGCGGCGACGACGACGCGTTCGGATTCGATCGACTCCCCATCATCCAGCAGAACACGGAAGCGACCGTCGGCGCGCTCCACTCGCTCGGCCTGACGCTCGTCGATCGCCGGTCCGGCTAGCTTTTGGAACCAGTGCCCGTACGCCACGAAATCGGAGAGCGGTACGGGCCGGTCGATGCGTTCCCCGCGGCCACGCTCGAAATCGTCGAGCGTCAGGGCCGCAGCGGGATCGGCGATATGCGAGGCGGCCCACGGGCTCCGGAGCCGCATGCCTTTCGGCATGTGCCGCATCCAGAACGACATCGGCTTGCCGAGAACGCGTACGTTCGCTCCGGCGCCGCGAAGGTGCGCGCTCGCGGCGAGGCCGTAGGGGCCCGCACCGATGACGATGACGTCAGTCTTCTGCCCGCTCATTTTCGCTTCCACCCCCTGAATGAAGTGCTCCGTGTCTCCCACGAGCGGGTGACGAAGTCGCGAAGCGTGAGCGCATCGACGTCGCCCGTGACGGCGAGCGCGCTACGCGCCCCGTCCGGCCATCTCCAGATCCGGACCAGCGGTCCGGGCGCCGTCTCGATCTCGCGCAAGATGTCGCCCTCCGACCAGCGCGCCGTCGCGACGTCCACGTGCGCGCCGTATGCGCGCGCGTCGTCGGAGATCTCGAACGGCAGACCCTCCTCCGCAAGGAATCGGGGGACCGCGTCGGGCGACCGGTGCGACACGCCGACGACTGGCGCCCGTGCCGACTCCGTTTCGAAGTCGAACCGGTCCGTGCGCCGGTCACGCCCGTACCAGGGCTCCGCGCTTATCGCGAGCCCGCGAACGAGCACGGTCGCGTCCCCATCCGCGCCCACCTGGATGCGATACCGGCAGCCGCCGAGGCGCGTCACGCGGAGCGTGAAGCGACTGCGTCGCAGCCACCAGGATGCGATCTCGTCGAGGCGCGCGATGAAGATGGCCGGCACGCGGCGGCGCGCCGCACCGAGGACGGCCTGAAGAGCGTTCCCCAGCTCCGGGATGCGCTCCGGATGAAGTTGGATCGTGAACAGGTCGCCGCGGCCAAAAGTCAGATCGAGCACGTGGCACCACTGGGAGGCCGCGGCGCACTCGGACCAGCGCAGACGCTCGACGAGCGTCTCGTCGTCCGGGATGGCGACGGGCACATCGACCAGTCCGTCACGAAGTCGTGGGATCACCGCGACGTCGCGCGCCGCGATGGCGGAGTACAGCTCGAGTGCCAGCTCGTACCCCCGCGTCGCGTCACTGCGCAGCGGAAAATGCACCGCCTGGCTGCTGTGGTACCGGAAACCGAGCTCGCGGAGGACCTCGAGCGTCGCCTGGTTGTAGCGGAGGTACGGTCCGCGGAAGCCCGTCGGCTCGAGGCCGGCGCGCGCGAACAGCTCCATCGCCCGAGCGATGGTGTCGCGCTGCCGCTGGCGGTCCATCGCGGCGTGATCGCCGTGGACGAGGCCGTGCACCGGGATCTCCGCGCCTCGCGCGGCGAATCGCTGGAGCACCTCCGGGTGCCGGGCGAGGACGCACGCCGTCGTCGGCCAGGTCGGCCGGATGCCGAGCTCGGACGTGAGCGCGTCGTAGCGCTCGAGGCGCTGCACCATCGCTCCGGGGGTGGCCCCGAAGCGGGCGAGCACCTTCGCCGTGCGTGCCGCCGAACCGGCGGGGCCACGTCCGCGCAGGCTCATCGCGAGGCTCATGCGCCCTCCGCTCCGTCCACGGCGACGGGAACCGATCGCTGTAACGTGTTCGCGGCGGCGAGCTGCTCCACCAGTTCGACGTAGCGCTTGGCCTGGCGCACCCAGCGGTATGGCTCGTTGACCTCGGTCGCCCGCCGGACGAGCCGCTGACGCAGCTCGGGATCCTCGTAGAGCTCGAGGATCGCGCGCGCGAGGTCCTGCTCGTTGCCCGACTCGAACAGCTGGAAGCATTCGTCGCCGAAGTACGCCTCCACCGCGCGGGTCCGCGACGTGACGACGGGCTTCTGCATCGCGATGAGGTCGTACATCTTGTTGCTGTGCGTCAGATCGAAGCACGCGTCCCTCCTGATCGCGACGACGCCGATGTCCGCCTCCGCGATCCTCGGGAGCAGCTCGTCCATGGGGACCCACGCACGGCTGAACCAGACCAGATCCTCGACACCGAGCTCCTTCGCGAGTACTTCGATGGATTCGCGCCGCGGCCCGTCGCCGTAGATGCGAAGGAGGAGGCCGGGGATGCGGTGGCGGAGCCGCGCGATCGCGCGCACGACCAGGTCGAGGCCGTACATGTCGTCGATGGTTCCGTGGAAGACGAGCACGAAGTGCCCGCGATCCCTCTTCACCGCGGAATACCGCCGCGGGTCGAACCGCTGATCATCGAAGGAGTTGAGGATGACCCCGATCTTCTCTTTGCGCGCTCCGCGCTCCGCGAACCGCTCGCGCATCTGCTCAGTGCAGGTGATGGCCGCGTCGGCGAATCGAATGCTCACCTGCTCGCAGAGACCGAGCGCGCGGACCAGCGTGTGCTGCGCTGGCAGCTTGTACTTCAGCGAGAAGAATTCGGGCATGCATTCGTGGAGGTCCAAAAGGACGCGAGCGCCGAGCAGCCGTGGCACGAGCGCCGCGAAGACCAGGCAGTCAGGCAGCGAGTTCACCTGGACCACGTCGTAGCGCTCCCGCAAGTGCAGCCTCGTGGCGCGCAGCGCGGCGAGGACGAAGAAGGCGCCGTACTCGAGGACGTAGCTGATCTTCCCGCGACGCTGACGCTCGATCGGCAGGCGGTACACGGTGAGGCGGCCGCTCCGTTCATGCCGTGGCTGGTCGCCCCAGCGCTGGCAGATGAGGTCGACCTCATGACCCGCGGCGATGAGCGCCTTGACCTCGCGCGTTAAGCGCGCGTCGAACGGGAAGACGCCTTGGCGGATGACGCAGATCCGGGCCACTAGCGCACCTGCTCGACCGCGGGGGATTCGAGCGATGCGGAGCGAACCAGGAACGCGCAGATCCCGAGGGCCGTCCCGAGGACGATCATCGACCGGCTGAACGTCATTCCCTGGTCGACGGAGGAGAAGATGACCTGACAGATAACGATCGCCAGGGGAAGCGCCGCGAGCCAGCGAAGCTCCCCGTCGCGCTGCTCTCGGACGAAGAGAGCCGAGCACACGAGAACCGCGCGCGCGACCAGGAACCAGAGCGCGAGCGCCGCGAAGGGACCCGCCTTCAGCCAGAGCCAGAGCAGCGCGTTGTGGGTGATGTTGCGCCAGTACGGCAACCCGTAGAGCGGCGGTGGCTGCTGCTGAAAGAGGTACTCCTGGCCAAGGCCGACGCCGGTCAGCGGCAGCTGACGCACGGTGTACGCGATATTCCGGTTCTCGATGACGCGCCACGCGTTCGAGCTCTGATCGCGCGTGCTGCTGGACGACGGCTCGACCACCGCGCGCACCGCCCTCACCGGCTCGGCGATGGGCCCGCTCGAGTCCCAAAAGAGCGCTCCGTACGCGGCGAGGCCGACCGCCGCGACCCCGGCGAGCACGAGCGCTCGGCGTCGGCGGACGAAGAACGTGAGCAAGGTGATGACGGCGAAGACCGCGGCCATCGCGATGAAGGCGGTCCGCCGCTGGTCGAGAAGCAGAGCGACGAGGATCACCGGCTGCAGCCCGAGCAGGAAATAGCCGAACCTCGTGCGCACCCGCAGAGCCACCATCGCGATGGCGAGGGCGATGGCGGCGTCGAAGAAGACGATGTCCTCATGGCTCGTCACGGAGCCGGCGTCATATGGTGTCCAAGCGGGGCCCTCCTGGTAGTTACCGATCCCCTGGAGCGCCTTGACGGCGACAAGCGCAACGAACATCCACACGATGACCATGAGCTGGCGGCGGTCCTCGATGAGGTTCGCCGCGAGGAAGTAGAGGGCGCACAGCTCGATCGGCGCGCGCACCTCGTTCAACCCCGCCTCGAGGTCCACTCCGCCGCGGGCGACACCGATCAGGCCGCCGAGCGCGAAGGCGGCTCCGTACCCGACGATCGCCCAGCCGAACGGACCCATTCGCAACGCCTCGCGCCGTCCGGTCAGCCGATGGAAGACGAGACTCGCGCCGGTGAGCAGCATCAAGAGTTCCGCGAGGCTCAGACGGATCGGCAGGGGCGTGTAGGCGGACACATTCTGGAAGAGATGCGACTGCGCGGTGAGCGGGGCGAGGCCCGCGATCGCGAACTGCTCGAAGAGCAGCGCCGCGCCGAACAGCAGGTACACGCCGGTGACGGGGTGCGCGCCGACCATGAGTACGACGAGCGCGCCGACCACCGGAGCGAGCGCGAGCACGTCGCCGCCGGTGGCGATGATCACGGCGGCGTACGCGCCTGCGAATGCCAGGGTCAGTACGAAACCGACGATCGCGCCGCGGCGCGCGCGCCACGCGTACGCATCGCTCGTCGGCCAGGCCCGCGCGCCAGTCTGGAGCACGGCGCTCATCGCGAGCCGACGAGTAGCGCGAACTGGGCGGCGACCATCGCCGCCGCGAAGGTCGCGGCGACCCAGGGGCGCGCGACGCGAGATCCGCCCATGGCGCCGAGACCCGCGCAGAGCACGAAGAGGAGCACCGCCAAGGCCGTGTAGGTCACGCGCGTGCCGCGAGGAGCGCCGCGGGGACGTCGACCGAGGATCCTCTGGCTCGGTTCAGAACGATGTAGGGCGGCGCCGCGAGGCTGAGCTTGCCGAGGGCCTGCTGGATCAGGGGTAGCGGTGTGGCTCCTTCGCGCAGTACGACGAAGAGCTGGTCGACCAGCGCGGCCCAGGGCAGCACGAACGTTTCGCCGGCAAGCACCGGCGGAAGGTCCACGATGACCGTCTCGAAGGAGACGGCCTCCTTGGCCACGAACGATGCGAGCCCCCGGAGGGTCGGCCTCGCGCCCATGCCGTCGCCGAGTGGCAGGAAGGCAACGCGCGAGGGGGCGTACCGGCGGATGCAGGCCGCGGCGTCGGCCCGGTCCGCAAGTAGCTCGGCCAGCCCAACGCTCGATTCGAGACGAGCGTCGCGTGTCAGCGAGGGATGGATCCAGTTCGCGTCGACGAGCAGCACGCTGCCCCTGCGCATCGCCGCGAGCGAAAGCGCCGTGCCGAGCGCGAGCGTGCTGACGCCCTCGCCGAGCAGGGCACTGGTGAAACCGATTGTGCGAAAGCCCATCGCATCGACGCGGCTGGCCAGCCCGTCGAACGTGGCCGTGAGGCTGGCCGGTGCGCTCATCCGCTCACCTCTCCGTTTCGCGCGCCGCCGTCCGCGAATGCGATCGCGGCGAGCGAGGTGCGCAGGTCACCAGGACTCGCGCCGCCACCCGCTCGCGTCACGCGGGGTACGGCCGCGAAGAGCCGGGCGGGTGCGAGCCGGCTGACATCGGCGGGTCCTGATACGTGCGCCGGAAGCAGCGTGCCGATGACCACGAGGAGCGCGGCGAGGGCGCACCCCGCGGCGATCGCGACGGCGCCGATCATCGCGGCGGATCGAGTACCGCCTCGCGGCGAGGTCTCGACCTGTGGCTGGTCGACGACCTGGAACTCCATGCCGCTCACTGACAGGATGGCGGGCGCGAGGGCCGCTTGGTTGATACGGCCGCGCAGGTCGCCGAGGCGGATCTGCGCGTAGTCGAGAGTCAGCCGGAGTTGATCCTTCAGATGCTGCTCGATATCGCTGAGCGCTCCGGGATGGCTCGCGTCGAACTCGTCGAGCGCGCGCTGGGCATCGAGCGCCTGGGCCTGGGCGACCTGGAGCTGCTTCTGGTAAAGCGTGTTCGTGATCGTCGTGAAGGTGGTACTCGCCTGCGCCACCCGATCCGCTCGAACAGCGAGGATGGCGTTGACCATCTCCGGTCCGAGCGGCGGATCGTGGGCCGCGAACGAGACGGTCAGCAGATTGTTCCCGTGTGTCTGGACGCGGAAGCTCTTCTGGACACCGGCCAGGAATTTCGTCTCGTCCGGCGCGGCCGCGAGCGCCGCGCGCAGGGAGGTCTGCCGGACCACGTCGCGAAGGAACTCCTTCGTCTGTAACAGCTGATTCAGCAGGTCAGCCTGCTGGGAAGCGGCCGTCTGAATGACCGTCGCATTCGGGTCGTCAGGGCTCGTCGTCGCCAATTCCGGCGAGGCCCGGAGCACCCAGATCGTGGCCTCGGACTCGAAGGTCGTCGCGTACTCCGTGTAGGCGGCGACGATCCCGGCTCCCCAGATGATCGCCAGGACCGCCCCGAGCAGCCAGCGATAGCGATGAGCAGTGGTGAGGTACGGCCGCATGACGGCGACGACCGTATCGGCGCCTCATTGAAGGAGTGTTAGTTGGGCCATTATTTCCCGTCGGTCGCCTGGTCGGTCGGGGGGAGGCTCGGCCAGGACGGCCTCAGCAAGCGCTACACCCACCCTCAATGCCGCCGCCGCTCCATAGGCGAGCATGCGAGCCGCCGACAACCCGACCGTTAGCGTCATCGTACCGACCTACAACCGTCGCACGCGGTTGGGCCGGCTCCTCGCGGCACTCGACAGGCAGCATCGGTCCGGGGTCCGTTTCGAGGTCGTCATCACGGTAGACGGCGCAACGGACGGCACGGCCGAGATGCTCGCGCGCCTGCGGCCTTCCTTCCCGCTCGAGGTCATCAAGCGGGCGCAGGGCGGTCCGGCGGCGGCGCGGAACGCCGCGATCGCCGCGGCCACAGGCGAGGTGCTGCTGTTCCTCGACGATGACGTCGTCCCGCAGGACGGTCTCTTCGAGCGGCACCTGGCGGTCCATCGGCGCGACCCGCGCGCCGCCGCGGTCGGACGGATGAGCGCGCCGCCCGGAGCGGTGCTTCCGCCGTGGCTCGACTGGGAGGCCGCGCTGCTCGACCGGCATTACGACAGGATCCTGTCGGGTGTCATCCCCGTCGACTGGCGGATCTTCTTCACGGCGAACGCATCGGTGCGCCGCGAGCACGCCGTCGCGGTCGGGTGCTTCGACGCGCGCTTCGTACGCGAGGAGGACCTCGAGTTCGCGCACCGGCTCGCGGATCGTGGCGTCGGGTTCCAGTTCATCTCCGACGCGGTCGTGCACCACGACCCGGACCGCACCCTCGCGGGCTGGCGGCATATGGCCTTCGAGCGCGGACGCCACGACTACATGCTCGAGACCCAGCTCGGCCGGGCCGAGCGATCGATGCGCGACGAGTGGGAGCAGCGGCACGCCGTGAATCGTGCGCTGGCGCGCTACTGCGTGGGCCATCGGCGCCGCACGCAGGTCGTCGCCCGCGCGCTCGAGCACGCGATCACGTCGGCATTCCAGCGTTCGCGTCGCCTGCGCCTTCTGCTCTGCAGCGCGCTCTTCAACGTCATGTACTGGGAGGGGGTCGCGCAAGCCGCGGGACTCGGCGCCGAGATCTGGAACGCTTTTCTCGAACGGCCGAGCTACGGCGCCGTCACGAACTCGAGCAACGCGAAACCATAACCGGCGAGGGTCAGGGTCGCGGCGTTCCCACCGGCGAGGCTCACAAGACTGGGCCCGTTCTCGAGAGGCGTGGTCGCATCGATCCGCCTCAGCGTCACCCCGATCACCGGCGGGAGACCCGAGATCGTCACTCGCACGGTGGCCGGAGATCCCCGTCCGCCCACCGCGCTGTCGCTATCTGCGCGACGGTTGACGACGAGCCCGCGGACGTTC
>Ga0209056_10000896_pt1 | contig 33011 bp, 27 predicted proteins | sample GraSoiAngelo_114_FD_185876 | JGI IMG/M metagenome (GOLD analysis project Ga0209056, IMG submission 185876) | Grasslands soil microbial communities from the Angelo Coastal Reserve, California, USA - 14_0903_13_40cm (SPAdes) (version 2) | ecosystem: Environmental > Terrestrial > Soil > Grasslands... | reverse complement strand
TGGCAAAGACGAAATACGGAAGCATGTTCGTCAACAGCCACGAAACGGTCTCAAGCCGGATCCACCGCGAGAAATAGAAAAACACCACAACCAGCGCAAGTCCCAGCGCCATCTGGACTGCACGAGTCCCTTTGATGAACACGAGCAACTGGTAGATGAAGAACGCGACAATGAGGATGTCCAGCATTCCGGTCCAGGTCAAAGGTGGCAATGTGAGATATTCCATTAGCATTTCGTTTCAAGCAAGCAAAGTCCGAAGCCAGAATGGCAGACCGACGACTGCAGCTTCTCGCTTTCGAGTCTCACGCCCGCGCATCTTCCTTCTGGCTTCCGGCTTCCGGCTTCCGGCTTCCGAGTATTCCGTCCGTTACATCCGCAAGCACCCGCGCCTGCCTCACGTCGTGTACTCGCACGAGGTGAGCCCCATTCATGATCGCGGCAACTATCGTTGCGGCTGTCCCCCAACTTCGCGCTTCCGAGGCGTCTCTGGTGATAGAGCGGATAAATGATTTACGCGACGTGCCGACCAGTAACGGATACCCCAGTTTACTAAATTCATGAAGTCTTTTTAAAAGCATAAGACTTTCGGCAGCGTTCTTGCCAAAACCGATACCCGGATCGATCACGATGGCTGCGCCTGAAACGCCCGCCCGGCGTGCCTTTTCAACCGAAGCTGCCAGGCCGTCAAGGACTTCCTGAAAGGCATTTTGCATCGGAGTCTGTACGTGAATGGTTTCCCGGCTGCCCCGGCTGTGCATGAGTACGAGACCCGCAGCCATAGCCTGTGCGACAGCGGTTATCTCACGATCAAAGCGCAGTCCGCTGATGTCATTCACAATCTGAGCCCCGGCGTCCAGGGCTTTGCGAGCGACGTGACTGCGATAAGTGTCTATCGAAATGGGAATTCTCAGCAGAGGCGCAAGCGCTTCGATCACGGGGATAACGCGCCGCGTTTCTTCGTCTTCTGGGACAGGTTCACTGCCGGGACGTGTCGATTCACCGCCGATATCGAGGATGTCGGCACCCTCTTGTTCGATCTCTTTCCCGCGCACTATTGCCTTAGCCTGATCGAAATATTGGTCGCCATCCGAGAATGAATCCGGTGTGACGTTGAGGATGCCCATGATGGCCGTGCGAGGTCCAAGCTCAAGCGTGGCGCGAGGAAGAACCCATTTGTACTGTTGGCGCATAGCAATAGAGAAAAAGGGATTTCGGATTTCGGATTGCGCCCGCAATCCGAAATCCGAAATCCCTTTTGAGATTCCTTTACTTTTCCTTCTGCCCTACGCCGGTGACGGCTTCTCGTGCGGTGAGATGCTGGGCGCGGGCCGCACAACGCCTTTGGACGGCGCCGGCGTCGGCTTTTCGTTTTTCGGTTCCGCTTTCGACGAACGCCGGTCTTCCAGCGGCTGGCCGGCGATGAGCATCTTGATCTCAGCGGCATCCAGCGATTCGCGTTCAAGCAGCGCTTCTGCAATGCGAATCAGCGCCTCACGATTTTCCCTGAGAATCGTCTTCGCCCGCTCATATCCGTCCATCACAAATTTTCGGACTTCATCATCGATGGCAACAGCCGTGTGCTCGCTGTAATCGCGATGCTGAGCGATCTCGCGTCCGAGGAAGATCTGCTCTTCCTGTTTTCCGAACGTCAGCGGTCCAAGTGAGGACATACCGAACTGGCAAACCATTTTTCGCGCAAGCTCGGTGGCCTGCTCGATGTCGTTCCCGGCGCCGGTCGTCATCGTCTCGAGGAACAACTCCTCGGCCAGACGGCCACCCATCATGATCGCGAGCTGGCCTTCGAGGTACAGCCGGGGATAGGTATGACGATCGTCCACAGGGAGTTGCTGCGTTACACCGAGGGCCATGCCGCGCGGGATGATCGTGACCTTGTGCAAAGGATCGGCTCCTTCGACCATGGATGCAACCATCGCGTGACCCGCCTCGTGAAAGGCCGTCACGCGCTTTTCACGATCGCTGATGATCAGCGATTTGCGCGCGACGCCCATCAGGACCTTGTCCTTTGCGCTTTCAAAATCCTCGTGCGTGACCGTTTTCTGGTTCATCCGGGCAGCGTTCAACGCCGCTTCGTTGACCAGATTGGCGAGGTCGGCGCCCGAAAAGCCCGGCGTACTTCTCGCGATCACAGAGATATCGACGTCTTCCGACAAAGGGATCTTCCGAACATGAACGGCGAGGATGCCTTCGCGGCCCTTCACATCGGGTCTGGCCACAACCACGCGCCGGTCAAAGCGGCCGGGGCGGAGCAGCGCCGGATCCAGGACGTCGGGCCGGTTGGTCGCCGCAATCAGGATGACGCCTTCGTTGGATTCGAATCCGTCCATTTCCACAAGCAACTGGTTGAGGGTCTGCTCGCGCTCGTCATGTCCTCCGCCGAGGCCCGCTCCGCGATGCCGCCCAACCGCATCGATTTCATCTATAAAGATGATGCAAGGCGCGTTTTTCTTCCCCTGTTCAAACAGATCGCGAACCCGCGATGCGCCCACGCCGACGAACATTTCCACGAAATCCGATCCACTGATCGAGAAAAACGGCACATTGGCTTCGCCCGCGATCGCTCTCGCCAGAAGGGTCTTTCCGGTCCCGGGGGGGCCGACCAGCAAGACGCCCTTTGGAATGCGTCCACCGAGCTTTTGGAATTTCTGCGGTTCTTTCAGAAAATCAATAATTTCCTGTAATTCCTCTTTAGCCTCGTCGACGCCGGCAACATCCTTAAAAGTGACCTTCTTTTGATGTGCCGTCAGCAGCCGTGCCCGGCTCTTACCGAAAGAAAGCGCCTTGTTTCCGCCGCTTTGCATTTGGCGCATAAAGAAGATCCAGAAACCAATAATGAAGAGGAATGGCGCCCAGGAAACCAGGGCGGTCAACCACGGGCTCTGGCTGGGCTTCTCACCGGTGATCTGGACCTGTTTGTCGCGAAGCAGGTTGATCAGTTCCGGATAATCCATTGGTAGGACGGTCTTGAAGGTGTCGCCAGAGGCGAGCTTGCCCCGGACGTCCGAATCGGCAATTACCACTTCCTTGACGTTTCCACGCTCGACCTCTTGCAGGAATTGGCTAAATGGGAGAGCCCGCTCGCGCGCGGTCGAGGTCTTCTGCACTACCTGGTAGAGCAGAACGGCCGTCAACAACAACGCAATCCAAAACAGAATCGTTTTTGCGGTCGAATTCAATTAAACCCCCTGTCCAAGGTTTGCTCTCCTTAGACTGTCACGCTCACTAAATCTCTTGCCACTTGCGTGTTTACACGCTATTTCGGGTAGGCAATGCTTCAATCGCCACTAGTCTCTGGGAACGCGCGCCAGGAGCAAACTCGCGGGAAACAGGAAATGAGACTACCCAGACAAGCGTCGAATTCGCGACAACGACAGGCCAACTCGTTCGATGACTTCTCGGAATCCGGGCTCGTTGGAACAATTTTTTGAGCTTCCCAGCGGGCCAGCCCACCGGCCTGTAATAATCCCCCGGTTTCCAGTTCCTGATTCTAACACATGGCCCGATGGAATCCCCATCTACAAATACGCGCCGCATGCCGGTTTCGTTCGCTTTCTTTTCAACAATTTCTGCCCGGAACACCTTTCCTAGTTCTGGTATATGGACTTCGCCTGGAATTTTCAGCTCGTATTCGTAATCACTTAGAGGCGCGGCGCGCTGGCGGAAGACCAGGCGATCGAATTCCCTGGTCACGACAAGGCCTCTGGGGATCTCCACAAGCTTGCCGCTCTTTCCAAGATCCAGAAGGCGGCGGATTGCCTCGATATGTTCAAACGACACATCGCGGAGTTCTGAGCCGGCGCGCCGAATCGCACTCCGAAGGATTCGTCGGATGAAACCAACCGGCCAGGACGTAAGCGCCTCGACTGGGATGACGACTTCGTCTTGTTCTGTTGTTCCCTTTTCACTCAGCCAGCGATCGGTGATGGAACGCATCCATGCATCCTCGTCCTCGAGAATTTCGAGCGTTTTCCCAAGCGTTTCGATCAAGTTCGGATTGAAACCGGCGGACAGCGTTGGAATGACGACACGCCGTAACCGGTTCCGAGCAAAACGGAGATCGAAGTTGGTCGAATCGGTGCGCCATGCCTGATTCCGATCTCTCAGATAGGACTCAATCTCGGTACGGGCGGTTTCGATCAAGGGCCGGATTGTGTTTCCTGAAGCCGGGGCCATCGAAACCAAACCCTCCGAACCGGATCCTCTGAGTAGATTCATTATGAATGTTTCCACCCGATCATCCCGCGTGTGCGCCAGAGCAATCTTCGTGAATCCATGCCGCCGGGCCAGCTCATTGAAAAATTCTTTTCGAGCGCGTCTCCCTGCCGCTTCGACATTTCCCTCAATTAAGGAAACCCGCTTCGCGAAATATCCCATGCCCAACCGTTCCGCGAACTCTCTGGTGAACGACTCATCATCATCTGCCGCAACGCCCCGCAATCCGTGATGGACGTGCGCCACTGCGACTTCATGCCCCAGTTCCTTCAGGACCAAAATCAAACATATCGAATCCGCCCCGCCGGACACGCCGGCGAGCACGCGATCGCGCGGATCGAGCATTTTGTGTTTAGTAATGGTCCCGCGAATTTGAAGCGCAAATTTGGAGAGCACGGAGAGAAATGCCGGAGGGCGGACTCGAACCGCCGACCTAAGGATTATGAGACCTTCGCTCTAACCGCCTGAGCTACTCCGGCGAAGCCCGCGACAAAACAGAAACACCTGATTCTAGCGTGAACTTCGTTTGTGCGCCAACACCGGCAAGAAGTAGGCGCGGCGCAGGAGCTTGTCAACGCGTGCCACCTGAAGGGTAACGCGATCGCCGAGGCGAAAGCGCTGCCTTGAGTGGCGGCCGATCAGCGCGTGCGAGGCCCGATCCAACTGGTAGTAATCGTCTGGAATATCGGCAACCGCCACGAAGCCTTCAATGAAATGATCGATCAATTCGATCGCGAAACCGTCACGCCACACCGCGATGATGATCGCGTCAAATGTTTCCCCAAGATGCTGCTCCATGAGAAGCATCTTCTTCCATTCGAACAGTTCACGCTCCGCTTGATCCGCGAGGCGCTCACATTCGCTCGATTCACTCGCGACGGCTTCAAGCTGTGCAATGGGAATTGGAGGCTGCGGCCTTCTTGCGATCGATGCTTTGAGGATTCGGTGTACGACCAGATCCGGGTATCGCCGGATAGGTGAAGTGAAGTGTGTGTAGGAGTCGGAGGCGAGGCCGAAATGGCCGATGTTTTCCTCCGAGTACCGGGCTTGCTTGAATGAACGCAGCATCAAATAGGACAACATGCGCTCTTCCGGACGTCCTTCAATCGAAGTAATGAACTTCTGAAATTCGACCGGCTCGACCTTTCGTGGGTCGAATTTCAGTCCGAACCCCGCGACGATTTCGGCGAAGTCTTCGACTTTCATCGGATCCGGCTCTTCGTGTACGCGGTAGAGAGTCGGAACGTCGGTCTCCTCCAGATGACTGGCCACGACTTCATTGGCGAGGATCATGAATTCCTCAACGATGCGATGAGAGAATAGCCGCACCGATTTCGTGATGCCGGAAACCATTCCTTGTTCGTCATATGTGAGCAGCGGCTCGGGCAAATCAAAGTCGATTGCACCGCGCTGCTGGCGGCGTTTGTGGAGGATCTCCGCCAGCCGCGCAGTATTCCGAATCTGGGGCAGCACGTGCTCGTATTGACGTTCGAGGGCGACATTGCCGTCGAGGAGTTTCTGGACGTCGTCATAAGTCATCCGTTCTTTCGAATGGATGATGCTTTTGTGGAAGGAGTAATCGAGCACTTGGCCACTCGGCGATATGTGCATCATGACGCTGACGGTGAGACGGTCCACGTTTGGATTGAGCGAGCAGAGATGGTTGGAGATCTTCTCTGGAAGCATCGGCAGCACGCGATCGGGAAAGTAAACGGAGGTTCCGCGATATCGCGCCTCGATGTCCATTGCCGAATCGGTTGGGACAAAATGTGACACGTCGGCGATGTGGACGCCCAGCTGGAACGTCCCGTTCGGGAGAGCTTCGACGTCGATGGCATCGTCGAAGTCGCGCGCAGTTTGCGGATCGATCGTGATTGTGTTCCGCCTTCTGAAGTCGTCACGCCCGATGAAATCTTTCTCCGAAAGCGTATCGGGTGCCCGGGCCGCGTCTTCTTCGACCTCCTGTGAAAACGCGATCGGCAAACCGAATTTTCTGATGATCGCATGGGTCTCGACATTGGGATCATCGATGAAGCCGATCACCGAAACTACTTTTCCCGCAGGCCACTGTGTTTCGCTCGGAAACCGCGTGATCTCGACTTCGACAATTTTGTCCTTATGTTCAGAAACGTCATTCGTGATGATGATTTTGGACGGGAGCTTTTCGTCCATCGGCGCAACAAAGAAAACCTGACCGTCGTGCCTCAATTGCCCAACAATGGTGTCTCGCGCCCGTTTCTCGATGCTCACCACGCGTCCTTCAGCTCGGCCACCGGGCTTGCGCAGCGTGATCTCGACTTTTACTTTATCGCCATTCATCGCGGATCCGGTCAGAGCCGGAGGAATAAAGATGTCGCTGTCGATTCCCTGTATCTTCTCCTTCGGGATGACGAACCCGTACCCATCTCGGTGCAGCATAATCGTGCCTTCGATCAGATTCCGCCCCGCTGCCTCATACCGGTTTCCACGGTGCCTCGCCAGCTTTCCTTCTTTGACGAGTCGATTGAGAATGTCTTTGATTTGCTTCCGCGCAACCGGCGTTGCCTCGAAGTCCGCGAGAATCCGGCTCAGATTCATTCCCCGATCGGCGGATTTTTGAATATGTCGAAAGAGATCTTCCCCGCTAACGTCCAGCTCCGGGCGTCCTTTCCCCCGCTCCGGTTTCGGCCGGGAATTCCTCGCTCTCATCGTTCCAGTCTATTGACTTCACCTGCTGAAGAACATAGATTTGAATCGTTTAGCCGAAATGGCGGAATTGGCAGACGCGCTAGATTCAGGTTCTAGTGGGAGCAATCCCGTGGAGGTTCGAGTCCTCTTTTCGGCATCTTTTGTTACCTAACTTATTGCGCAATCCTCTGTGAGCCGCCCGCCTAGCGCTGGAATACTTTGGGATGAACGCACACGCAACCACGCTCGATACGATGCAGCATTCGTGGCCGGGCAACATTCGTGATTTGCAGAACGTCATTGAACGCGGGGTGATTCTGGCTGACGGCGAAGTCTTTCGATTGGAGCCTGGCACGCTGGTGGTGGAGACTCCAACGAATGCCGCAGACCTCATGGAATCGACCGTGCTTCCCGACCAGCAGAAGGCGCAAATCGAAGCCGTTCTCCGGGAAACGCGAGGACGCATATCCGGCCCGGATGGCGCCGCTACCCGTCTCGGCGCGCCGGCATCGACGCTGGAGTCCAGGATCCGGGCGCTGAAGATCAATAAACACCAGTTCCGCAGTGTTGTATGATGGCGGGCGACGTGCACGACAAATCAGCCGGAGTTAGAGGAAACCGTGCTTAAGATCACGACAATTCGAGAAGACGACAAATCGCTCAGGGTGCACTTGTGCGGGCAGCTCACCGGTGAATACGTTTCCGAGTTGGAAAAGACTTTGACGCTGGAAAATCCTGATGCCGGAAAGGTTGCGTTGGACCTGTCGAATGTCACTTTCGTGGACCGCGAAGCGATGGTTTTCCTGTGCGGTGCAAAATCCAGGAACGTTGCCATCGAAAATATTCCCTCCTACGTAACCCGTTGGATCGAGCAAGAAGGCCGCTGCGGTTCCTCGCATTCCGAATCTTCCGAAAAGTAACCTATCCAACCGTCAGGATTGCTTCGCTATAAGTAAGTTTCTTTGCCCCTGCACGAGTCCCGTTAATTCATCAAAACTTCGGAGGTATCCTATAGCGTTGTGATTCTGTGATTTCGCGAACTCATCCGCGAAATCACGAAAGGTTTACGTCCGCCAACGCGACACGGAAACAATGAACGGAAACGCGCCGCCGAAGTCGGAAACGCTGTCAGGTATCCAAGCGATCACAAGACATTTCTTGAGCAGTGCCACGCCGCCGGGCAAGCCCGACCAACGCCACTGCTGCTGAAGTATGGTGAGGGCGACTACAATTGCCTGCATCAGGACCTCTACGGAACAATCGCCTTTCCGTTACAGCTGACAGTTCTGCTCAGCCTGCCCCAGGAGGATTTCAAGGGCGGCGAATTCGTCCTGACCGAACAGCGCCCGCGGATGCAATCGCGCGTCGAAGTTGTATCTCTCAGTCAGGGGGAGGGGGTAGTCTTCGCCGTCAATCAACGCCCGGTACGAGGGAAGCGCGGAGTCTATCGTGTCGGCATGCGCCATGGTGTCAGCCGTCTTCGCTCGGGCCGGCGATTCACGCTGGGGATCATCTTTCATGATGCCGCATAGCTGTGGTCGCCAGCACAAGAATGCTTGAGATCTAGCGCAGCCACGAATTCAAATCGTTTTCGGGACGGACGCGGCACTTTGACTTTCTCCCGCCCCGGTGTAGTACACTCCACCTACTCTGGAACGCAAAATCGAAATCCGGCCGGTGAGATTGCGCGAAAGCGCGAGGAGACTTCTATGAGAAACTTTGCATGGGTGCTGGTGTTTGCTTTTCTTTTCGTCGTTTCAATCGGAGCGCAATCTCAACAGCAGGCGGGCAAAGATCTGACATGGGCGTTCCCCGTCATCAATGGATCTCTCCCGACCGAGGAAGCGGGACCGAAGAGCCTGCCCGGCAGCACCAAAACATACACCCAGATGCAGATCGAGGATCTATCCAATCCGCCGGATTGGTTTCCCGATGAGCACGCTCCGGCGCCACAGATCGTTCAGCATGGCCACGGAGCGGCGCTGGCGTGTGGAGCTTGCCATCTCATGTCGGGACTTGGTCATCCCGAATCCGCCGATCTGACAGGTTTCAGGGCGGAGTACATCATGCGGCAGATGGCTGATTTCAAGAGCGGAGCCAGAAAGGATGCTGCGCGGATGAACGGGATCGCCCAGGCCCTGTCGGAAGATGAGATCCGGCAAGCGAGCGAGTGGTTCGCGACACTCAAACCGGCCCCTTGGACGAAGGTCGTCGAAGCCAACACGGTGACGAAGACTTTCGTCGGCCAGGGACGCATGCGTTTCGGGCAGCCGGGTGGCGGTACGGAGCCGATCGGGAATCGCGTCATCACATTGCCACAGGATCAATCGAGAGCCACCAGTCGTGATCCACACTCCGGATTTATGGCTTATGTGCCTGTGGGTAGCCTTGCGAAAGGCGAAGCGCTGGTCAGGACGGGCAGCTCGGGCAAAACTATCGCTTGTGCGATCTGCCATGGGGATTCGCTGCAAGGCCTGGGTAATGTGCCCCGGATCGGAGGTCTTCATCCGATCTATATCGCCCGCCAACTTTATCTCTTCAAAGATGGCACGAGAAACGGTATCGATGCCCAGTTGATGAAAAAGCCCGTTGCCCAACTCACGGACGAGGACATCGTAGCGATAGCTGCTTACGTTGCGTCGCAAGCTCCTCCGAAATAGTGCCGGGAGACTAGGCGTGGGGGAACAACACCAAAAGGCGACCTTGCCGGATTCAAGCTCTAGCTTACGCACCAATAACTGAGAACGTGACCAAGAGATTCATGTGGATTGGCTTCTTCGTCGGATCGGCCGCCGGCAATATGCTGCCGGTGTTGTGGGGCGGTGATGCCATTTCGGTGTCTGGTTTTCTGCTATCGATGATAGGCGGCATCGCCGGGATTTGCTTGGCCTATCGCTGGGTGCGGTAGAATTTAAGCATGGCACTGATCGGAGCGAACGAGCTGAAAAGGAAAATGCTGATCGAGATCGACGGTCAGCCCTACAACGTCCTGGACGTTTTCTTCGCGACGCCGACGGCGCGCGGCGCCAGCACGATGGTGCGGACGCGTTTGAAAAACCTGCTCAACGGTGGGGTCCAGGAGCGGAGTTTTCGAACAAGCGAAAAATTCGCTGAGCCGGACGTCCAGCTTGCCGCCGTTTCTTTTCTTTATCGAGATCCCGATGGCTTTCATTTCATGGATGAATCCACGTACGAACAGTTCACACTTTCCGAAGACAGCATCGGCGATGATCGCTGGTATCTCAAAGAAGGACTCACTCTCGAAATCTTCAAATACAACGGACAGGCCGTTTCGCTGCAACTGCCCCAGTATGTCGGACTGGCGATTGCATCCACCGAGCCCGGCGCCCGCGGTGATACCGCAGCAGGCGGCGCAACAAAAGTGGCGAAGCTCGAGACCGGCCTCGAAGTGCGTGTGGCGCTGTTCATGAAAGAAGGCGAAGTCGTTAGGATCAACACTCAAACCGGCGAAGTCGCGGGAAGGGCTTAGCCGCGGATTGCGTGCCGCGGCTTAAAACGTTGTCAAGAAAACTCATCTTCGCCGCATATTTGTTTGCAAGCGTCATTCCCTCCATCGCCCAGAACAATGCCGACCTGGATCTCAAATCAATTCCAGTCTCCGAGTGGGTAAATGCCGGTGAGACCACCGAAATCCCATGGACACTCCTGCTGCGTGATCCATATTTGCGCATGGATCAACGGCTGGAAGTCGGTTATTTAACCAGAATTCGAGCGAAAGATCTCAATCGTACGGGAAGCGCCCATGAACTGTTTCTGGTGAGCCGGATCAGCAGCCCGGATGCAGAGTGGCTGAATGCGCCTAGTGTGGTTCAACAGATTATCGAAAAGGAATTGCCGAAAAATACTGAAGCGCAGTTCCGTATGCGTGTGTGCGTGCAGCCAGGAGATTATGTTCTGTGGCTGATACTATACGATCGGAAAACCGGCAAGCACAACGTGGCCAAACGGCGTATTCGGGTTCCCGAAATCTCAAAGGATCCCTTGCCAGATGTCTACGCACGCCTGCCTCTGGTGGAGTTTCCGAAATGGAGCGAAACGGAGGGGGATGCGGCCGGCTACCTTTCGAGTGAATTGTTTCTGCCGGTGAGGAACAAGCATCCACTCGAAGTCGAGCTGATCTCGACATTGAGCCCTCCGGAACAGTGGGCCGGCCGCGGACGTCTGGTTCGCAGTCACAATGAGAATACGGTCGGAGCCTTAGCTGCATTGTCCCAGTTGGAATTGGATATGGGTTCGATCTCAATCGCCGGCCTCGACCTCTTGCGGCATGAAGTGCTGTTCGAGCAGCGGGATTTTCGGGGAGTCAACTGGACTGCTCTGATGGAGGCGCTCGAGAAAGCCAATAGCCCGCGCATCACCGCAAAGGCGCTCGGAGACCGAAAGAACAACGGCGCATTCTTTCGGGAGTTTTTGAGCGGGCGGCTTGGATCCGGCAGACCGCCGGATTCAGGTGAAGGCGCTCATCAGGCGGAGCGTTTGCGTGTGTTCATAGTCGTGACGGGTTCCTGGCTTTTCGAAAGAGGCTCCGATCTCACGCCCCTTCAGCTTGAAGGCGATTGCCGATGCCGTATCTACCACCTTCGGTTCCGTCTCAACAACAACGACCTCTTCGACGAACTCGCGAAAGTGATGAAACCCCTTCGACCCAAGACGTTCAATCTCCTGACGCCGCGCGACCTGCGAAAGGCGATCGCGGAAATCATCGAGGACCTCGGAAATCTGTAGCCGCGGGTTCAGTGCCGGCCACCCCGCCTAAAGATTCAGGATTATGCTTCGGCTTTTACAGGTTCAGCCGGCATATCCTCTTTCGCCGCGAGTGCGGACCACAGCATCGAGACCGATGTGTACACAACCACCACGATCACGAGCCAGCGCACGGCATATAAGGGTAGTTCTTTCACAATGTATGCGGCAAGAAGCACGGCAGGAATGCCGCCCACGAGTAATCCGAGTGCGGCCCGCATGTTGTAGCTTTGCTCGCGTATGAAACGCAGGCTGCCTACTGGCATCAGGAAGGCGCAGGATCCCATCATTATCGGGAACGCCGCTTTGGGATTCATGCCGAGCAAGCTGACCAGGATCATGCACGGCGCATATAAACCGATTCCCAATGTCATCAAGGCGCCCAAGGCGAAATTCACGGCCACAGCCACGACGAGTCGTGTACCACGAACGCCGAGAGCATCGCCTCCGCCCGGGAAGAGATTCATCTGGGTCATGAACATCAGGCTGGCGGCTGCCAACAGCGCCATCCCCATCCCGATCTGAACGTTCCGCTTCGGCCAGCGAGCCACAATGCCGGCGCCGAGCCACGCTCCCAGAATGGACGCCGCGATCATCGAGAACAGGGTTGTGATGTCGACTTGGATGATCGCTGTATAGATGAAGGTCTGGGCCGTCGTCGGAAGCGTATGACCGACATTCAGCGTGCCGGGGATGATCCGGTCGTCCACCATCTTTTTGAGACGAAACATGGTGGTCGTGGTTGCGAAAGAACCGATGCCGAGCGTATCGAGAAAGTTTGTACCGCAGCCGACCGCGATCTGAAGAGGCGTTGGAAAACGCGCGTCCATTGCCGCCGCCGGGTTCGGTGACGGTTTTCGCCGTGCCGCCCCGATGACGCGTCCCCAAACCGCGAGATAAATCGCCGTAACGGCGCTGAGTGCTGTAAGCAGACCTGCGATTGGATTCATGGGCAGGGAGTTTAGCACAGGGACAAAAGGGACAAGGGATCAGGGGTCAGCATCTCTGACCCCTGATCCGTGCTTTCTCACCGCAGCTTCAGATCGAGCGAACGTCCTGAAACGCATGAAAGAGCACGATATCAAAACTGCCTGCTGACATTAATGTTTTAGCCGCGAATTGCGCGAATTACGCGAGAGGGCCACCGTCGAAATTCGGCTCAGTTCTTGTAGAGATTTTGGAGAAACCTGGCGTCGCCGGCAGAGAGTCCGGAATATTTCGCGATGTCCGCGCGGGACTGGAGCTTGTTCCGGTAACGCATGAAGTATTCGACCAGATCGCCGCCGAATCCGAAGAAATACATAATGTCTTCGAAATTTCGCGTATGTGGCAAACCGACGGCATGGCCGAGCTCGTGGACACAGGTCAGGTAGACAATCGTATCGCGGAGGAGGACATCTCCCAGCGCTCGCGTCGACAGGGGTTCGCCAAGCTGAGCTACCTCCGGCATGACGAACACCATCGCTCCGGGCTTGCCATTGATCTGAACGCGCTGGGTTTCCCCGAATAGTCCTTCGTGAGCGGAAACCCATCGAACCCGTACCAACGCCAGGTTCCGCGCCTTTGCTTCTATAAATTTCAATTTGCCGCCGCTTTCGCGTGACCACGCCTCCAGCGCCATCCTCGCCAGATCGCGATCCGAGTCCCGGTAGCCCGCCACACCTCGGCCATCTTCCAGAAAGTAAGGTATGGGTTCACCCGTATCCAAAAGACCCGGGTTGGTTCGCGAGGACTGCGCCGGCAAATGCAGCCGGTGCGCTGCAAATATCGCGGCGAAGATGGTTGTGATCGCGGCCAATCTATACATCTTTCAACAGCTCCTTTGCAGTGAGTAAAGAGTAGAAGGGGTATTTTTGGGCAATGATCTCCGTGCCGCCTTCTTCACGATCGACCACGCAGAACGTCGCCACTACATGATAGCCGGCCTGCTCCGCTTTCTCGGCGGCTTTGAGAATGGAATCACCCGTCGTGCACACGTCATCGACCACGATAACGCGGGAACCAGGCCTGCCATCATAACCTTCAATGCACCTTTGTGTGCCGTGACCCTTTGTCTCCTTTCGAACGATGAAGGCCGGCAAAGGCTTTCCTTCCAGCGCGCTGACTACCGTTACTGCAGTAGCGATCGGATCGGCGCCCATCGTGAGGCCACCGATCGCGTCTGCTTGAAGGTTGTGCTTTTGAATGTTCTGAAGAATGAGACGCCCGATCAGCAGCGCCCCTCGAGGGTCCAGCGTTGTCATCCTGCAATCCAGATAATAGGAACTCTTTTTTCCGGATGACAATGTGAATTCGCCAACGCGGAGGGATTTCCTGCGGATAATATCCCGGAGTTCGAGAAGCTGCTCGTCCATCAGGGGAATATTTAGCCACAAAACGCCTATGTCGCAAAGCCGTAACCAAGTCTTAGCCGCGAGTTGCGCGAATTACGCGAATGGGCCGCTACCAGTATTGCGAATGGCAACGTCAGGAATTCTCTGCGGCCCATTCGCGCCACTCGCGGCGAAAGAACTTCCTGCTCAGAAGCTGCCGCTGGCCCCAGCGCCCCCGGAGCGGCCTCCACTAAAATCCGGTTTCCCAGGAGCAGATGTCGGAGCCGGAACTTCGGGCTGGAACGCGGCAGAAGCCGTGCTCACAAACGTCAGAAGACGGCTGTCGCCGGTCAGGAGACGCACTGGGGTAAAACCGTAGCGCCGGCTGTCTGGTCCCTTCGACAGCCAGCGTCGAAGAGTGATTACGGCGGCCATCAGGAAAATGCCTAACAGGATCGGATCCCAAGGCTGCCGGGACAAGCCAAGGTACGGCTTGTTCGTCGCCAGAGTTACGAGCGCCATCGCCAGACTCACATCCATGAGAGCGCGATCTTTGACTCGAAGGGCCAAGCGGAGTCCAATGATCGGGAGAAACCAAATCATCACGTAGGTTCCCCAATAGAACCATCCCTCGATTCGGCCAAAGCTCATCTGCAGGTTCAATACGAAATACAGTCCCGCCCATGCTGATGCTGGAATGATGCCGTATTCGTCACCCGGGTGCTCGCTGGCGTTTTGCAAACGCTTCGATCGAACGACCACGAAAACCAAAGTCAGCATTGCGGCCACAAGAAAGCGTTGAACCTCAGCCGAAAGGGCCATCTGGAACGGAATTCCGGCGGCGCAAATCATCGCTGCGAATGCAGCGTAAACATACCCGAAGCGGCGGTAGATGCCGAAGGCGCTGAGCGCTCCTATGCACAAGGCTACCAGGGCCGGGAACTCTCCGGGACGGTTGCCTCGGAGCGTAGAAGCGATCGCCGCGCCGCTGACGCTGAGCAATACGGCGGCCGCAACCGCAAAAGCCTCTTCCACGCCAAAACGGTACAAGCGGAACCTGCTGACCAGACACTCCAACAACGCGAAGAATAGAATCCCCGCGATACCAGTTGTTGTGGCCAGGAGAAGCTCATCGTCCAGATCAAACACCGTAATGGTCAGTAAGACCGATGCTGCCACGATAAGACCTGTGAATAGAAAGAGCACGCCGCGAAGAAAGTTATTCGTGCGCCGCAAATCCACTTGCAACTCCGCTTCGAGCCGTGCGCTTTGCGACGACTCCAACAAACCGGATCGCTCCCATTCACGTATGCAGAACTGAGCTGTTACTCTTTCTTCATCATCAGCCGAGTATCGTCTCATTCTTCACTTCCAAACCGGCGCGCCAGCAAAATCGTCGAGAGGATGACAAGCATTCCTGAGACGATCAGATAACTGAGGGCCGCAGTGGAATCGATCCGGACATTGCGCAGCAACCGGACGCTCATTCCGATGTAGCCGTAGAGCACTCCGTAAGCCACGAACGCAAATCGCCGGAACCGTATGCCTTCAACTGTCGCGATCCCGGCCAGGCCAAGGAGACCCATCAGGTACAACCACGGACTTTCGCGGGCGATGATTCCTGAAATGAGCGCGCCGAACAACACATTGCTGGCGATATGGAGGTAGGTTTCCGTGAAATGCTTCTTGATGCCGCAACGATGAAGCCATATCCCGATGCTTGCGACAAGAACGCCATAAACGAGAGCGTACGGACGCAGCGATTCGCCATAGGAAAAAGCAAACCGGGAGATCCTCAAGCCGAACCATCCTGCCAATGTCGAGAGCGCCAGCGAGAGGACGAACCTGTTATCGAAACGATAAGCCAGACCAAAGAAAAGGACGGAAGAAAAGAGCAGGTAGTAATCCCACTCGCTCTGCATCAAGTGAAATCGAGTCTCCAGGTAGGCAAGCTCGACAGCGAACAAGAGGCAGCCCAGATAGAGCACATAGTCGAACGCCAGATTTGGAGATTCCATTTGGCCCGGCGAGTAAGGAAGGGCCCGGGAGAAACAGTAAGAGAAGGAAAGGCACAGCAGCAGAGTCAGGCCCGACAGAATGGCCGTATCTCCCAGCGTCGATAGGTACGTCTGAATTACCCATGCCACTCCGGCGACGAAGGACAACACTCCCAGATAAAATAGCGCATTGAGCTCGAAGAAAACCGAGAACCGGTCTTTGCGTACCAATTCGGAGATCGCGTCGAATTGCATGCTCGTGATCGCACCAGATTCCTTCCATTGCTCCAGACGCGTGAGTATGGTCATGCGGTCGATGATACAGGAGTGTCAGTGGAATGTAGCCGTGGACCGGCTTGGATTACAAATGCCCAACAGGCGCATCCTTATTCGGCTGCGGAGCCCGCTACAGTTTGGGGTGCCGTTCGTGCCAGTGATTGGCCTGTTCGTAGGCGTACGCCAACCGAAGTATTCCCGCCTCGTCGAACGCAGGACCAAGAAAGACAATGCCCAGGGGTAGACCGGCGGCCGTAAACCCGCATGGAACGGAGATGGCAGGCATGCCGGTGACATTGCCGAAAGCGCTGCTTCCTCCGTTTCCGTTAACGATTGTCGCAGCGGCGGCGGCGACCGAATTCACCGCGGCCAACTCTTCGACCAGAGCCGCCGGCGCGGCGGTGCTCGGCGCGACAAGGGCGGCATATTTTTTGAACAGGCGGCTGGCGTAATCGCAGATTTCCGCACGAACTCGCTGCATTTTTAAATAGTCCGTGGCGGGGAGCAGGCGGGCAGCCGACCAGTCGATGGCGCGTTGTTTGTTGATCAGCCGATCGATCTTGCCGGACGTCCATAGTGGCTCGAACACGCAGGCGGCTTCGACGTTTATGGTGTAGCGGGCGATATCCTGATATGGGAAATCGTCGAGATAGACTTCCTCCAGGATGAGACCGAGTCCTGCGAGCACTTTCAGCGCGTCGGCGAGAATCTTCCTGACTTCGGCGTCGCTGGGCGTTTCGAATTCATTTCGAAGGATACCGATTTTCTTTCCGTTAATTGGTGAATGCGCAGAGAACCGGAAAGGCGCATCGACAGCCGCCAGATCGAGCGGGTCGGCGCCACGGATCGCGTCGAACACCCACGCGCAGTCTTCCACCGTACGGCACAAGGGGCCGATCTTATCCATAGTCCAGCTCAACGTCATTGCCCCATAGCGGCTGACGCGGCCGAACGTTGGACGCAAGCCTACGACGCCGTTTGTGGCCGCTGGGGAAATAATGGAACCCAAAGTCTCGGTGCCTACACCGAACCCAACCGCGCCGGCAGCGGTTGCGGAACCCGGTCCGGCGGAGGACCCACTGCTGGACCGCATCGGGTCCCATGGACATCGAGTCGTGCCGCCGAACCAGCGAGCCCCGCTGGCCAGTTCACCGAGCGCGAGTTTTGCGATCAACACGGCGCCGGCGTCGCGGAGTTTGCCGACGACTGTGGCATCATAATCGAAGACCTGCTCCTGGTATGCGGGACAACCCCACTGGGTCGGAATCCCTTTCGTCGCCAGCAGATCCTTCGCGCCCCATGGGATTCCGTGCAGCCGGCCCCGAATTTTCCCCTTCATTATTTCGGCTTCGGCCGCGCGAGCTTGTGACATTGCCAGTTCCTCGGTAAACGTGACGACGGCGAACAGCTGGGGGTCGAGCCTTTCGGCTCGCTTGATGTATTCCCGAGTCAGCTCGACAGGCGAAACGTGCTTGGCTCGAAGCATCCGGTTCAATTCAGCGACCGATTTGTAAAGCGCGCCTTCCGTCATTCCACCCCCGAGCAGTGCCAACGCTGTGGAGCGAAAAAGTTATCCCAAGGTAAATAAAAGGTAAAGTTGTGAAATAATAGCGGGCGCTATGCTAAAAATTGAGACTATTGTCTCAAAAACTAAGAGGGATTCATGATAAACGCGCAGATTCACGAGTCGCCCGCTGGGGAAGTTACAGCGAAAATCAAAAACAAAGAACTTTCGCGGTGGGTGGAAGCGGTGGCTGCCGACTGCAAGCCCGACCGTGTTTATTTGTGCGACGGTTCAAAAGAGGAATACCAGCTCATGTTGAGGCTTATGCTTCATGCCGGCACGGCTGTTCCTCTAAACCCCCAGAAACGGCCCAACAGCATCCTCGTCCGCTCGACCACAGTGGACGTTGCCCGCGTTGAAGACCAGACCTACATATGTTCTGCGACAAGTGAAGAAGCCGGTCCAACGAACAACTGGGAAGACCCCGTGAAGATGAGGCAAAAGCTCTCCCACCTTTTCGCGGGGACGATGCATGGCCGGACGATGTACGTCATTCCATACTCCATGGGCCCGATTGGATCTCCGATATCGAAAATCGGTGTGGAGATCAGCGACTCGCCGTACGTCGTCGCGAACATGCACATCATGGCCCGCGTCGGCGTGCAGGTACTCGACATACTGGGCACGGACGGCGAGTTCGTGAAAGGCCTGCACTCGGTGGGTGTACCCCTTGCCCCCAATGAGCAGGATGCCGCGTGGCCCTGCAACGCACAGCACAAATACATCTCTCACTTCCCGGAGACGCGGGAGATCTTGTCTTTCGGCTCTGGTTACGGCGGCAACGCTTTGCTTGGGAAGAAGTGTCATGCCTTGCGTATCGCTTCCGTTCAGGCGCGCGACGAGGGCTGGTTAGCGGAGCACATGCTGATCCTGAAATTGATCAGCCCGCAAGGCGAAGTTAAATACGTCACGGGTGCGTTCCCGTCCGCGTGCGGAAAGACCAACCTCGCGATGCTGATCTCCACGGTTCCGGGCTGGAAGGTGGAAACCATCGGTGATGACATCGCGTGGATGAAGTTCGGTTCGGATGGAAGGTTGTACGCCATCAATCCAGAATCCGGTTTCTTCGGCGTGGCCCCTGGAACGGGAATGAAATCGAATCCAAACGCTATGCGCACTGTCAACCACGATTCCATCTTCACGAACTGTGCGATCACACCCGAGGGCGACGTCTGGTGGGAAGGCATGACGGATGAAAAGCCTCCCCAGTTGATCGATTGGCTACGTCGTCCCTGGACACCGGCATCGAACCGGCCTGCCGCCCATCCCAACGCCCGCTTTACAACACCCGCCAGACAATGCCCGGTCATCGCTCCGGAGTGGGAAGATCCGAGGGGTGTTCCGATTGACGCCATTCTCTTCGGAGGACGGCGTGCCAGCGTCGTGCCACTGGTGATCGAGTCGCTGGATTGGCAACACGGAACTTTCCTCGCTGCCACCGCCAGCAGCGAGACCACCGCGGCCGCAGCCGGCAAAGTCGGCCAGCTTCGCCGTGATCCCATGGCAATGCTCCCATTTTGCGGGTACAACATGGGCGACTATTTTGCCCATTGGTTGAAGATAGGCGCAACTCCTGGCTCGAAGATGCCGAGAATCTACTATGTGAACTGGTTCCGGCGGGACGACAAAGGGAAATTCCTGTGGCCCGGCTATGGCGAAAACAGCCGGGTGCTGAAATGGATCTTTGAGCGATGCAACGGGACGGCGAATGCTGTCGAGACGCCCATTGGCCGCCTTCCCGGAGCAAACGACCTCGATACAAGGGGACTCGATATTCCCGCTGCCAGCTTGAACAAGCTGCTAGAAGTTGACGTCGAGGGGTGGCACGGCGAGATACCAAAGATCAGAGAATTTTTTGCGGAGTTCGGCGACCGCCTGCCCAAGGCGCTCAAGGAAGAACTGATGCGGCTCGAGAGCGGTTGAAGTGAAAAGGGGGGTCACTGATTTGTTTCCAGAGGAGACAAAATTAGTGACCTGTCCCCGTTTTCAGAACATGCCCGACCCCGGATCCCTGACCCCGGATCCCGGCTTAGGCGGTTCCTGCGGCCTGGGCTTGATGTATGGACCCGTGACAATTTCCTTGTAGCTGAGCCCCGGACCGATCATCGGATAAACGCAGGCATCCGGATCGATCATCACCTCCAGAAATGCCGGGCCGTTGTGATGCACAAATTCCTGTAGAACCCGTTCGACTCGATTCTTCTCGCTCAGCCGGACGGCGAACTCGAAACCATCGGCTTTGGCAGCATTGACGAAATCCTTCCGGTGAAGGAACTTCTCGGTCCCACAAAAGCGTTCCGCAAAGTACATCTTCTGCCACTGCCGCACCATACCATCGCCCTGGTTGTTGAATAGAACCGTTTTCACTCGGAGATTGTAGTTCGTGATCGTTTCCATCTCGCCGATATTCATGCGGAGACTGCCATCACCGTCGATGTTGATGACGAGCCGATCCGGATGAGCGAACTGCGCGCCGATTGCCGCCGGCAATCCGAAACCCATCGTACCCATCGAGCCGGATGTCAGGAACGATCGCGGATTCTTGTAATCGAGATACTGCGCCGCCCACATTTGGTGTTGGCCGACCCCGGTACAAATAATCGCTTCGCCCCTGGTGATCTTGTTCAAACACTCCAGAACGTAGTGGGGCTGGATGAAGTCGCATTCGCGGTCGTAATCGAGGGGATGATTGTTCTTGAGTTCGGTGACATGAGCCAGCCACGGCGAAAAATCCTTTTGAAAACCATCACCGGCGGCAAGCAGGTCCTGCAGGCCGCTGCGGGCATCGGCCACGTGTGACCAGGTGACCTGCTTGACCTTTCCGATCTCGGTTGCATCAATGTCCACGTGTGCAATGTTTACGGCATTAGGAGCGAACTTTGAAACGTTGCCGGCGACACGATCGTCGAAGCGCGCGCCAACCGCAATGAGGAAATCGCAATCTTCCACAGCGTAATTGGCGTATGCGGTGCCATGCATGCCCAGCATGTGAAGTGAGAGCGGGTGAGTGGTGTCGAAGGACCCGATAGCCTGAAGCGTCGTGACAACAGGGATCTGGAAGGTCGTCGCAAAGCGGCGCAAATCCCGCGATGCCTCACTCTTAATGACGCCGCCACCCGCATACAGGAGCGGCCGTTCGCTCTGGCGCAGTAAGTCGAAAAATCTTTTTCCCTTGTCCTCAGGCATGCGCGATCCATACAGGTCCCGCATTCGTTCCCGGTAGCCGCGCAGCTCGAGCACACCTTCGCCACGGAATGTCCCCTTCCAGTTCTGTACGTCTTTCGGTATGTCGAGCACAACCGGCCCAGGCCGATCGCTTCGTGCGATATCGAAAGCCGTTCGTACTGTTGATTCAAGCTCTTCCGGATCCAGGATGAGAAATGCGCGCTTCGCGCAGGCACTCATGATGTTGAAGACGGGCGCTTCCTGGAATGCGTCAGTGCCGATCGCGTGCCGCGGTACCTGTCCACAAATGAGAACAACAGGAACAGAGTCCGCCATGCAGTCTCGAATCGGCGTGACGCTGTTTGTCGCGCCAGGTCCTGACGTGACCATGAACACGCCGACCTTGCTGCTGGCGCGTGCGTATCCCGCAGCCATGAACCCGGCGCCCTGCTCGTTGGCCGGAACGACCAGATCAATTATCTTTCTGCGCTTGGATTCCTGCTCGGCGTTGTAGCGAAACAGGGCATCGTACGTCGGGAGAATTGCACCGCCGCTATAACCGAACAGGATTTCCACGCCCTCATCCGCGAGGACCTGGATGATCATGTCCGCGCCAGTCATCGTTTGGCCGGCTAGCGGGTGCTTTGACGCGGAACTCTCGGCTTGCGTCCCATCCAGAGAAGTTCCCACCCTGGCCCCAGGGGGAGAGGGTTTTTCAACATGAGCGCTCATCGATCCTCCCGAGCGCCAACGGCTGCCGCTGCAGGTTCCGTCTTCTGCTTCGGCTTTTGCAGGAACGACATCATTTCGCGAAGCTGCTTGCCCACGGCTTCGATGGGATGCTTCGCTTCCTCTTCGCGCATCCGCTTGAAGTTGGGCCGGCCGGCCTCATTCTCTGCGATCCATTGTTTGGCAAAGGTGCCGTTCTGGACTTCGGTCAAAATCTGTTTCATGGTCTCGCGGACATGCGCGTCGATGACCCTGGGGCCGCGGGTGTAATCGCCGTACTCGGCCGTATCGCTTACGGAGTAGCGCATGTAACCCAGACCGCCCTGATAAAACAGGTCAACGATGAGCTTCAGCTCATGCATACATTCGAAGTAGGCGATCTCCGGCTGGTATCCGGCTCCGACCAGCGTTTCAAAAGCGGTCTTTACCAGCGCGCTGACGCCGCCGCACAATACCGTCTGCTCGCCGAACAGATCGCTCTCGGTCTCTTCTTTGAACGTGGTCTCGATGACGCCGGCCTTGAGATTGCCCGTCGCCCAAGCATAAGCAAGAGCATTCTCTTTCGCGCGACCGCTCGCGTCCTGATGCACCGCCAGGAGCGCCGGCACCCCAACCCCTTCAACAAACAATTCGCGCATGCGGTGGCCTGGGCTCTTCGGGGCGATCATCGAAACGTCAACCAAGGGGGGCGGGACGACCTGACCGAAGTGAATGTTGAAGCCATGAGCGAACATCAATGTCTGACCCGAACGGAGGTGCGGCTCAATTGAAGCCTTGTAGACCTTTTTCTGAGTCTCATCGGGAATCAGGATCATGACGACGTCTGCGGTCTCGGTTGCCTGTTCCACTGTCGACACAGGAAGTCCGTCCTGTTTGGCACGAGCCGCAGACGGGCTTCCCGCATAGCAGGCAACCGTTACGTTGATGCCGCTGTCGCGCATATTGAGAGCGTGGGCATGTCCCTGGCTGCCGTAACCGATGACCGCGACGCGCTTGGACTTGATCAGGCTTGGGTTTGCGTGCTGTTGGTAGTAGACGTTGGCCATGATTTCTCCTTCTCCGTCACCTCGACCGAGATGACATCGACCTGCTTATTGAGTTGTTTAACGATTTGATCCGCGAGAGCCGGTCCGCAGTGAGCAACCATCGTGATGCGTGACAAGCCGGGCTCCGTGTCCGGAACCACCATCAGGCGCTCGATGTTATAGCCCCGGGCGCTGAACAGACCCGTGATATTAAACAGGACGCCGAACCGGTTCTCGACCAGAATCGAGAACGTGAAAGTCGGAAGCTCTTCCATTGTTGATCCTAAGAAAACCGTGGTTAGCGTAGCAATTATACCTACCGACCGATCGGTAGGTAATTCTAGCACGGAGACCCGCCAAGTGGAACACGAAATCCCCTCCTTTCCCGAGGAGGGGAAGACATCCCTCGTTTTTCAAATTAGCCGTTGATTCGTGCTAACGTAACGCCTCATGTCACAGCTACTCGATGGAAAGACGGGGCTCGTCATGGGCGTTGCCAACAAGCGAAGCATTGCCTGGGCCATCGCCAACGCCGCAAACAAAGCGGGCGCGCGGCTAATCCTCACCTACCAGAATGACCGCCTGGGTGAGAACGTGCGTGAATTGGCTCCGGAGTTGAACAATCCTCTGGTGCTTCCCTGTGACGTGGCCAGCGATGAACAGATTCAGACACTGATGAGCCGGATCGGTGAAGAGGCCGGCCAGTTGGATTTCCTCGCGCATGTCCTGGCGTACGCTCCCGGTGAAGCTCTTGATGGCATGTATGCCGATACAAAACGCGAAGACTTTCGCGTCGCGCTCGATGTGAGCGCATATTCCCTTGTTGCCGTTTCCCGCGCAGCCTTGCCGCTGATGAAGGGCCGGAACGGCAGTATCGTGACGCTGACGTACCTGGGCAGCCAGCGAGTCATCCAGAACTACAACGTTATGGGTGTTGCCAAGGCGGCTCTCGAAGCTTCAGTCCGCTATCTGGCCAATGATCTCGGTCCGCATGGGATTCGCGTAAACGCCATCTCCGCCGGCCCGATCAAGACACTGGCTTCTTCTGCGGTTGGCGGCATTTCCAGTATGATCAAACTGCACGCCGAGCGGGCGCCCTTGCGGAAAAGAGTGGACACCGAGGAAGTCGGGGACGCCGCGCTCTTCCTGCTCAGCCCTCTCTCACGCGGAATTTCCGGCGAAGTGATTTACGTGGATGGCGGGTACCACATTTTGGGGGTGTGAGAGCGGGGAGAGAAATCGTTCCGCGGAAGAGCGAGTTGAGACTCGGAGGGTGGAAAGGAAGTACCACTGATTTGCTCCGCTCCGATCGGGAAAAATAGTGCGCACCTCTTTGTGGGATGAGGGCAAAAGCAGACTCGGCAAGGGTGTTAGCACCCTGGCCTACGCCGCATTCTCCTCTTCGTAGATGTACTCGGCGATGCCGGCCTGCCGAAGGATGGTCTTGACCGTTTCGCGCTCGTTAAATGTCCTTGTTTGAACTGTAATCATGATGTGTTCACCGTAGACCCGTTCTTTGTAACGATCGTACAGGCCGGCCCGTTTCACGCCTTCTGAGATGGACTGAATCTGGGCTTCCGTTGCCGCAAAACAAGAAATGGTCATCGTCGCGGGTGCTAATGGGGAACTCATACCACCAGTATTTGCAATCCGCGGTCCACGAGAGCACCTGGTGGGCTCCGAACCAGTCCTAGGCGATTTTGTGTAGTTCCTGGGGGTCAGATCGGATGTCGGTTTGGTCGACCTGTGGATCGCGCCAGTGATCGATAACGGAGACCTTTTGGACGCAGCCCACAGTGCAGGTCGGAGCGCACGCCTTCTTGGAAAAGTATTCGCGCTCCATATGAGCGAAGGTGTATTTTTCGAGCGGAATTGCGGGATAGCCGCGCTGCTGTGAACAGTAATGGACCAGGCCGTCCTCGCAGATATAGAGGTAACGGGCACCGGCGCGGCATCGCCAGTCGTTAGGAATGCCACGAGCCAGATTGTGTTGGAACCAATTGAGCCGGCTGTAGCTGTGCTTTCCGTAATTCCTGATCTCGCGGAAGACGCGTTCCTCCCGGCGATTCAACGGCTTTACGGCGCCGCCGCCGTCATGAATGATACCCAGCGAACTGGAGAATCCAAGCTGGATGGCGCGATTCGTGATCAATTCCGCATCTTCGGGATTCCGAATTCCTCCGCCGATAACCGAGTTGATGTTCACGGCAAATTCGGCGAAGTCCGCGAGGTATTCGAGTTTCTTGTCGAGGACCTTGAGGCTCTTGAGCGACACGTCATCCGGTTGAATATTGTCGATACTGATTTGAAGATGTTCAAGTCCTGCTTCATTTAGAGCTATGATCTTCTTCGGCGTCAGGAGATAACCATTGGTGATCATGCCAGCGAGCATTCCGTGGTGCCGAATGCGCTGGATGATTTTTTCAATCTCGGGATGCAGCAATGGCTCCCCGCCGCTGATCGTGACGATGGAGGTTTTCAGGTATGCCAATCGGTCGATGCGCCGGATCATTTCATCCGTTGGCACCGGAGGCGAAAAATCGTCGTATTCGTTACAGTAGGCGCAAGCCAAATTGCATTTGCGTGTGGGAATGATGTGAGCCAGAACGACGTGCTTGGTGGAAGTCAATCCACGAACAACCATTTGGGTTTCTCGCCACCACAGCTTGAACTTGTTCGACCGCTTCATCTTATAGGCACCACCGATCCAAGCTGAACGAAGTTCCGTAACATAACACATTCGAATTGCGAAATTCGAATAAGGAATTTATAGTCCGAGATCCGATGCCTTCTACGCCCAATTTGGCCGAAATTCTCGCGAAGATCGACGACGGCTTGTGCCTTTTCGATAAAGAGCACCAGGTGACGTTCGCTAATGAAAAGGCTGCCGAGATCCTCAATGCTTCGGACGCGCCGTTTCAAGACGAAATCTCTCGTGCTCTGGCCGAGCGGGCCGTTCTACGTTTCGAACACTTTCATCGAACGCTCAACCGGTGGTTTGAGCATCAGACCTATCCCAACCAGGACGGAGGAATCACCGTTTTCTCGCGCGACGTGACCTCGCGCCATCGGGTCGAAGAGGCGTTGCGGGCGAGCGAAGCACGATTTCATCGGCTGATTGAGTCCAACATCATTGGGGTGATGGTTGCGGATTCGGAATTCATCACAGAAGCCAACGATATTTTTCTGAGATCGATGGGCTACACCCGAAACGACCTGGTGATAAGACGACTTCGATGGCACGACATGACTCCACCCGAATACGACCAGCTTGATGCGAAGGCCGGCCGCGAAGTTGAAGTCACAGGTGCATTCTCGCCCTACGAAAAGGAATTCATTGGCAAGGGCGGGAACCGCGTTCCCGTGCTGATTGGGGGTATTTCCACGCGGAAGGAACCTGGCGAGACCTTTTCGCTGGTTTTAGACCTTGCCGAAAGAAAGCGCGCGGACGAACGGGTCCGCTCCATCGTCGAGGGAAGCAAAATCCTGGAGTCATCGTTGGACTGCGAGAAAACGTTTGCGGAACTGGCCGAGTACATCGCCGCGAAGCACGCGGATTGCTGCTTGATCTTTGTGAAAGAAGAGGGCGAACTGCGGCGAATCGCGGCGGCGTATGCGGCTCCCCGAAGCGTAAAAGATGATCCCGAGTTGAACCTGGATCACGTGCTCAATATCGGAGAGTGCGATGTCACGCTGAGGCCAGTCTCGCGTGCCCTTGTTCCGATCCTCGCACGCGATGAAGTGGCAGGAGTGTTGGCCGTGTTATCAGACAGGCCCGGCGCATTTGGCGCCGACGACCTCGACCTTTTTCAAGAGTTGGGGCGGCGTGCCGGCGTGGTGCTGGAGAATGCGCGTTTGTACACCGAAGCTCAGAAGGCTAATCGGTTGAAGGACGAATTTGTCGCCATCGTGTCGCACGAGCTGCGCACGCCGTTGACCCCTATTTTGGGAGGCGTGTACATGCTTCGCAGCGAGCCGCGTGATGAGAAGGTCTTTGCGAAAGCGCTGAATCTGATCGAGCGAAATGCCAAGACTCAGGTCAAGATCGTGGATGATCTGCTTGACGTTTCACGGATCATTAGTGGAAAGCTGCGGCTGAATATGGAGTCTGTGGACCTTGCTGCGGTGATTCAGTCAGCCGTGGAGACCGTTCGTCCGGCAAGTCACGCTAAAAATATCGAAATCGAGCTGCGCATGGCGGCATTGAACGGATTTGTTTTTGGAGATGCAGACCGGCTTCAACAGGTCGTCTGGAACCTGCTTGCAAATTCGGTGAAGTTCACGCCCAGCGGAGGCCATGTCGCCATTGACTTGATGGAAGCGGAGGCGCATGCCGAGATTCGCGTCACGGACACCGGCATTGGAATCGAAGCCGGTTTTCTTCCTTACGTGTTCGAAAGGTTCCGCCAAGCGGACACCTCACGGACACGCGTGCATGGCGGGCTGGGCCTCGGCCTGGCCATTGTCCGGCACATTGTGGAGTCGCACGGCGGAACCGTCCACGCCGAAAGCCCCGGCGACGAGCAGGGTGCAACATTCATTGTGAGGTTTCCGCTGCGGAATGTCGCTCGAGCAGCAACAACTATCCCTACGGCTTGAACTCCAATACGATTCGGATCTTCGCAGGAACCGGGTCGAACCGCCATTCCCGAACGGCCACAGTAGCAAGACTTTCGAAGATGTCCGGCGCGGCTGAAACGAGCCAGATTCCGGCGACTTTGCCATCCTCCGTGACTTGCACGTCAATCACAACTTCTCCGGCCAATTTCTGGTCGAGCAGATCAACCGGGTAATAAGGCGGAACGAACGTTTGAATGTGCGGCTGATTTTCCGATTCTGACAATAGACTGTACCGCACTTTGAATTCGGAACCCTCCGCATAGCGCTGCCAGATGGGCTCCGGGACCGGTGGTGGGTTCGGTTTCGGTGACTGGACAGGCGGCGCGGAACGGCGCGCGTCCAGACGGACTCCTTCTTCGATGCGGCGAACGTCGTCCGAATAAATCTGCGCTAATGCCCAGTACACATCGGAAATTCGGGTACTCGAGGCAGCCGCCTGCTCCAGTAAACCGCGAACCGCCGGAATGTGCATCTCCCCCATTTGTACCAGTTGCACGGCCGCACGGGTTCCGAGATGCGGATCCAGTAGCGCGTCGACGAAAAATTCCCGCGCATCGCCTTCCCCTGCGGCCCGCGCGAGCACTCCCCGGTAATAGGACGCTCTCAGAAATTCCGGATCACGAGCGGCCACAGCTTCTAGATGATGTCGTGCTTGTTCAAGCTTTCCGCCTGCAAGAAAGATTTCGGCAATTGAAATCTGCGCCTCTGTCTCGGGAATGGACTCCACCTTCATGGTCCACGCTTCACCGCTGACTTTCGCGTGAGTCCGCACGCCGTACTGCATGAACACCTTCAGGTAATTCAGAAAACCAAGCTCCAGGTCGCGCTCGCTAACATTCAAATAATCGAGAAGATTGGCCTCACCCTGAGTCAAGGCTTCCACGTATCGCTTAAAACGGCTGGCATATTCGCCGTGCATCATGAAGTAGACGAATGCCCAGGTTTGCGCGTAAAACACGTTCGCCTTGAGGGACTCGTTGTAATAAGGGGAGTTGGAATCCACCGCGAAAAAAGTTTTCAATGGTAGTGGCGCATTGGTCTTGAGCAACTGAAGCCGCTCCATCGAAAGCGCTCCAAGCGAGATCTCGTCTTCCCGAATATCTGCCGTTGCGAAGTATTCGGCCAGCCCTTCGTTGAGCCACGCCGGCCGATAAACGAGTGAGCGGCTAAGGAAGTAATGGGTGAGCTCATGATAGACGACGCTTGTGAGCGTTTCCGGGAAAACCTGGCCCGAAAGGACGATGAAATCACGATCCTGGCCACGCTGGTAGTACCCCGCGACAGCGACCTTCCGGCCGTTGTAATCCGGAGCGAGTTCTTTCATCGTCTGATCATCCCCGATCAACAGCACTTCGATCGGAAGCTCCGGAAGCTCGATGGATCGAAATATCAGTGTTCCGACGAGCTGATGAAATGCTTCCAGCTCTTTGAGAACACGTCTCGCACGCTCCTCCCCCGCCGATGACTTGACGACGTACGTGTCCGAACTGACCTGGACCCAGGAAAGGAAGAGCGATAGGGCTACCGCAGGCACCATACGGGGAATTTAGCAACAAAAGGCGCTAAACACAAAGATCCAACTGGTGTCCGATTTGTCTTTTGATTTAGTTTCCGACCTTCTTCCCCTCCGCATCGTACACTTCAACTGGTCCGTACTTCTCCATGACCGGCTTGATCTTGCTGACGTCGCCGACGGCGACAACCTGAATATTGTCCGGGTTGATGTACTTGCGGGCGACGCGCTGAATATCCGCAGCCGTGACGGCCATGATCTTTGCCGGGTATGTGTCCCAGTAATCGGCCGGGAATCCGTAGATTTTTCGGATGATTGCATAACCTAGCAGCTCGTTCGGGCTTTCGAGTGACAGAGCGAACGACGCGACCTGCGATCGTTTGGAATCTTCCAGCTCACTTTCCGGCACGCGCTCGTCGCGAATGCGTTGGAATTCACGGAAAAACTCGGTGATTGCGCCGTCGGTCACTTCCGTTCTCACATCGCCATATGCGCGCCAGGGCCCGGGATACTTCAGAGCCGTCACCGAGCTGTAGACGCCATACGTGTACCCTTTCTCTTCACGCAGGTTGAGGAACAGTCGTGCGGCGGAGCCGCCGCCCAGCACGTGGTTCATGATAGAGACGGGAATGAAATCGGGATCGCGCCGGTCGATCGCGATGTTCCCGAGCATGACGCTGGTCTGTACCGAATTCGGCCGATCGACTAGCAGCACGCGCCTGGCCGGCACGATTTGCGGGTTCGGCGGTAAAACTTCTTTCAATTCGGTCTTCTTCCAGTCGGCAAGCCACTTCTCCAGCTTCGGCACAAGCTCTGATGCGCGTACGTCGCCGGTGATGCCCAGTATGGCGTTTTGAGGTGCGTACCGTTCGCGATGCCATTTCGCCAGCGCTTCCGGCGTCATCGCGTCAATCGACGCAACCGTCGACGAAACGACTGCAGCCGGGTGACTGCCGTACACCGCGCGGCTGAACATCTCGTTGGATAGAAAACCGGGGGACGCGCGCTGCTGCCGCAACTGAGTTTTCATACGTTGCTTGAGCCGGTTCAGTTCGTCTGCCGGAAAACTCGGATTCAACAGGAGGTCGTTTGTAAGGGTGAACCACTGCTCGAAATTATCACTCAGGCCCGACGCGCTGATGACTGTTACTGAGGATCCGTATCCGGACGACGCGGATATCGCCGCGCCAAGCCTCGCGATTTCTTCAGCAATCTGTAGGCTTGTTTTCGTCTTCGTGCCCTCGCGAAGCATCTGCGCAGTCACGCTGGCCAGACCGGGCAGATCCGAGGGCTCGAAGATAGGCCCTGCAGCGCTGATGTTGTATTGGAGAGAAATGAAGGGTAATCGATGGTCTTCCAATACCAGAACCGTCAGACCGTTGGAGAGGGTTCGTTCCGTGGCCTTCGGCAGGCTCACATGAAGAACTTCTTTTGAAACAGGGGCGCGGTTCTTCCGTTCAACTTTGCTCGTTTCAGGTGCAATGTCCTGGCCAGCAGCTGCCAGCATTCCAACGGTGAGGGCAAGCATGATGGCGGCAATTAACGTATGGCGTTTCATCGAACACCTTCCGCGCGTGGTTTGGGAGTCGTGACGACAACGGTGCGATTGGCTTCCGTCAGATATGTTCGAGCCACCTTCTGAATGTCCTGTTTTGTCACTTTTTTGATCTTTTCACTCGACGTGTTGATCACATCGGGATCGTTATAGAACACGGCATTTTCGCCAAGAGCCTGCGCGCGATATAGAGTGCCTTGGAGCTGTTCGACTTCGCCCCGGCGGACCGACATTCGCACTTTCTCCATCTCGGCATCTGTGACGGTTTCGCTCTTCAGGCGTTCCACTTCTTCATAAAACAACTTCTCGACTTCAGCCGGGTCCTTGCCGGGAGTCACCATCAAAGTTGCGATAAACAGCGACGGACCCGGGCGTTCCATGGCTCCCGCGTTCGCCTGAAGTGCCACTTGTTTTTCTCTGACGAGCTTCTGATACAGCCGCGAAGACTGCCCGGTCGACAGGACATCGCCAAGCACGGCAAGCGCGTACCAATCCGGAGTATTGCCGGGAGGAATCTTATAGGCAATATCAATGCGAGTGAGCTGTGCGAGGGGATCGTCCAGCGTCTTCCGCCGCTCGGCCGTTTGTTTTGGTTCGGCCATATCCGGAGCCGGCGGCGGCGGCTGCGAGGGAACGCTTCCGAAATATTTTTCAATTTTTGAAAGGACTTCATCGCTCTTGAAGTCGCCGGCCATGCTCAGTACGGCATTGTTGGGGGCGTAGTATCTCCTGAAAAACTCCGCGACATCTTTAACAGTAGCGGCGTTCAGATCTTCCATCGAGCCGATGGTCGAATGCTTGTAAGCGAAGTTGTCATATGTCGTCGCGAGAAGCGTTTCAAAAGAACGACCGTAAGGCTGGTTGTCGTAACGTTGGCGCCGCTCTTCCTGAACTGTCGTTCGTTGATTGTCGAGGTTCGATTGGTTAATGGCCAGCGAGCGCATGCGGTCCGCTTCGAGGAACAGACCGAGATCCAATTGGTTTGCGGGCAACGTCTCGAAATACACCGTGCGGTCGGACGTCGTGTTGCCGTTCATCCCGCCACCGTTGTTTGCAATAATGATGAAGTGTTCTCCCTTGCCCACGTTTTCCGAGCCCTGGAACATCATGTGTTCGAACAAATGCGCGAAACCCGTCCGGCCCTGACGCTCATCGCGGGAGCCTACATTGTAAGTGACGACGATAGAGTACGTGGGCGCGGAGTGATCCTCAGACAAGATCACTCGCAAGCCATTCTTGAGTTTGTGCTCGGTGAAGCGGACGGTCTGAGCCAGGGCGGCCGGCAAAACGAGCAGCCCAACGAGCAACGCGGCCCAAATATGCTTGGTTGTTTTCATAAAGTTTGTCACGGGTGAGGGTCTCGGTTAAGGAACGGTTTCCATCCATTGGATACATTCGATCAATTTCTGATGCATCTCTTCTGCAGGTTGGTGTCCACGGCGGCCATGGCCGGGCAGCACCCATTCGAAACGGAAATCCAGCAGTCGCTTCATGGATTTTGTCTGTTCAGGCCAGGAATACCATGCGACATCGCGAAACGCTGTCAACCCGCCGCGGCCGCCAGACCAGGCCAGATGATCGCCCGAGTACAGATACTTGTTGCGATACAAAAGAACGACGTGGCCCCGCGTATGGCCGGGAACCGGGATAGCCAGGAGATCCCGGTCCAACATGGCCGGTTCCTGGCCTTCGAGCAATTGTTCCGCATCAATACCTCTTGCATCGGCCCGGTGGATGATGCGCCGGCAGCCGAAATGTCGGTGAAACAACTCGTGGTCGGCTACATCGTCGCGATGGCTCATAAACATCAACGACACGCCGCCAAGCTCCTCCAGCCGCCGCACGAGACTCCGCGCAAACCGCGGCGAATCAATCAGCACGTTGCCCTCGGGCCTCACAATGAAATAAGACGAGGCGCCATACGAATTGGGTGACGCGAATCCGCAAAAATAAACGTCATCTTCAATGAGCTCCGGGTAAGCGTCGACCGCGGGACGCAGATCGAGTTTTCTTCGAGTACCGATGGAGCCCGTCGGACATGCTACCAGTGCCATCCCCGCGCTGTGCGATTCGGCGGCCGTCCGGGGTTGTCGATAAACAATGGAATGATCCGACTCCTCACGAAAAACCGGAGGCGCTATCTGACGGCACAAGTCGCAATCGATGCAAGTATCGTCGACGAAGAAGTCGCCTGGAACGTTTTCGGCATATGCGCGCTTCGTGTTGGCCATGAATTGATTCTATCAGGGGTCAGGGGTCAGGGATCAGCAGGTGATCCTTCCCTGACCCCCGATCCCCGACCCCTGACTCGTTTGGAGGTTCCTTCCGGTGTTCCACTTCCTGCAGGATATCCTTGACGACTTCGGTGTGCTGCTTGGATTTGAGCTGCTCCCGCATGCGCCGGAGAGCCACGCCGACGACATCCCGGTGATGAAGTTTCGCTCCGGCGTATTTCTCGCTCAATTCCAACCACATCTCGTGAACCAGGTCGACGTCCTCAGGCCAGAGGCGAGGGGGATGCGGACCCAAGTTGACGAAAATGGAGGGCCGGTCGGGAGTAATAATTTCCAGCGAGAATGCATGTCTGGGTTCTG
>Ga0209056_10000894_pt1 | contig 33063 bp, 35 predicted proteins | sample GraSoiAngelo_114_FD_185876 | JGI IMG/M metagenome (GOLD analysis project Ga0209056, IMG submission 185876) | Grasslands soil microbial communities from the Angelo Coastal Reserve, California, USA - 14_0903_13_40cm (SPAdes) (version 2) | ecosystem: Environmental > Terrestrial > Soil > Grasslands... | reverse complement strand
AGCGGCCTAACCTGCAATTTGACCCCCCCCAGCGTAACAGGATCCGGAACCTCAACATTGTCCTGCTCTTCGCCCGCTCCTGGTAGCTTCGTCGTTACAGTCACCGGTACGAGCGGATCCCTCTCTCACTCCGCAACCGTTTCGTACAGCGTGGTGGCTCAGGACTTTTCGGTTACGGCCAGTCCAATACAGGTCTCTGTTAAAGCAGGCGTCACAGGCACGTCGACAATCACAGTCGCTCCGATCAACGGGTTCACTGGAACCGTTACCATAATGTCCTCGGTATCCCCTGCTGGTCTGACCTGCTCTCTGAACCCGAATAGCATAGTCCTTGGAACGTCTCAGACATCGACCTTATCCTGCTCCGGTCCGGCCGGAATCTACACGGTAACGGTAACAGGAACCAGCGGGTCGATAACTCACATCGCAACAGTGACGTACACCGTCCAAGACTTCTCTGTCACCGCGAGCCCAACCAGCATCAACGTGAATGCTGGCACAACGGCCACATCCACCATTACCGTTGCACCAGTGAACGGGTTCACCGGCACGGTAAACTTGTCGGTTTCCGCATCCACTCCTGCAGGCCTAACATGCACTCTCCCACCTAGCGTCACATTCGGAACATCCCCACAGACCGCGACATTATCATGCACTTCCGCAACAGCGGTTGACTACACCGTCACCGTTACCGGTACGAGCGGTAGTCTAACCCACACCACCTCCGGAATCCTATTCCACGTGACCGACTACACCATCGCTGCTTCGGCTGTTGCTCCTACCCAGATTCTCGCAGGCGCGTCCGGAACCTCGACGATCACCGTAACGGCGCTTAACGGACTGGCTGGCACAGTGAACCTCGCAGTGTCCACATCCACCCCTGCGGGCCTACCCTGCACGTTACCCACTAGCATTATCTTCGGAACTTCGCCTCAGACAGCCACCTTGAGCTGCAGCGCAGCCGCGGCCGGCGACTACACGGTGACCGTTACTGGAACTGACGGAACTCTTACTCACACAACTGCAACAATTCTCTTCCACGTGGTAGACTTCACTATCGCAGCAGGCGCTGTAAGCCCAACACAAATTCTCGTAGGCTCTTCCGGAACTTCGACTATCACAGTGACAGCTCTGAATGGACTAACAGGAACTGTCAGCCTATCCGTATCTACCTCAACTCCAGCCGGTCTGACCTGTAACATCCCGGCCAGCGTCACCTTTGGCCCCACCCTGCAGACTGCAACGTTGAGTTGTAGCGCAGCCACTGAAGTTGACTACACTATTACCGTCACTGGCACTGATGGATCTCGCTCTCACACTACTGCCACAATCCTCTTCCATGTAACCAACTTCACCCTTGGCGCAGGCCCCGCTACGGTCAGCTTCGTTCCTCCGGGAACTGCTATATCCACCATAACCGCCAATGCACTAAGCGGGTTCACCGGCAGTATTGCCCTAACAATCACGTCTGCAGATCCGCCCACCGGTTGCACCGCCTCCATTTCACCGGCCTCTGTCACCCTTCCAACACCAAACACGTCAACTCTGACCGGTGGAGGTACATGCACGGTCAGCTTCAGCGTGACAGTTACTGGTACGAGCGGCACTCTGATCCGCGCCGTAATCGTAACCTTCACCCCGCAGCCCGACTTCAGCATATCCGCGAGTGCTGTTACCCCGGCCCAGATTCTCGCGGGATCCTCAGGCACCTCTACGATAACAGTGACCGCACTGAACGGATTCACCGGGCAAGTAGCCTTGACCTCATCTGTCTCTCCCGCTGGTCCAATTTGCAGTCTAACCCCGACAAGTATCATGCCTGGCACCTCTTCTCTGTCATGTAGCGCAAATCTGGCCGCGACCTACATGGTAACGGTTACTGGCGCGGTTGGATCCCTCACTCATTATGTGACAGTAACTTTCATCGTCCAGGACTTCACAGTTACTGCAAGTCCCACTAGTGTTACTGTCAATGCGGGCGCTACCGGAACCTCTACCATCACTGTTACCGCAATCAACGGTTTCGCCGAAACAGTCACCGTCACTCAGACCTCGACTCCCGCAGGTCTAACGTGCAACTCTATCAGCCCTCCCTCTGTCACGGGCTCGGGAACAGCGGCTTTGTCATGCAGCTCAACCACCGCAAGCACCTACACTGTGACAATAACGGCAACCAGCGGCTCCACAACCCACACTGCGCCAATCACCATCACAGTAACAGCACCTTCTGTTTCCACCGTAGGTTGCGGGCACGACCTCTCATGCTCCGTCAAGAGCAATTCGACCCTATCGAATGTGAAGTTCGCTGGCAACACGATTCACTTCGAAGCGACAGGGTCGCCAGGGACTTTAGGCTACGCGAGCGTGACGGTTCCCAAATCAAATATTCCCAACATCAACGAGTTGCACGTTTTCGTGGACAACTCTAAGTTAGGCAGTTCATCCGTGACCATAACAAGCGATTCCGCTGATTACTTCATCTACTTCACTTTCAGCTTCCACAGCCCGGTCGAAATCGACATCCAGCTCACCAACATCGAGAACGCCCCCACTCTAATATTGGGGGTCGACCCTACACTGTTCTACGAAATGGTCGGAGCACTAGCAGTCATCGTGATAGTGGCGGTTGCGCTGGTCTACCGGAGATCCAGAAAGCCCCGAGGGCAAGTCGCGAAAAGTACAGGAAGTTGATCACCACGTGCCAGATACGATGAGAACCCGTTAATTGGTTTGCCCATAAAATCTAGCCACTCGATATGGACGAGTGCTCAGCCGACTCCTATACGAACTTGTTTGTGATTCCGAGGGCCTCGTCTGTCTTCGCTATTGACCTTCGACCTTCGGTTTCCAGGCCGGTAAGCGCTCGCACCGCGTCCACGTTCTCCGGAACGACAACGCTCTCGTTGTGGACTTGGTAGACTAGATTAGCTTCACCGTCAGTCACGTTGAGTATGTCTTCCCAGTAGGCTACTTCCCACATGTCAGCCCTCGCTCTATGCATGTCTCGCATGATCTCAGCTACAGCATTCATACTGTCAACTCCATCGCTTGTCCTTACAGGTGCTAGCCTTGGTGCGTTCTTCAAAACTTTCAGGACGTCCTTCCTTTCGGGGTTGTTCTTGAGCTGGACCATGGCGAAGTGGAGGTGGCCGATGTTGAAGGGTCCCTTCGCGGCCATTGTTGTAATGTCGAGCTTGGGAAGAACAGTTTGCGCGTCGGGTCCCTGATGGGACGGAATATGGGCCTCCGGGACGACAGTATTGATGAGTCCATTCTTGTGGCTCTCCCATGGGTCTGTTCCTCTCCGGAACACGACTACTCTCGCCTTTCTCACCCCGAGCCCGTTCTGGAGCGCTCCAATGGTTCTGCAGATTCCGGTTGTGTTGCAGCTCACGACCCGCGTGGCGCTCTTGTTCAGATTCTCAGAATAATTGCACTGGGCAACGAACGATGATCCTGTGAGCTCGTGTTTCTCGCCGCCTTGGAAGACGGACTTGACGCCGGTCTTGTCGTATTGCGCCTTGTTCTTTGCGCCTAGTCCTGCCGGGGTGCAGTCTATCATGACATCGACCTTTTTGATCAGGTCTTCTAGAACTCCTGAGACCTCTATTCCCGCCTTTTTCATATCCGGAAGTTTCTCCGGAATTGAGCTGTAAATTGCGAAATTCTTCTTCTGTCCCATCTTTACGCGGTAGTCTGCGACGACGTCGGAGACGCCGATGAGTTTCATGTCCTTCTGTTTCGACACGGCCTCGGCGACACGCTTGCCGATGACACCGAACCCGTTCACTCCCACCCTAACAGCTGGCTTGGGCATTCGAAAACATCCCGATTGACGATTTAGAACAGTTTCTTTTAGACATAACCCTCGTATCTCGAACGTCTCCGCTCCCCTGGTACTCGGGGCGGTTACCCGCCTTGTCTTCATCCTATTCTGGTCTACGTTTGGATGATGAGGAAGTTGAAGTGATGGTCTTCTATAGCACCAATACTAGTGGTCTTGCAGATATCGATATGGATCGGTCGAAACTACCGGCTCTGGCGCACATCAGGGGGGTTCGGTGTACTTAGCGGGATTTGCGAGGGGGTCTATTCATAGAGGGCAGCTCGGCACGACGTCACTGCTTTAATGTCTGAGATAGTCCCATATTGTGAACATGCCTTGGTTACACGATGCCCGCGCGAAGATTCGGAACAATCGGTCCAAGGTCGGGGTGCTCGCAGTTGCAACGATTTGACAAGCATACGATTCAAACTTTGGGATTCGCACTCATTATTCTAGGAATTATACTGTTTATGATCGGTGTTTTCGGCATCATTAGTTTCAGGACTTACACAGATTGTCCAACTAGTGGTTGCCCACCTTATTCACTGCCGGCGTACTATTTGCTACCAGTTGCCTCTTTTTTTTCTGGTATCGCATTTGTCGTTGCAGGAATCACTTTGCTCATCGTTGCCCGAGGCATGAAACCTAGACGAGACGAAGACTAGGCCAAATGCACAGAGCGCCTGCAGATAGATTGAGAATTACGCTTTTCCTGAGGCTCGTGATCAGAGGAAAGGGCATACCCAGTGGAACTCTTTAGGCATAATTTGCAATCCTGATAGTCGTGAACTCTGGAGACGGGCTTTAATACTAGGCTTGGAGCCTTTACGCTCTCAAGCTTTACCGCTTACAAATCGAAAAGAGAAGGTATCAGAAAGAAGGTAATGAATTATGGAGGTTAAACTTTCATGGTTGAACAGTCTCAGTACGCTACGACTACAAAATACATAGTAAAAGCACACTTCGACGTTCAAGGAGTCGTCGAAAAACCTGACGTTGTTGGTGCAGTTTTCGGACAAACAGAAGGACTTTTCGGACCCGATCTAGACCTTAGAGAACTGCAAAAATCGGGGCGAATCGGACGAATCGAGATCAACCTCGATTCTAAACGCGACAAGACTACAGGGTCGATTGTAATACCCTCTAGCCTGGACAAAGTCTCGACCGCCATTATCGCAGCAGCGATCGAGAGCGTCGACAGAATCGGCCCCTGCGAAGCCAAGATTACGCTAGAAAAGGTCGAGGATGTACGCGAGGAAAAGAGAAACGCGATCCTAACCAAAGCGAAAGATATTCTCCGCAAATGGGTAGTCGAGTCATCCCCCAGCACCGAAGAGGTCGTCAAGGAGGTCGCATCCTCTCTAAGAGGCGTGGATCTTATCGAGTACGGTCCCGAGAAGCTGCCTGCCGGTCCCGAAGTCGAAAGCGGTTCACTGATAGTGGTTGAAGGTAGAGCGGACGTAATTCTTCTGATGAAGGTCGGGATCAAGAACGTTGTCGCTCTCAACGGAACGAAGGTTCCTGACACCATCATCAAGCTCACCAAGGACAAGGAAGTCACAGCGTTCCTCGACGGGGACAGAGCCGGAGACTTGATTCTCAAAGAGCTACAGCAGGTCGCGGACATCGACTACGTTGCACGTGCACCCTTCGGGAAGGAAGTCGAGGAGCTCACGCCCAAGGAGCTAATGAAAGCCCTCAGAGAAAAGGTTCCAATCAATCTCGCTCGACCTATCGAGAGGCCTGAAAGAGTTCAGTTCGCCCGTCAGGAGAGGCCTGAGAGGCAGGAACGATATGAGCGACCGTACGAAAGAGGGTACGGTCCATCTGAACCTCGGGTAGAAGCACCGCCCATCCCAAGACCTAGTCTTTCACCAACAGTGTTCGAAGCTGCAAAAGACCTGCGTGGAACTCTGGAGGCCGTGATATTCGATGAGGCAGGAAAGGAGCTGTCCCGAATGCCTGTCAGCGAGCTTGCAGAGAAAATTCCAAGTGTCGAAAACGCGCACTTGATCCTCTTCGACGGAGTTGTCACTCAGAGATTGTTAGACATTGCCGCCGGAAAGAACATTAGATTCGTCATCGGCGATAGGGTATCCGACGGAGCCAAAAAGCCACCGAACGTGAACGTCATGACGCTGAGCGATCTATCTTCGTTCAGTCCAGGCCCTACGATTACAAACTGACCTGCCTGCGATCTGTCCCAAGCAAATCCTTCTCGGCAATTCCAAACACCTCTAGAACCCTAGCCGCAGCCGGAACAATCTGGTTGTGGACATAATATTCGTAATCTACCTCATCAAGTGAGACTTTGAAGTGCGGCTCTGCCTTCTGGTAGAGCTTGCCAGGTTTCTTCGTGATAATGAACCCGACCTTGTCTCCAACGGTCACGGGCCAACCCTCTTTCGCCATCTTTCGTGCCACCTCCACATGAGGTGCATTGACCTCGTATTCATCGGGACGTTTGGTCAATGTCTTCCATATTACAAGAGAGGATTTTGGGACTTTTGCGGATTCTAGGTCCTTGATTAGGCGCGTCACGTATGACGTTGCTCTCGATGGGTTGCCATCTTGAAGGACAAGCTTGAGAACTTCGTTCTGAACATTTCTGGCGAGGTTAGACCAGTCTCCTCGGATTGCCTCCATCCCGATAACATCAAGCTCACCATCTTCTAATAGTCCAGCATACTTTTTCTTGGCCTCAGTGAACAGGATTCGTTTGTATAATTGTCCTAGGTTGATTTCAAGACCTAGATTCTTGTCGATCTCTTTGATGAATTGGTTGACGAGTTTCTCTTCATACCCGACGAAGAGACTGTCGGTGTCTCCATAGAGAACCTTGAGCCCGAGATTCTTAGCGATATCAATGGATTTGTTGATCGTATCTCGTCCGAGAGCAGCGGCGGATTCCGCGACCTCGCGAGAATACCATCTGGACCCGGCCCAGCCCGCGTATCCATACGTAGCGTTGGTGATGACCTTGGTCGCCTTTTCACGGGCTTTCAGGATCTTGTGCTCTGGAGTTCCCTGCGGTGTCTTGGCGGCCTCCCTCTTCGCCGCCTGTCGGCTTGCGATGAGCTGACTTAGAACGATCTTGTAGAATCCTGGAGGATTGTTTCGGAAGTGATGTCCGACCTCGGGAACCTCAAAGACCCCATCGCCTCCCCTATCGACGAGAGTGTCTGGGGAAATGTTGTACTTGACCATGAGGCTAGGATACATAGCTGAGAAGTCCAGTACCGCAACGCTGTCGTGCAATCCTACACTGGGCTCGAGGACAATTGCTCCTTTGTAGGGAATAATATTCAGCTCCTCTCTCGCCGGTATCAGCTCGCCGAGCCTGTGCGCCTCCATCATCAGGTAATTGTCAACTCTGAAACCGACAGCAGCTGCGAGGACCTGGTCCGGTGGGAGAGCTGAGAGATTCGAGAGTTGCAATGTATAATCAAGCGCGTCTTCTCCAACGTTGAAGACTGAGATAGCTTGCGCTTTCATCTGTCCCACTAAGGCTGGGCGATCATGACCGATCCAGCGATCGTAGTATTCCGTCTCGTCAATTGTTGGAGTGGAAGCTTCGACTCCGAGAAACTTAGCGACATTCTCAACAGTCTTGATCTTCACGTCGTAGAGATCTCGTGAGAAATCCAGCAGATCGACGTTTGCCCTTCCTGTAAGGGAGAAGTGGCCGTAGAGGCTCTGCCGAGCTGGACCTTCGTCTCTTCCAACGGAAAGGTTCGCCTTGGCCTTGTCTGCTCGCTTGATCAGGTAGGGCCAGTCGAAGGTGTTGCCGCCAAACGAGAACACAACATCCGGGTCAAATCTCTTATGAACTTCCGATATTCCGTCAATTGTTTCAATGTCCGAGTCTCCTTTTGACTGGATAGTACTGGCTTCCCCTTCGTTGTTTTTCCATGCGACAACTCTTACCGGATCCCGGAGGGGAGTTGGAGAACCCGTCGGACTAACGGCTAGGATGGAGAAGGCGAGGAGTCGTAGCTTGGGAGCGTTTTCTCTCGGGATAGAAGTTGGATGCCCCTTTGTTTCCAAGACTCTGTCGACATGATGTTTTCCCGGGTCAACACTAGATTCTGTTCCCTCGACGCTGTACCATTGGCAGGGTCTGATCTCGAACTCGTTCTGATATTTTATTGAGTAACGAAGCTTGTCCTCAAAACTCGCCTCCACACCAAGCTGCTTTACGCACTCTCTCGCGCACTTCGCTAGAGTATCAAGGTCTTTGCAGAATACTTTGAGAACTTGTCTCTCTTCACCGAGGCGTTTCCTCTTTTCAATGACCGCTCTATCAACCGCCGGATGGGGCCTTTCTCTCTCAATTCTATCTTTGAGTTGATCGATGCTCTGGCCTTTCTTGGGCAGGAGATAGAAGTAAGCCTGAAAGTCGGGGTCTATGACGAGGACCCGCTGGTTGTCATAGGTAACTCCCCATAGCCAGATCGCGGACTTGCCTTCCTGGGCCTCATGGTTGAGGTCTAAGAGCCAGAAGTCAAGTTTCAACTTGGGATGATTCTTCTCCAAGGAGAGTTTAAATTCGCGTAAGGCTCAAGCCCCAATCTATCAGGTAATTCTGCATGGCGGAGAAGGCTAAGGCACCGGCGGACAGATGGGGAATAGCCCACATCTACTCATCCTTCAACAACACCATGGTCCACATAACCGACCTCACAGGCGCGGAGACAATTTCCCGAAGCGCCGGGGGACAACACGTAAAGGCCGACAGACTCCAAGGGACACCGTACGCTGCGATGCAGGCCGCTGCAGCAGCCGCCAAGACCGCAAAAGATAAGGGAATTACCTCGCTTCACATTCGAGTAAGAGCTCCCGGTGGACATGGTGCTAGAACGCCTGGTCCCGGAGCGCAAGCTGCGATCAGAATGCTCGCCCGTCACGGGTTCAGAATCGGACGAATAGAAGACGTGACACCTGTCCCGCACGATGGGACCCGAAGGCCCGGCGGTCGACGCGGTCGCAGAGTCTAACCAACTAAGGTAGACTTTCAACGTCCTACGCGTCCCAGGTCAGACGAATCGTTGACAAGCATCAACGCTGGCGCGCAGAAGAGTGTATTAACCTCATTCCATCCGAGAACGTAACCAGCAATACTGTTCGCCAACTTCTAACCATCGACATGGGTCACCGATACACTGCTACAGATCGGTTCTACAAGGGAACACGGTTCATGGACGAGCTCGAAACATTAGGAGAGAAGCTGGCCTGCGAAGTCTACGGTGCTGACTGGGCGAGCCTGAGGCCGCTATCAGGGCACATGGCTGACATGATCATGATCTCCACCCTGACAAAGCCTGGTGGGTCCATTCTTTCAGTGAACCCCTCCAACGGTGGATACCCTGGCATCAGTGGAGAAGGATATCCACCCTTTGTCAACGTGAAGAATCTCTACTTCCCATTTGATTCAGAGAGAATGAACATCGACGTGAACAAAGCCAAAGCCCTCATCGAAGACGAGAAACCATCACTCGTCGTCTTCGGCCAATCCTACTTTCTATTCCCCCATCCGATCAAAGAGCTAGCAGATGCTTGTCAGTCGGCAGGCTCCCAAGTCGCCTACGATGCCTCCCATGTCCTCGGACTAATTGGAGGAGGTGCGTTTCAACGCCCACTGAAAGAAGGCGCTGCGATAATGTTGGGATCGACGCACAAGAGTTTCTTCGGCCCACAAGGAGGAATAATTCTCGGAACTAGCCGAGTCAAAGAGCTAGTGAAAGACAGACAATTTCCTGGCTTGGTTGATAATGCTCATTGGAACAGAATCGCTGCTCTCACTTGGGCTCTGGATGAGATTCGGAGAATTGGCGCAAAATACGCCTCCCAGGTGATGGCGAATGCCAAGACTCTTGCAAAGGCACTCCACGAGGGAGGTCTACCTGTTAAATGCGCAGACTACGGGTTTACCGAATCGCACCAAGTTTTCCTCGACATTAATGGCGAAGAGAACGTGAACCGGTTTTCCGAGAGGCTGGAGGAAGCAAACATGATAGTGGATCACGGAATCCGACTTGGGACTAACGAGTCCACTCGACGCGGAATGAAAGCGCGAGATATGGAAAGGGTTGCAGAACTGATCATAAGAGTCTACAAGGGCGAAGAACCGAGCCGCGTACGCAGAGCCGCGACAAGACTGCGGAAAGAGTTCAAGACCATCGAATACACCTGACCTAGAAGAGGTCAAACGAGGTGGTGGCGTCGCCTTTCTCCTTCCTGTCAATGGTCTCCTTCGATGTCGATGGGACCATCTTTCGCAAAGCAGCTCTCACCCAAGCGGCGCGAACCCTAGGAATTGGAGAGAAATGGGACTCTCTCGACCAAATGTACCATCATCGAAGAATCACCCTAAGAGAATGCCTTGCTTCTGAGTACAAGCTTCTCCAGGGAATGAAGCTGGCAGACATTCTTCGAGAGGTCTCAAAGGTCGAGGTCATCAAGAACGTCAGGGAAACAGTAGAGAAACTGCAAGGTCATAGAATTCGAGTTGTTCTATTGACTGATAATCCAGATTTTGTATGCGCGTACTTGATTGAAAGGTTCGGATTCGAAGGCTACGTCGGGTCCAAGGTCGGCATCAAGGATGGAATTGTCACGGGGGAAATAGAAACTCTGCCGGACAAGCGACTCGGTTTGCGAAAATATTGCGCATGGACCGGTATCCCTCCATCAAGATGTGTTCACGTGGGAGATTGGGTCAACGATGTCCCCGTCTTCAGGATTGTACGTTATTCTGTGGCCCTGAACGCGAAGGTTCCCAAAGTGAAAGCCGCCGCATCCCATAGCATGGACACTGATGATCTTCTTGACGTATACAAGCATCTTCAAACTGTAGCCTAGGAAGTCCACGGAGCCTCAGTAGATCATACGGCTGCTGAGATTCAACCTATTCTTGTCTGATAGGAATGCACACTCTTCGATTCCCGTTCTTCTGGCAAGAGAGAGCGCGAGTCGTTGAAGGTATATCGCAATCCTCAAACTTCGATTGACCGCATGACTAGCTGGAAACGCTAGGATTGAGCTTCGGAAGCCGTCGTTACGAAGCAATTGATGCTTCTCCAAGGCTTTATCCTGCCCCGACGAGATGGATATGATAAGGTCCCGTTTCTTGTCTATTGTGAACAATTTCGCATGCCCAAGTTGTTCAGGATATTCAGCCTCCGCTTTTGCACCCAAGACTTCATTGATTTTCGCAGCTCCGTAGAGGGAGAGTGCATAGTTTACCCCCGATCCGATGAAAAGAAACGCTCCCTTCCCAGCCTGTTTCAAGTTCGTTGACAACCATCGGGTGTCAATTGGAGCGCTGTTCACCTGGATAGTCCTCGGCAGACTCCTAAGAAGTAAGGCGCAAGCCAACAAGCTAGTTGTAAAACTGATCGTCCCGGAGGTGAGCATTCCGGTAGTTCTATACTTTAGCAGAAGAGTTTCGTCACATTCTCTTGCTAGTGGGCTCTCAGGGTTGGCGGTGACTGCTAAGGTGCGTGTTGAGATTCCTTTTGCCTTTCTGGCTAGCTCAATGTTGGTTTTCGTTTTGCCACTGACGGAGATAATTACGAGATTCTTCCCTCTAGTTCGCCTAATATTCGTCAGCAACTCGTAAGGGTCCGAAGCTACGGACTCTCCCTGGGAGAGTTCTTGGGCAAAGAAGGCTGCCGCGTATGAATCACCCGATCCCGCAAAGATCAATGTGGAGGGTTGGAGCTTTGGAACGCGCGTTTCTCGAAGCTGAGAAGCGAACCCTGGGAGATCCTGCGTTTGGTTCGAGATTTCTTCCCCCATCGCTCGGATAGACATTTTCGTTCTCAACCCGAGCCCGTGTCCGCGCGATAGGTTCCACCCGTGTATGTCCATCGCTTGTGGCACTTCTTGCATTGAAGCTTGAAGCCTGTCCGCCAGCCTTCCGCGCTCCGATTCTCACCCACGATCACTAGCTCTCCACCGCAAGAGCACCTGGGAACTAGACGGGACAAGATTAGATCGAGGTTAGGATGGATAGCTAAACTTCTTTCGTTGAGTGAGGCCCCGGCTGTCTTCTCTAAGACTTTTGATTCTGCGCCTCATTTCCCAGGTCCGCTCGAACCCGTGTTTGAGGTAGACCTTGCGACCCATCTCGCTCGCGTGCAGGCGCAGCTGGGAAAACCGGTTCTTTCTGCACCACTCCAGGGCTTTCTCGACGACACCTGAGGCGACGCCAAGTCCTCTGGAGCGTGGCTCTGTGTACATTGATAGCAGGTATGGCTGGATCATGAGATTGTATCCTGGCCTCGGTTGAACAGGCTGCAACCACACGCATCCTCCACCAAGGACTTTACCTCCAGTCTCGGCCACCCAGCCCATCAGAGTCCCGCTCTTCATTCTCGATCGTGCCCATCGTGCGTAAACTTTGTCGGCTCTATCCAACTCTCCTTGTTCTCTCGCCCCAAGGTCACGCCACATCGCCCTGCGCTGGCGAACCAGGGTCGGAAGATCTTTCACGGTGGCCTTGCGAACGGTGAACGCTGGTTTCCTGGGCTTCTTCGCTCGTTTCTTTTTCTTCGCTGCCAACTCGAACCCACGAGCAAGAATCCTTGAGGGTTAGATTAGTGCCAGTTGTTTGCCAACCTTCTCGAAAGCTCTCAATGCAGTGTAAAGATCTTTTCTCGTATGAGCACTTGTCACTATGGTCCTGACCCTAGCTTTGTCCCGAGCCACCATTGGAAAGACGATTGGTAGGACGAATACTCCAAGCTTGAAGAGATCGTCCGCTAGTTCTCGAGCCTTACTCGCCTCTCCAACTATGACCGGCGTAATAGGAGTCTCGCTGTTCCCAGTGTCGAGGCCTATGTCTTTCAGTCCCTTCTTGAAGTAGCTGGCGTTGTCCCAGAGCTTCTTGACCAACGACGGTTGTTTCTGGACGAGCTGAAGCGCTGCAATGCACGCGCCTGCAACGGCGGGTGGATGGGACCCCGAGAGAAGGTAGCTTCGGACTTTGTTCTGAAGATACACACAGAGGTCTTTCGAACCGACAACATATCCTCCGACGCATCCGAAAGCTTTCGAGAAGGTTCCCATGTCAATGTCCACCTTTCCCTCAAGGTGGAAGTGATTGGTAATTCCACGGCCGTTCTCTCCCAGAACACCGTCTCCGTGTGCATCGTCTACATAGGTCACCGCATTGTGTTCTTGAGCTAGATTGACGATGTCTTTCAGGGGCGCTATGTCTCCGTCCATGCTGAAGACTCCGTCCGTAATAATTAGGACCCTACGGAACCGTTCCGTCCCCTGCAACTGTTTCTCAAGATCCCCCATGTCTTTGTGCTTGTAGACCCGTCTCTCAGCCTTCGTCAGACGACAGCCGTCGATGATGCTGCCATGGTTCAACTCATCGCTGATGATTAGGTCCCGTTCGTCGACGAGGCACGTTATCGTTCCGAGATTCGTGGCGTAGCCTGACTGGAAAGTGATCGAAGACTCGGTCCCCCTATAAGCCGCCAGTTCCTTTTCCAGCCTAACATGGAGATCCATGGTCCCAGCGATGACACGTACTGAGCCGGTTCCAGCTCCAAACTTTCTAGTTGCAGCAATAGCCGCTTGCTTGAGCTTGGGGTGGTTCGCCAATCCAAGATAATTGTTTGAACAAAGAACTATGACGTTCTTGCCGTCCACTTTGGCGTGCGGCGCGGATGGACTTTGAAGGGTCCTGATACGCCAGAGCAGATCCTGCTGATCCAGTCCTTTGAGCTCTTCCCGCAACGCATCTAGAAGTGACGCTCTTTGTAAACCTGACTCTTGGCTCATACTCTCGAGATCGATAATTTGTTCCTAATCTAAAACGTTTTACAGCGCTCCTTGCGCGGCTAACACCTAGTTTCGAGGAAATCTGTTGAAAGAAAAGATGCACGCTGTTGTGAAGGCGTCGCCGGGTCCCGGCGCGGTCTTCGAACAATGGCCTACACCCAAACCCGGTCTACGAGACATTCTCGTCCGGATAGAAGCCACCTCGATCTGTGGAACGGACATGCACATCTACGATTGGCACGAATCGATTAGAGACAAGGTCAAGCCTCCAATGGTAATGGGACACGAGTTCGCCGGAAAAATCATCGAGGTCGGCAAGGAAGTCTCCGACCTCCGCGAAGGCGATATTGTCTCTGGCGAGACCCACATCTTCTGCGGCAAATGCTTCCAGTGTCGAACTGGTAACGCTCACATTTGCGAACGAATGCTCCTCAGAGGCGTAGACACGGACGGTTGTTTCGCAGAGCACCACGTTCTCAACGAGCAGCATGCATGGTTGAACGATCGCAAGATTCCGATCGAGGTGGCGTCAGCGCAAGAACCCCTCGGTAACGCTGTTCACGCTGCCTCGGCGGCAGAGATCTCGGGGAATACTGTCGCAATTTTTGGCTGCGGTCCAATCGGTGCTTGCCTTATCGGGCTCTGTAAGTCCTTCGGCGCGACCAAGATTTTCGGCATCGATATTGTCGATTACCGGTTGAAGCTGGCGAAGGATATGGGGGGAGACGTCTTGATCAACGGGTCTCAACAAGATCCTGTGAAGGAAATCATGCGCTTGACTGATGGTCGTGGAGTTGATGCGTTCTTTGAGATGTCAGGCGCACAACCCTCTTTCGAAGAAGGGTTCAGCGTTCTCCGTCCCGGAGGAACAGCGATCTTCTTCGGACTGCCCTCGAAGAAGATCGAACTGGATGTTGCCAACTGGATTGTCTTCAGGGACGCCCACGTTCGGGGTGTCTTTGGCCGTCGCCTTTTTGGAAGTTGGTACAAAACAGCTGAAGTCTTGAAGGCGGGTCAAGTGGATCTATCGAGGCTGATAACTCACCGGTTCGAGCTTGAAGAGTTTTCGAAGGCCTTTGCGTTGATGAAGTCGGGACGCTCGGGCAAGATCATCATGTACCCAAACAGGAAACACGGCTAGTCCGAATCTACCGCCGGTCTTTCTTTGGCTCCAGAGCCTGGGCCTCTTTCTGCCGGATCTTCATAATCTCTCCAGCGATCGATTTCAGCATCGCGACCTTCGGAGCGCTCTTTTTGACCGTAACATATCCTGCCTTCTCCCAGTGAAGGCTAGGCATTGCCGATTTTTCCTTCGGTTCTGGAACATAGCCTAGGATTGTCGCTGCCTGCACAATTTCTCTGAGGTTTGGCTGTTTGATCGCTCGCGCTATCGGAAGTTTTCTTCCCTGGCCCCTAGTCTTCGTACTGTCTATGTGGAATGGCCAGATGATAACGTGACCCGGGTTTTTCACCCTGGTTTCACCGTTCTATCTTAGGACTTGCTGGCTTGGGATACGAGGACTGCGTTGATGACCCCGTCTTGTCCCGGACGAGAGGTCACTCGCGCCTGACCTAGTTCCGTATCGACGATCGCACCCTTCGTGATTACTCCCCGCCTCTGATAGTCAACGTTCGCCGGATTCTTGACAACCCGCAGAAGCTTCGATTTCGACGACTTACCCGTTGACTTGTCCGTGACAACAGCCCAGTCAGCCGATGCCAGTTTTATTTTCGTAGCCCCGCCTCGGATTCCCACTCTTCTCTGCTTAACCTTACCAAGGGTCGTCTCAACCGGTTCTCCACCGGCCTCGAAGGCGCGTTTTCCCCGCCAGTTACGCTTGACCCCACCAGTAGGTTTCTTCTTGTGCTGGTTGCCATGATATCGAGGCAATCGAATCGAGTTCTGACTGACAGAGTCGACATATTAACCGTTCTCCGCCAACACCCCAATCTCGTCGCCTACCGGCCGAATTTTTCATCTTTGGCCCTTTCGAGTAACCGAATCTTTATCTGGTTCGCGAGCCAAATTTCTTGTCGAGGAGAAGTTTGCCTAACTATTGCTTGGAGTGCGGTGGAAACCTAAGTTATGACCCTGCAATCAAGCAATACGCGTGTAAGAGCTGCGGCCTAACCTTCACCCAGCAAAACCTTCTCGAAGGACGAGAAAAAATGCTCCGCACCGAAGAATCCGCTGACGAAGAGAAGAAACGCCGCCACAAAGACTACCTGAAATGGTGGCTCAGCGACAAGAAAAAGTAACCGATACGAATTTTCCTTGAAATGACTTTAGGACAATATTTGTCTCAGAAGATGCCTTGTCTTTGCCCGGTCAGGTCGAGTTCAAGCTCTAGTTCATCCCTGATGGGAATACCGTTCGCTGCCTTAATGGAGATCTGAGGCTTCAGCTTCCTGGAAGCTTCGAGGGCATCTGGATAGATCGCGATGAGACGGAAACCTCTTTTCTGATAGAACCCCAGAGCGTTTAGATTGTCATTGGTGGTTGTGAGCCAGAGTCTTCTACAACCCTTCACCTTGGCTCTTTCCCTAACTGCATTAATGAGCGCTGTTCCGACTCCCTCGCCTTGAGTGATGCTGTCGATGGTGACGATCTCGCAGTCAGGACCCTCTATCCTGTAGGTTAGCAAGCCGACAGGATTTTTTCCGTTGAAACCGACAAAACCATCAAGTTCCACAGGACGAAGGACCCGGCCCTTTGCAACGACAATCTCCGAGCCCCAGTGAGATTTGACAAAGAACTCGACCCAATTGCGATCGGACGCCTCAATAGACCTAACCAGCAGACCGTTCACGAAGCTCTCTCCTCCAACCAGGCTCGCGGAGCGGGTTGTATAATTTCTATGTGTTGCCAAGCGCGTGAAGGAACCTTTCTCATTTCTTGGGAAGAGTTAACTTTCCATTGGCCCGATCGGACTGGCTGTCGGATCTTATGCTCGAGGAGATGTTGGACAAGTGGCGTCGGGGGGCTAGAGGTCCCCTGCCCCAACTAACTCCCGTCCAGCTTCTAAACGCTCTAGTACTCATCGACCAAGAAGGTCCCGTCGGACGTCGCGCCCTGGCTCAAGCGCTTCAGATCAACGATGGTGTCACCCGGGGCTTGTTGGAGAGGCTCGCTGAACAGGGCTTGGTCGAGGTTAGCGAGGGAACGGGCGTCAAGCTTTCGAGGCAAGGACGAGAAACCCTGCAGAGGTATCTCAAGCAGATAGCGGTGCGCAAAATCAAGAAACTGGATGAGACAGAGCTCGTCCCCGGCAAAGTATCTGTAGGAATCCATCTGGCCAAAGGGTACAAGCCTGGAATCACAGGGGTCTTGCAAAGAGACGAGGCCATCAAGGTGGGCGCGGAAGGGACCCTAACAATCGGAGTTGTCAATGGTAAGCTCTCGATACCACCTGATAACAAGAAAGTTGCCGAACTCTCACCCCGCGAAGACGCTCGAATTCGAGAGCTCTTCCGTCCCTCCGAAAGTGATCTTGTGATCATAGGGTTTGGGAAGGACGCGAACCGCGCTCTCTCTGGGGCACTAGCTGCTGTTCTCTCATTGGAGAAACACTAGTCCCGGATTTGAGGCCTGACTGAGTGAAGAAATCGCCGACGGCAGAGATAATCTCTGTTGGCAATGAGCTACTGATCGGACACACGCTAGATACTAATTCTCATTGGATTGGGAAACGTTTCACTAGGTTCGGGTGGACCCTTCAGAGGATCACCGTTCTTCGCGACTCTCTGCCGGCAATAAACGACGGGGTCACAGGTGCTCTTCGAAGAAAGCCGGACCTTTTGATTACCCTAGGGGGTCTTGGGCCGACTCATGATGATATGACTCTGAAGGGGGTCGCCCTTGCCTTGAACAAACGGCTAGTGCTGAATCCGGATGCCTTTGTAATGGTCAAAACTCGGTACAGTGCCATAGAAGCGTCTACAGGACTAACCCGGTTTCGTAGGAAGATGGCTACTTTGCCCGAGGGTGCTCAGCCTCTGCCTAATCCTGTCGGAACCGCTCCCGGGGTCACCGTCAAGGTTGGTACGACAAGGATAGTCTCGCTACCAGGGGTTCCATCTGAGATGAAAGCCATCTTCACCGCGTCCGTCATTTCGATGCTGAGAGCGTCAAAGCGAGAAGCGCCTGAGGAGGTCTCTATCGGGCTGGTGGGGATTATCGAGTCAGCGCTCGCGCCCGCGCTAGACCGCACACGCAAGGCGTTTCCAGGACTCTATTTCAAATCCCACCCGCGCGGCCGGGAAGGCGGAATACGAAGCCTAATTCAACTCCACGTTTACAGGGTAGACCCCGATTCTCGCGCCAAGCTGGACAAAGCCATCGCGTATCTCCTTCGCCAGCTATCAAAGTCGGCCTAATCCGACCGAAAGATCAAGAAAAACTCGGCAAGAAGATACTTGAATCTAACTTTTCTTTTCCACTAAGTATTTTTTTCTGCTAACTAATCTATGACCCCGGGGGGTCTCTTTTTCCCGCGCCGCGCCCTTCGTGAAACGCTGAGAATTCCACGTTCATCAGCTCCTGCCATTGCCTCCTTCCTTCGTGGCCGTGAATGGGTCCTGGATCCTGGTCCAAGGTGCCGTTAGGCCCGTTCGCCGAAGAGGCCTATTCCGCCCCTTCGTGAAATGGCGCTGAAACCCGCAAGCGGAATCCTGGACCCTTTCAGCTACCAGTCGACACCTGCCAGGAGAAGCTTGTTGCAAACCCGGGTCCCTCCATGTAGCCCGCCAGCGCGCGCGCCAGCGAAGCCCTGTGTCCGAATCCTACAACCGCTAAGACCTGCCCGGTGGTAGAGTCCATTACCCGTTTCAGCTGATTAATCATGTGCTCCTCGCGCGTATCGATCAATATACTGCTCAATACCGGGTATCTCTTCCGGAAAGCCCCAATTTGCGAGTCCATGTCCTCGGTCACCTTCGACCAGTTTATCCTGCTGAACGGCAAGACCACAAGGCTCGCCAGGGCATCAACCACCAGCTTTGCCTTCTCTTTCCGAGGCAGCTTCCGCAACGCCGCACCCGTATTCGTGATAGGCAGATCAATGAACTCCACCCTAGACCCCACAGCCTTGGCCGCCCTAGCCGCCTCCAACATATCTGTTCCAGGCGGCGACCCGGTCATCTGGCCCGCAAACTTCTCCAGCAACGCCATAGTCAAGAATGATACTCCCGCTCCCCGTCCTCTCTGAGCCTTCGGATTCTCGAGAGCCATCATACGTCCCTCGTCCAGTTCCAAAGCCACGACCTCTGGCTTCATCCCAACAATAGTATCTCTGACGGTTGCAGCGCTACTAGGGTCAACGTGCACAGTCCCGAAAAGGGACAGACGACTCCCAACCCGCTCCACCGTCAGCCAACCTCTCCGTGGACAGGGCGAGTTGAACGTCTATAAGGCGGCTTCCCCCAATCCAACAAACAGAACCCGTCAGTTACAAAACGGGATCCAGCTATGACCAATCTCGAAACGCTCGCAGATGAGCGCCAGCGGATCAAAACCGACGAACGCAAACTCCTAGGAGCACTCTCCGAGGTAAGAAGCAAGCTCGACGCTACACGCACTGAACTCCAAGAAAGCCGGAAGACCCGCGACGAACTCAACGAGACAGTCAGGGCCCTAAAGAAAACCCGCGACAACCTCCGAGACAAGGCAAAACGGAACATCACCTACCTGAAGACTCTCCAGAAAACAGCGCCCAAGCTCCTCCAGTCCGTAACAGCAGAGCACGAGCTACAACAGCTCGAGTGGCAGGTACAATCCGCTCCACTAGGCAAGGAAGAAGAGAAGCGTTTGATGATAAAGATCCGAGCCCTTGAGATCCAGGTCACCGCGGCCAAGAAGATCCTCAAGCTACGAGACGAGGTCGGCAAAGCCAACCAGGAAGCAGACGAGCTACACGCGAAGATCCAGGAGCTTGCGGAGGAAAGCCAGAAGCATCATGAGGAGATCGTCATATTATCCGAACGGTTTGAAGCACTCAAGATAAAACAGGAAGATGTTAGAAAATCCCTAAACCAGCTCCGCGGAGAATACAAGGACGCAGACGAGCAATACCAAGTAGTCAGAAAATCGATTGACCTAGCTGATAAGATGAGCCAGCGCCAAAAAGAAGAAACCCACAAACAGAACTTGAAGGAGGCTGCGAAGAAGAAGCTCAGCCAAGGCGCAAAACTCTCGCTTCACGAGTTGAGCGCGTTGTACGAGGAAGAAGAATGAGACCGCCCATCGCAATAATCGGCGGCTCAGGAGTCAAGTCGATTATCAAGGGCGAAGAGAAAATGGTCGGAACTCCCTACGGTCCTACTCCAACCCTGACCATTGGACAAGTCAAGGGACGAGAAGCAATCTATCTGCCACGGCACGGCGAAGGACACACCGCGCCACCTCACAAGGTAAACTATCGAGCCAACATCTGGGGACTAAAAAGTCTCGGCGTCGAACGAATAATCGCAACAAACGCCGTCGGCGCAATCGACCCCACCCTCACACCAGGCGAAATAGTAGTACCATCAGACCTGATCGATTTTACAAAATCGCGGCGCGGAACCTTCTATGACGACCCCCCAGTCACACACGTGGATGTATCCGAACCATATTGTCCAACCCTGAGAAACGCGATAACAAGCGCTGGCTCTGACAACAAGAAAACCCTTCGAAACGAGATCGTAATGGCCGCCACCGAAGGCCCAAGATACGAGACACCCGCAGAGATCCGGATGCTCAAGACACTCGGCGGCGCTATCGTAGGAATGACAGGCGCCCCAGAAGCCTTCCTCGCGAGAGAGCTCCAGCTCTGTTACGCCTCAATCAGCTTCGTCTCCAACATGGCAGCCGGCCTCCAGAGAACACTCTCCGCAAGAGAGGTTGAAGAGAAGGGAAAAGAGACCAGCCAGATCTTGAACAAGATTCTCATAGAGGCTATAGGCAAGATACCTGAGACGAGAGAGGGTTGCTCCTGCGGAAGAGCGCTCGCCCAAGCCCGACTCAACAAACCGGAGGTCAAAGAACAAACCTGTTAGACAGCTTACTCAGAATAGCAGGAGTATACACTGCATACGAAAAATGGCTCACCGAACAGGTCAAGGGAAAACCGCTACCTGAGCATATTGGAATCATACTGGACGGTAACCGTAGATGGGCCGTGGAAAAAGCCCTCCGGCCCAACGACGGACACACTATCGGAGCTAAGGTCGGAGAAGAAGTGCTTGACTGGTGCCTCGAATACGGAATCAAAACACTAACCCTCTACACGTTCTCGACAGAGAACTTCGACCGGCCCGCCGAGGAGGTGAACGCCGTCCTCAAACTCGTTGAGGAAGAAGCACGAAAACTCGGACGAGACAATCGTCTCCACACCCAGAAGGTCCGAGTCAAAGCTCTCGGCAGAACAGATCTCCTCCCGGAAAGCCTCCAAGACGCACTGAAGAAACTTGAAGACGACACAAGCGAGTACACGGGACACTTCCTAAACATCGCAATCGCATACACCGGACGAGCAGAAATCGTCGATGCCACCAAAAAGATCGTTGACGACGTCTACCAAGGAAACCTAAGACCCCAAGACATTGATGAGGGAATTTTCCACAAATACCTATACACTGCACACCTCCCCAACCCAAACCCGGACTTGGTAATACGGACGTCAGGTGAAGAGCGTCTAAGCGGCTTCCTTCTCTGGCAATCCGCATACAGCGAACTGGTCTTCGTAGACGTTTATTGGCCCGAGTTTCGAAGAATCGATTTCTTAAGGGCCATCAGACTCTACCAGAGGCGCTACAGAAGATACGGCCGATGAGAGCACGCCACGATTCCGAGTGAGAGTCCAGGGCCCTAGCCTTGGTGTTCATCAAGAGAATCGACCTTCGAGGATTCAAGACTTTCAACAGGAAGGTCTCCGTCAACCTCGGGACAGGATTCACGGTCATAACTGGGCCCAACGGCTCGGGCAAGTCCAACATTCTCGATGCTCTGAAGTTCGCGCTCGGCGAGCTAAGCCCTAGAGAACTCCGAGGCAGAAGCCTATCCGACCTAGTCCACAAGTCACAGGGCGAAGGAGCACGATCTGCCTACGTAGCGGTACAGTTCGACAACAGTGACCGAAAGCTACCCGTAGACTCTGACCTAGTAACAATATCTAGGGAATTCTCGAAGGGCGGCGAAGGAATCTACCGGCTCAACGGGCGACGCCTCTCTAGAAAACAAGTCCAGGACATAATGAGCTCAGCAGACATCCAGGTTACCGGTTTCAACCTCATCTCACAACACGCGGTCACTCGTCTCGCCGAGATCAGCACAGAAGAACGAAGAAGGATTTTGGAAAGCCTAATCGGAATCGGAACCTTCGAGACCAAGAAAGCCGAAGCAAGAGTGCAGCTCCAAGAGGCAGATCTAAACCTCAAGGTCGCCGCCGCGAGAGTTGACGAGGTTAGACAGAGAATAGAGCAATTGGAAAGAGAGAGAAACGACCTTCTCCGGTCCAATCTTCTCAAGACCGAGATAAACAGTCAACAAGCGCGCATCCTCTCCGCCCAAATACTAGCACTCGAAAACCGCCATCAGGAAATGTCACAGACCCTCGAACAGGAACAGATTAAACTCGATCAAGTGAGACATGAAAGAGAAGACTTAACGCAGCAGAGAGCGAAGATCGAACAGGACCGACGTAGCTTCGAGGAGAAGACAGTCACCCAAGGAAACCAAGAACTCTTCGATCTCGAAAGACGCATCGCGGAAGCTAGCAAGGGCATCGTCGAAGCAAAGTCCGCCGCAGAAACAGCGAAGAACCTTGTTGCGACCCGGACAAGACAACGCGAAGCTTTCACGAAACAGGCGGAAGAGTTGGAAACCTCCATCAAACCCTTATCCAGTTCGATCAAAAGCCTCCAGTCACATAAGAAAGTCCTTGAGGAGAAGATAGACGATTCCAACTCCAAGGTCGAAAAGATCAGCCAGAAGCTCACCGCGGCCAGATCGTCTATCGACCAGGACAGTAAGAAGCTCCGCGAAGTCCAGGACGAGATCGACGGCCTAGGAAAGGAACTCTCAAACCTAACCGCCCAGAGCAAAGGCAGTTCGACAAAACTCGATCTCACCGCCAGCCATCTGCAAACCTTGGAAGCCCGTCAGAAAGAGTTCGTCCAGCTCTCAGAGGAGCTGAAGACTAGAATCCGCGAAATGGAGAAGCTTCAGAAGGAAGAAGAAAAACGGCTCGAATCGATCGAGCAGAAAACAAAGGAGTACGGCGAACTCAAGGACCAGCGCAGAAAAGAGATTGACGAGGCTCTCGACATCGCAAAGAAGGCAAGAGTCACCGTAGTCGAATTCAACACCCAAAAGAACTTAGCAGACAATATGGGAGCTGAAGACAAGGCCATCGAGAAGATCGAAGAGATGGCCGATGAAGGCGCTCTAAAAGGCGTCTACGGCCGTCTAGAAGATCTCGTCAAGTTCCCCGAAGAATACCGCAAGGCAATTCAAGCCGCTAGCGCCGGTTGGATGAAAGCGCTCGTCGTCAAGAACCTCGAAGTTGCAATCCGTTGTGTTGAAAGTCTGAAACGTACCAAGCTTGGACGCGTCAAGATCGTTCCCATAGAAGATCTCGAACTTTCAGATTTGGAAATAGACTCCGACAACGTCTCTGGAATAATCGGTCCTCTATCCAAAGTAATTCGGTCTGACAAATCCATTACTCCCGCTGTCCGATTCGTTTTCGGGGACACCATCCTAGCCACAACACAAAGAGCAGCCTTCCTGACTGCGTCCAGGGGACAAAGATGCGTCGTAACCAGCGGGGACCTTTACGAGCCGGGCGGAGGTCTCGAGAGCGGCTACTACAGAGCCCCCCTCGAGATCTCGAACCTAGTTCCCCGATCCACCGCGCTTGAGAGCCTTGAAAAAACCGTAAAATCGCTAGAGACAGTCGTCCAACGATCTCGGTCAGACGTTGACCGTATCGAGACCGAACTAGGCGAGCTTCTGGAAGACCGAGTGTCCGCTAGCAAGACCCGAGAGGCCTTGGCAAGGGATGTAGAACTTGCCAAGAAGAGTTTCGAGAGAACAAGAACCTTCCTGCAACAGACAACCAGACGCATTGACAGTCTACAGAACTCCATGACGAAAGAAAAAGTCCTCTTGGATGAAACAGCGGAGAAACAGGCAGAGATGAAGAGGCGGCTAGCAATTATAGAAGAGGAGAGAACAAGACTCAGAATAGATTCCAGAAGATCAGCGCTTTCTCAACTCGAAACGGAACGAGACCAAGCTACCGCCGAGAACCAGGTCATTCTTCGGGAGAAGCTAGAGCTAGAAACGCGTCTCTCTTCCCATCAGTCTTCGCTCGAGACCCTCAGGCCCGGAATCGACCAGATCCGAATACAACTGCGCTCGCTTGACTCTGAAATTCATCGCGAAGAGACACGAGCCAGCGAAGCGCATCAGCGGCTCGAAACGCTTGAGAAAGAGATGAAACAGTTCTACGAGGAGAAGCAGCGGTTGGTTGGAAACTTGGACAGTGTTGGGGCGGAGAGGAAGAAGTACGAAGAACAGTTTGTGGAGATCGAAAAGGCAACTCGAAAGCTTCTACAGATGATGGATCCACTCAATGCAGGCATTACTGATCTAAAGGCGGGTCTTAGAGAAGTTGACGCTCAACTGACAATCTTCAAAGGACAACTCAGGACCCTCGGATTCGAGACGCCACTCGAGACTCACCCGGATCTCATCAAGGAGGCCGAAGATATGAAACGCGTACTCGAACAGGAACGGGACGAGATAGGTGCTATCAACCAGCTCGCTGCGCAACAATACGAATCGCAGAAAGAAGGATACAAACACCTCTCAGTCAGGATCGGAGAACTCGAAAGGGAGAAACTAGCCATCCTAGACTTCATGAACGAACTCGAGAGAAAGAAACATGACACCTTCATGAGCGCCTATAACAAGGTCAACGAGACATTCCAGAGCATCTTTCGCGAAATGACCGGCGAAGGAAATGGAAGAATGGTTCTGGATAATCCGGAAAACCCCTTTGAGGGCGGACTCGATGTCCTTCTCCAGTTCCCCGGAAAAACAGAGCTCACAATCGGAAGCGCAAGCGGAGGAGAGAAGTCGGTCTCAACAGTCTGCTACCTCCTCGCACTCCAACAAATCCATCCAATGCCGTTCTACGTAATGGACGAGATCGACGCACACTTGGATGTGCTAAACGCAAAACGCCTAGCCACCCTTCTAAGGTCGAGGAGTAGCATGTCTCAGTTCATCGTGATCTCGCTCAAAGACACTACAATATCGAGAGCAGAGAGAGTGTTCGGCGTCTTCATCGACAAAGGCAGCAGCCAGATAGTATCCCTGCCCTCAAGAGGAGAGAACAACTGACAGTTCAGGAACAAGCATACTGGCTGAAGGAACCCTATGCTGTCCTCTTTGACCTGATCCACCTTCACCGCGTAAAACCGTGGGACGTAAACCTAGCATATCTGCTCGATGAGCTCCTTCATGAGATGAGAGGTAGAGGATTCATAGACTTCTCCGTCTCCGGCACCGCCCTCCTCTCCTCTGCCATTCTACTACGTATGAAATCAGAGCTCATCCTCAAGATGGAAGAACCTCCGAAGCCTCCGCTCGAGAGGCCTACAGATTTCGTCCCACCACCCCTGTCTTTTCCGCTACGCTACGAATCGACAACCACATCCGTTGAGGAGGTCATCAAAGGATTACTGGAGGTGTTAACGGCGGAGAGAATGCTTCCGGCAAGCGCACAAATGGTCCTCAGAACGCCAGAAGTGTTCGAACAAGTCGACGATTTTCTTGTCAAGATAGAAGAAAATATCAAAGCCTTCCTCCGAAGACTTCTCAAAGAAGCAGGCCTTGGACCGAAGAAGCTCTCCTTCCTAACCCTTCTAGGAAAAGGGGACCCTCTCGAAGCAGTCAGAATGTTCATCATGTTGCTATTCTTAGCAGTAGAGGGAAGGGTCGGCCTCGCTCAGCCATTAGAGTTCGGTGATATTGAAATCGAGCTGAAATACGATGGAAGCACAAGTTTCGACTAATTCCGCTCAACCGAAAACTGCTGACCTACAGCAGCAACTTTGCGAGGCCGCGCTTTACGTCTCTGGAAGGCCTCTCGACCTAAAGATGATCGGGTCCGTCATTGGCGCTAGATCAGAGGACAAGATACGTGGAATCGCGATGGCAGTTTCGGAGCGTTACAAGATAGCGGAGAGTCCAATTCAGGTCGTGGAACTTCCCGACGGACGTTTTGTCATGCAACTAAAGGGGGAATTCGCCAAGCATGTTCGAAAACTGGCGAACAGACCACTTCTGACACCAGGTCCTCTACGAACTCTATCGTTCATAGCCTTGAAGCAGCCAGTCACCCAGTCCTACGTCGTGCGGGTCCGTGGAAAACTGGCCTACGTTCATGTGAAACAGCTAAAGGACATGGATCTGATTAATGACGAGAGGATCGGGAGAACCAGGATGCTAAGGACAACTACAACATTTGCAGATTATTTCAACCTCAATCATGACCCGTCACTCATGAAAAAGGAATTGAAGAAAGTTCTCCAGCTCGGAGAAGACACTCCAGCATCGGTCCAACCAACAAAACCTGACACTTGACTGTTCCAGTCGCACTATGACTCTCCGAAGAGCACTAAGCGACGGGATATGTTTTCACGGCAGATGTTGCTAGCGGCGCCAACGTCGGTCCCTCTATTCCAATTGTCTCTAACAAATGGCAATAAGTTGGAATCGGATTTCGTCGTCGGAAAAGATATGAGAAGTGAATACCATTCGCCTCATCACGTAGAGCCTCGTAGGCCTCCGCGGCAACTGCGAGACTGCCTCCAGTTGGATCGTCTAACAGTTTTTTCCTGATGTGAACTGGGACAGGTATGTCGAATTTCTGGCTCACAAATAACACGTTGTCCAAGCTGAGTGGAATAGAAACTTGAATGAACAGCGGTACGTTTAGCCCTGCTTCAAGCAGAGCATCTCGGTGCTCAAGCACACTCTCCGAGTCGAAAGCGACGTTTGTAACGATGAAGTCGGCACCAGCATCGACTCGTGATATCGTTCGGGAGATCTCGCTTTCCCTGTTGTCCGCGTGCTGGTTGGTCACTGCCCCAATACATGGGTCGTTCCCACCGTTTAGCGAGGAGATCTCCCGAATTAGCTCGTTCGTTTTGGCAAACTGGTAGGACCCTGGATGGGGCTGTGGAAAAGGGTCTCCGTAAACGATCAGCACATTTCTAAGCCCTTGAACCACGTGGTTGGCGATAGCTGACAAGTCAGACGTGTTGCAATCGCGACATGTTAGTGAGGGGACGGCGGTTATTCCGGCCCTATTGATAATCGAGGCGGAAGCAAGACTTCTGCGTTGGGGCGTTATCGAGAAAGATTTTGGATAGCTTGGGTCATCGTGGCCATTCCTTAAGGCCGGAACCGTGATAGCGTCAACTCTTCCTCTTAGGAGGGACAAATCGCTGGGAACGACTCTGTCTGGAATGAGTTCGACCGTTACGAGGTTGTGGTGCCTCGCCCGATCACTCAGTCTCATTGGTATGCCTCCCTTGCTAGTTCGGCTCCCTTCGTGATGTTTGCGAGCTTCGCGAAAGCTACATCCCACGTTCTGGTACGCAGTCCACAGTCTGGGTTCGCCCAGATTTTCCCCGGGTCCCCTACAATCTTGGTGGCGAACAGAAGTCGGTCTCGTACCAGCTCTGGAGATTCAATCAGGTCTCGTCCCACGGATTGACCTGCCCCGGAGGACACGTTTCCTGTAAAGTCATGAACGTGTGCGACGCCAAGACCGAATTCTCCCTTGTAACCGGCATTGACGAAGTGATTGAGGTCGCTGTAGCCTTCTCGGGAATCCTCATCGAGTCCGAGACGTGACGTGTCTCGGTTGGCGAATTCTAGCGCGAGTTGGTCGCACTTGTCCAGCTTTGGTGCGTATTCTGCGAGAACTTTGTATCCTATCTCGGATGGGTAGCACGTGTGGTCGCTAAACTTGCAATTGAATCCTTTGACTGTTTCGTTCCACGCCTCTACGAAGAGCTCCATTTCTTGGGGTTCTGGGTGAGTGGTCACTGCTGGTTCGTCGATCTGTATCCAAGTTGCTCCCGCGTTGACCAGGTCGCGGATCTCAGGCCGTATGATTTGCTCCACGATGTCGAGGAGGAATTCGCGCTTTGCGTCGATCTTTCGTGTCTTGGGAGAGGAGGCATGTTGCTTCTGGATGTAGTATCCGCTAAAGGACCAATCCACGAGGGTGTAAGGTCCAGTAATCGGGACCTTCACAGCACGGTGGGCGTATTTCTTTACATCCAGAAATTCTGGAACGTAGACGGAGTGTTTTCTAGAGATTCTCGATTCTGCGACTCCTTTGTTGAAGTACTTGTTGTCAAAGGAGTGAACGTGGCCCAGGAGGTTCATCCCCTGCACGGCTTTGATCACGTGCTCGTACATTTCGACTCGCTGTTGCTCTCCGCCTACGCCGTCGTTGTCTACGCCTGTGGTTTCGAATAGGCGGAGGCCATACAAGGTCGAGAGCTCAAGGACCGCTTTGACTCGTTCCTTGTCATCACCAGTATTGAGAAGGCTCTTAGCTCGATCGTGAAAGTCCTGAATGCCCAGCTTCTCAGCCCATTCTTCAGCCTCGAAGAGGTCTTGCGAGGAAAGTCGTTGTCGAAGCCCTTTGGTTCTCCATTTGGGCTTAGCGAGGCTTCCGATTTCTTGAACAGGAAAGAGCTTGGTCATCTGTTAAGTCCTCTCGAACAGTTTGGATGCCTTAGACAGTGCCTCTAACTTTTGATTTGCAATTTCTTGCGGTACAAATTTCAAGTCCGAATTGGAGGCAAAAACCAGATTGTGGGCACCTACTTTCTCTGAGAATTTCCGCGCTGTATCGGCGATCCAGCTTGGATTCTCGACGAAGGACTCCCGCGAGTCAACAACGCCCAGGACGAGCTTTTTTGGGGTTTTTTCCTGCTCTCTGAGCGAGGAAATGTCGGTTTCGAAAAGGTCGATTCCAACGCCGGAGATCGGTAGATCTAAAAGGTCCGGGAGTAGCAGGGCAGAGTCCCCAAAGTAGGTCTGGACCACAAACTCTCCGGGACTATCCTTGACCACTGAGCGAATTGCTCCTAGAGCCAGGTCAACCTCGGACTGATCTCTGAAGCTCTCTCTATACGGTTGATAGACCAAACAAGGCTCGGATAGTTGGAATAGTGTAACGCCTTCATTCCAGAGTTTCTGGACAATCTCTCGTTCGGCAAGCGCAATGTCGACGAGGAGATCAGCATAATTCTTGTAGTGCTTATTTTCCGACAGCTGAGAGAACGTGTAGGGTCCCGGGAGAGTGATTTTTCGCTCTCTTTTTCCAGTCAAGAGTTCGGCTCGAAGAAAGTTCTTGGGATCAATGTCGCTGGCGGAAGTCTTCCCTACGATGATGGGTTTTTGGTAGAACGTATTAGTGTCAAACCATCTTGAATATCGGGTGCCAGACTCCACTCCTTTGAGGGATCGGGTGACAGGTCTTAGTTGATCTTGCCACGCTAATGAACCGTCGGAAAAATGTCCGAAGCCGAGACTCTCTTGAAGTTTGATAACTTCCTTTGTCTCCTGCTCAAGTTGGACCTCTACCTGGCTCCAGCTGGCCTTTGCCCGCTCGTACGAGCGGGTGAGATCAATTAGTCTCTCTGACCGTGGGTGAATTCCCGCAAGCTGGATTTCCGGGGACATGTTTTCGCTGTCTTTTGATTTATTCTGATTATATAAGTTCTGTCGTACTCATATTCCTTTAGGAATAGGGTCTTAATGTATTCCGATAGGAATAAGAGTACCGACCGACATGTCTGTAGATATGTTACCCTCGTTGGGGGAGATTCCCAAGAAGAGGAAAGAACTCGGACTTACGCAGTCGAGACTCGCTCTGTCCGCTGGAGTAAGTCAATCGATAATCGCAAAGATTGAGGCGGGTTCCGTGGACCCATCTTATACGGTCGTCCAGAGATTATTCAGCGCTTTGGAGAGGGCGGGGGTCGAGAGCCCTGCACGTCGAGTGGACGAGCTCATTAGTCGCCCAGTCGTTTCCGTGGCGAGAACACAACTTGTCCGGGATGCTGTTGACTTGATGAGGCGTAGGGGCTATTCGCAGCTTCCGGTCTTCGAAGGTGGACGATGTGTTGGAAGTATTTCGGAGAAGACTATTCTTGATCGGGCCGCTCGGGGCGAGTCTCTAGAGTCAGTTCTCACCCTCAAGGTTCGCGAGATCATGGATTCGCCGTTGCCTGTGGTCAATAGTGATACTCCGCTCGATCTGGTTCTTGGATTGTTGCAGACCAACTATGGCGTGCTCGTTTCGAAGGGCGAGAACCTTGTTGGGATCCTGACAAAGTCAGACATTCTGAAGACTAAGAGGTAGTTCTCCCAAGAGAAGGATTGCATTGTCTATTGGTGAACGGAAGCCTTCAGGTTGTTTCCGGTGACTATTCGCTTAGGTAACATCATTCCTATTCAAGAACAACTCATGCTGTGTTCTCCTGTTCGAATTAATAGCTTAGGAGTACTCACCATGTTTGGACGCAAGAAGAAAGACGAGAAAGAAGGCGATACAACTGAAGATGTATCGGCATCAGCGTCCGCATCGACTGGCATTCTTCCTGCTATGTCGACTCCGATTCAAGCCCCTTCCGTTCCAGCTGGCTCACCTACGCCTACCAACTTTCCACCCGTGAGTGCTACCAGTTCGTATCAGCCTCCGAGAAGTGCACCCCCTTCTACTCAAGTGGACGAAGATAGTTCGCTTAGTAGACTTCTGCAATCATTACTCAAAGACTTGCCCCCCGACGCGAGCTCGTTTTCTGGGGAACAGCCTAGAGGGTTCACTATGCAGAGCAGTCCAGAATGGGTTCCGCCGAGATCGACTCCTACAAGCAGGCCGATGACGATAGCTCCGGGTGGAAAGAAAGGCCCAGAGCCAGACAAGCCAAGCATAGCCCCTTCACCGCCAGCGCCTCTTGTTCGCCCCACAAAACCTCCTGATTCTGCGGAGCATCCTGGAAAGGAAACAATCCAACCAAAATTCTATCCACCGCCATCAACGGACAAACCGGAGAAACAGGCTCGAGAGGAAGTTCTGAGGCGCCCCAGCGCTCCGAAAGTCTCTCAGAGCTTCGACCATATCTTTGAGCTTACGCAAGGAAGCCTCGAATCTCCCGGTCTCGTGGTTGTGAATGGCAGTCCAGGTTCTGGGAAGACGACTCTGTGCTCCGGGCTCGCGAGCAGTTTTCTGAAGCAGGGAAACCCGTGCATGTTCGTAACCTACGATAAGGCGCCGACTGCGCTCAGGGAGCAAATGAAGAAGATGGGCGCGGATCCTTCAGACGCCGAGTCCCAATACAGGTTCTTACTGGTGGACGGGTTTTCGTCCCAGTCCGACTCGTTCAGTTTTGAGCCTTACTATGTTGAGAAGGCTTTTGACTTTGATTCGATACAAGACGCCCTCGTCAAGAACAGTTCCATGTTTATCGGCGAGAAGACAAAGATTCTCTTTGACTCCATCGATCCGGTTGTTGCGAAGGTTTCCTCCAAGGATCTTGTCAAGCGATTAGGTGAGACCTTGAACAAGCTGAGAGACTCGAACGTGACACTGGTCCTCACAGTGGATCTCTCGAAAGCACCCAAGGATGTGGTGAAGTGGTTGGAGGATACTGCGTCCTGTGTTATCGATCTGGACAAGGACGATTCAGATCCGAACGGGCGAGAATTGAAGGTTCGGAAGCTGAACGGGTCCGCGTCAAAGCTTGACGCGGAGACTTTCGAGCTAGACTCCAGCAAAGGACTTGTCTTCGTAAAATAAGCCCCGTCCTTACATCGACGAAGAATTGAAAGGACTATTTTACTCGTCGTCTTTTGGATCGGCCCCCCGCGTTTGCGGCTGGAATGCTTCCAGGGGCACCCATCTGCTCTTCTGGATACCTTTGACCCAGGCGCCCGCTCCATCGATCCATTCGACGGCGCCCTCGATTGTCTCCCCGCTCATCAGTGTCACTTTGACGTTGTCGCCGGGCTTGGGAAGAGACATGACGGAGGCGAACGGGGAGCTGGGCTGGGCTATCATAAAACCCTAACTTGGACTTTCGCACAGTTCCGCGGGCACCAACTCATGCGACGAGATGCCAAAGGGATCCATTTTTCTTGCGAGTTGGTTTCTGTCTGGGTGTGATTCTGGGCTTCTTTGCTCAAGACGGGTTTGTAATCAGCTTGTCTGGTTCGTTTGGTCCCCCGTGTATTCCCCTAGGGATAAACGTGGAAAGTAGCGTTCTAGAAATCGTGGGCTTGGATTCCTAATCTGGGCTTGAATTGGGCGAGTTTCTAGATCCTACGAAAGGTCTAGAGGGGTTCTACGTAGCCGAAGCCTTCACGTATGATCTTGCGCACTTTCTCAGCTCTCTCCTCTGTATTCTTGTCCAGGAAAATCTTGACGATATGGCCTTTCTCGGTCTCGAAGCGCAAACCTTCCTTTCGAAACTTCTCTAGGGCATCGTTCAGGGTGAAATGGTTTCCAAAAGTCGCGACAATAACTGCACGGTTCTTCTTCTTACCACCGAGCCTAATTGCTGTCTTCCTGAAACCCTCGGCCAAACCATAAGCCATCGTAAAACCAACAGCCCTCTAGGATGAGCGAACCTGCTATATGACTATCGGGGGTTCTGTTAACTCTTTGTTGGTTGAGTTAGCTTCGGGGCATCGACTCCAGGGATTACCATAGGCGTCGGGTTCCCCTTCACTGCTTCAACTGCCCTGCCTTGCGCCTCTAGTAATATGGGAGGCCGGGAACGTGCGAACCTCACCCGTCCCCACCAGGCCAGGTTGATCGCTGCAACCATATCCCGGTCCATCACTATCCGACATTTTCCGCACCAGAGCTTGCGGGTCAGTCGTTTGTCCGATTGGAGTCTCTCCCCGCATCTCGGACAAGTTATGCTGGTAGCTCTGGTCTCACGTCTAGACAGACGGATAACCGGAAGGCCTACCCATCTGGCCTTGTACTCTATCTGTCGCTGGGCCTCGCCGAAACTCCACCCGTTCATTCTACCACGATACTTTCTACCCTGACCGTTACCCCTACGGTAGAGGGATCGTATGCCCTCGATGTTCTCCAGAACTACTGCTGTTCTCCGTTGGATTGCGAAGGCAACAATCGTCTTTGTGGCGTTATGAAGTAAGTGAGCGGTTCTAGAGATTCTCCGACCCCCGTACTTCGATGCTATTCTCGTCTTTATTCTATTATCATCTCGTGTGAAAGAGGCCACGATACGGGTCGTAGTACTAGCAATTCTCACAGTCTTTGACAGGTCGTAGTGAGTGGTTTGATCATCGTTTCCCACCGCGAGGTTTCGAAGGTTACAGTCCACAC
>Ga0209056_10000893_pt1 | contig 33100 bp, 36 predicted proteins | sample GraSoiAngelo_114_FD_185876 | JGI IMG/M metagenome (GOLD analysis project Ga0209056, IMG submission 185876) | Grasslands soil microbial communities from the Angelo Coastal Reserve, California, USA - 14_0903_13_40cm (SPAdes) (version 2) | ecosystem: Environmental > Terrestrial > Soil > Grasslands... | reverse complement strand
ATGGTCAACGCTTCCAACTTTTCGGCAATGACCGTCTCCTTTGGATAGGCGTGCAGAACAGGCGCCGGAAATTCTAGAAGTGTGGGATATTCGATTTGAACGGCGCCTGGGGTAACCACATCGCCAAAGCCAATGTCGATTTGCATTGGGATTCGAGCGCGAGCAAGGTTTGCGTGGAAGCGAACCCGTACGCCCTCGTACTCGGCATCCTCCTTTATCCTGGCGACCTTTACCGATTGTGCATCGAATTCAATCCCGTCAGGTTCGGATTCGAGCTCGCAAACTTTAGCGATCAGAACACGAATGTGCTCAAGCTCGTTGCTCATTCGCCCGAGGAGATCGATATCCATCGTGGAACGTGAGAGCGGTGCTCTCCAGGCGGTCAACAGTAGCGCACCTTTGAGAATGAATTGTTCCGGGTCGCGAGAACGCGATAGCCGATAGAGGAATCGTTCAATCGCGTAATACTGAAGCAATTCCTGAAACGGTCGTTTTTGCGCGTGGGCCTGATTCAACAGACGGGCGCGCACGGAGGCACCGAGGTCGTGTTTGATCAAAACACGGCCTCCAGATATGGGCGCATCACTTTTTCGACACGACTGATCCGCGCGTATTCCATGAGCTTGTTCACGGGGAGTTTTCGGACTCGCTCACGATAGGTTCGCAGCGCCTCAATAGCCACATCAATTCCGATTTTGTTGCGGTATTTGAAGCAGTCCGCGATTGTTTTTTCCGCCGAGTAGATTTTGATCGGTACCCGATCGACGATAACCTTTTCAACTCCGGCTTCAAAGGCGCGAGGTGGAAACCAGAAGACTCTAATGGGGACACCGTCCACCTTCGGTACTTGGGCGTGACTCGGGAGTGCGATATCGACGTAGTGCGGTATCTGTGTGGTCAGCTCATGGTGTGCGAGTGCGGAGATCAGGCACACCACTGCTCGCGGGATACGGAGAGCAACTTTTATCCCATCGGGATTGGTGAGGGCAGGAGCCTTTGCCAGACGATATAGGCCCCGCCCAACCGGGAGGACCTCGCCGGAATCCCGCAGAGCGTATAGAGAGCGCGGGTGGATTCCGAGTCGCAGGGCATTGCTGGTCCGAAGCATTCCGCCGTGCTCTCGAAAGGCTTTCCGCGCGAGCGCGAGATTTGCAGAGATTTGAGGCATAACAGTGGATACAATGCTCGGATATTATACATTATATCCGAGGTATTTATACGCACCCTCAATTTCACTCCAACGTCACCGCCTCCCAACGGCTACGTCAGCCGAGGGTTCACGAAGGGTCCGATAAGCGTTCCTGAGGGTGCTTTTTGCGTCAAATTGAGGCGATCCGTGCCTTCGATTTCAATTACTTTCGCGGCGGTAACACGGGTTCAAATCCCGTCGGGGACGCCAAATCCTTTCAGTAGCTTACACTTTCCTCTGCTCCTTATATAGGCACACAAAAGGCACAAATCGTATCGTCAACACGAATGCACCTCACACATTCAGCACTCGTATCCGCCCGACTCCGGCGAAGCGCAGGCTTTTTTTGCAACAGTCGATTCGACTTTGCCTCGACAGTTGGGAGCGCACGATCCGGAATTGTGGCCAGTGCTCAAATTTAGTCAGGTCGTTATCGTGTCGTCAAAGTAATTTCAGATCCTGCTAGTCTGCATTGCGAAGCAAGTGGTTCACTCCCCCAACCAGACGCCTGACCGCCTCACGAATTTGCTTGGGTGAGAATGCCGCAAACCCAAGCAACAGTCCACCACGCTTCAACCGCGCGAAAGCGCAGGCTGACAGAGGCGACGCGTAGACATCATTGGCCTTCGCAACGTTTGAGACTTGCCTGTCATTCACGCCGGGAGGAAGCCAGCCAACCACATGCATTCCCCCATCGCTCCGACTCACCTCTATCAAACCGTTGAGCTCACGATGGATTGCTCCCACCAACACCGATTGGCGTTCCCCATAGAGAGAGCGCATTCTGCGAATATGACGCTCAAAGTGTCCTTCGACTATAAAGTCTGCGAGAACAGCCTGGTAAGGAGTTGGAGAATGCCCATCAAGCACTGCGCGAGCTCGTCGGAACGGCTCGACGAGTTTGCCTGGCAGCACGAGAAATCCGAGTCGCAGTGAGGGCAAAATCGTTTTGCTGAAGCTGCCCATGTAAATCACCCGCCCCGCATTGTCGAGACCCTGCAAAGAGGGTAAAGGCCTGCCGCGATACCGATAGTCGCTATCGTAATCGTCTTCGAGAATGAATGCGTCTTGCCGACGCGCCCACTCCAGCAGAGCGAGTCGGCGCTCCAACGTCATTGTAACGCCCAAGGGGTACTGGTGAGACGGTGTGACAAAGGCGAGTCGAACTCGCCGTCTGACGGGTCGAACGTCATTAGTGTCTGCTCCTTCACCATCGACCGGCAGTGGAACGACGCATGCACCTGCTGCACGAAAAGCAGACCGAGCTCCAAGATAACCGGGATCTTCGACGAGAACGACATCGCCAACATCGAGCAACAATCGCGCAAGTAAATCGATGGCCTGCTGCGAGCCACTCACAATCACAACTTGCTCAGTCTCGCAATGCACTGCGCGAGCCGTACGAACATAATCGGCGATGGCTTGTCTCAATGGCGGGTAGCCAGCCGGATCGCCATAAGTCAGTAGATCGCGTGACCCGCTTCGCCATCGTCGTGCGGCCAGTGCGGACCAGATCTTTAGCGGGAATTCCGTGACATCGGGATGCCCCGATGCGAAAGGCCGGGGGCGGCCCGGCACACTCAAAACGCGCACTGGAGCGCTTGCCAATTCGTGCCCGCGTTTCGACAGTCGAATGTGCGCGTTGGCGGTCTGGCGTGGTTTGAATTCGGCGTATACCTTCAACAGTTCGTCAGGCAAGCACGCAGCGACGCGGGTGCCGGAACCAATGCGCGCGTCCAGATACCCCTCCATTTCAAGTTGCTCAAACGCTGCAATGACCGTATTGCGTGACACACAGACTTCCTGAGCCAGCACTCTCGTCGACGGCAGCCGGGTGCCAGGCCGCAACTGCCCTGACAGGATTGCGCTGCGCAGGCTGGCATAAATCTGACCCACCAATGGTTGCGGGCCGCCGCGATCGATGCCGATACCAGCCAAATCGAGATTGGGAGCACGCTTCATACCACCAGCTAAATGGAGCTACTCATTATGCCCAAAATGGCTCTTAGATGGAACCATTCTGCGCCGTACAATCAGTTGCTGACATGGACAGGATTTCCATACGCGAGGCGACCATCCACGACATAGCGCACATTCTTGATCACCGGCGTTCAATGTTTGACGCAATGGGAGAGCGGGATACAACGAGAATGGAAGCAATGGCGACAGTCTCAGAGAGCTACTTTCGTTCGGCGTTGGAGGATGGAACTTATCGCGGCTGGTTGGCTGAAACCGGTGTGGGACAAGTCGTCGGAGGAGGAGGGATCGTCATTTCCGCGTGGCCTGCGATGCCTCGTGCGCCACAGGCGCGAAGAGCGACGATTCTGAACATGTACACCCATCCCGCGTATCGCCGGCGCGGAATCGCCCGCCAGCTAATGACAACAATGATCGATTGGGTTATCGCACAAGGCTTTTGCGAAGTTAGCTTGCACGCCAGCGATTTCGGACGGCCTCTTTATGAGCAGCTCGGATTCCGACCGACAAACGAGATGCGCCTTTCGTTGCAAGATTCGTCGCGCGATATCCCTGGCACGTGCTGCGCAACTCAAGCAGCTTCGGCGGATCTAGCCGTTGTGAGATCACATTCCATTGAGGGTCTGATTGTGCGACAAGCGTCTAAGGCAGACGTGGATATGATTCGCCAGTGTTTGGCGGCAGCATTCGCGCCGTTTCGGGCGCAATACACCCGGCGAGGTTTTTTCGACACTGTACCGTCTGGCGCAAACCTGATGCGACGACTCGCTGAGATGACCTTGTTTGTTGCGGAAGCGAGCGGGAAAACTGTTGGCACGGTTGGGTGCAAGAAGTCGAACGACCAAGAAGGCCATTTACGGGGTATGGCCGTCCTGCCCGAATACCAAGGCACCGGTGTGGCGGCAAGTCTCCTCGCGGCAGCGGAGGCGGAGCTCAAGCGGCAGGGATGTAGTCGCGCCACGCTCGATACGACTGAGCCGCTGCAACGCGCGACTCGTTTTTACGAGAAGCAGGGATTTCGTTCATCAGGCCGAATATCGGATTTGTTTGGCATGCCGTTGCATGAATATGTGAAACAGCTCTGAGCGTTTCCAGAACCTACAATCCGGAGCACGTCGCGGCATCGACTTGACGATTCAAAGGGTCGCGTTTGCTTCGCAGCTTCGCAGAATGAACGACAATAAGTGAACAACTTTCGAATTGCACTCGGGAATTTGAGATTTCCGTTAACGCCTGAACAGTCCGTCGCGCTGGTCGAGAAAGCTATCTCCGCGGCAGGCCACGAAGGTGCTGGCATCATATGCTTCCCGGAGTGCTACGTGCCGGGTTACCGGGGATTCGGAATGGAGGTGCCGCGTCCGGATGCAGGCTTCCTCAAACGTGCGTGGGATGCCGTGGCTCAAGCCGCCGTACATGCACGTGTTGTCGTCATTCTAGGTACCGAACGCGTCGTCGATACAGGAGTAGTCGCGACCGCTCTGGTTCTCAACCCAAATGGAACCGTCGCAGGATTTCAGGATAAGGTGCAAATTGACCCCTCCGAAGAAGCGATATATGCGCCCGGCTCCGGTCGGCAGGTCTTTCGCGCAGGTCCGCTAACATTTGGAATTGCGATTTGTCACGAGGCGTGGCGCTACCCCGAAGCTGTGCGGTGGGCCGCGCGACGTGGCGCTCAAGTTGTGTTCCATCCGCACTTTCATGTCGCCCAACGCGATGGTTACGTGCCAGCAACTTTCGCTGACCCGAAAAATACATTCCACGAAAAGGCGATGCTCCTCCGCGCAGCGGAAAACACCTGTTATTTTGCGTCAGTGAACTGCGCGAGTGAGGGATCACCGACTACCTCCGCTGTTGTCCGACCGGACGGAAACCTGCTTTGTTATCAGCCGTATGGCCAAGAAGGATTGTTGATCGCAGACATCGATCTGGATATCGCATCTGGCCTATTCGCGAGTCGCTGCAAGTACGCGTGCGATGACTCACAGTTACCGCTTTCTAGGAAACCCCGGTGAGCATGTTTGATTTTCAACCGACGTTGAAAGGAACACTCATCGAACTCAGCCCACTCCGCGGGCAGGATGAGCACGCCCTATTTGCAGTCGCTTCCGACCCTTTGATCTGGGGGCAACACCCCGCAAGCGACCGCTACAAGCCGGAGGTGTTCAGAGCATTCTTTCTTGAATCGCTGGCCTCAGGCGGCGCATTGACGATTCGCGAGTGTCAGACTGGCAGAGTGATCGGATCCTCTCGATTCCATGGTTACAACGCGGATCTGAACGAAATAGAAATCGGCTGGACGTTTTTAGCGCGCTCACACTGGGGCGGTACATACAACGGTGAAGTCAAGCGACTCATGCTTCGGCACGCCTTCCACTTCGTGAAGCGCGTCATCTTTCTGATCGGCCCGCGGAACATTCGCTCGCAAAGAGCCATTGAAAGATTGGGAGCTGTTCGCGTCGGCGCCAGGCCCGACGCCGCAGGGAGCGACGCTTTTGTCTATGAAATCACGTCAAACGCATGCACGCAACGGTGAGTCCAAGAGCATTGAAACGGGACTACCATCGGGATGGCTGTCTGTATTCGGCACTGGTAAGAATGGATATCAGCCATTTCGCTCGGGGATATCTTTTGGCTCGCAACCCCTGCACTTCGCGCTCAACATCGTATTCGACACGGCGAATGGTTACCGAGTTGGGGTCGATGACAACATAGCTCGCACGCTGGTCTCCGTCGTACGAAAGGCCTACACTGCCGCTGTTCACGATCGTGCGTTTTCCAATTTTCCTGATGAACGGTCGGTGGATGTGCCCATAAGTGATGGTTTTCGACTTCACTGCGCCATACGCGGCCACAAAATCTCGGTCGGGCGCGTCGGCCAAAGGCGCCCTCCAGAGATTGTCAGGACTCGCATGAAAGACGGCGTACCCATCCGTACACCATGCCTTCGGCAAACTTCGTAACCAATCGACGCGACCTGCACCGAGCAATTCACATGTTGTTGGCGCGATATCGTGAAAAAGCACACGCCTGAGTCCGTGTTTCGTAGGTGCTTTCAATTCCAATTCCGAAAGGAGTTCAGGTCGCCATAACATTTCGTCGGTGTTACCGCATACACCAGGCCAACCAAGGTCACGGATCGCATCGACGATTTCAGCCGGCCGAGCGCCATTGGCGGCCAGGTCGCCGCCGTGTACAACCAGATCAGGCGCCACCACCGACTTCAAGTCTGCTAACACGGCTTCGAACGCAGTCAAATTTCCGTGAATGTCAGAGAGAACCGCCAGTCGCATTGTTTGTATCCGAGAGTTCCAGATCGAGCATCCAGTAACCGTCATGCAAGAGACGGCCTACCTCGCGCAACTTCAGCGGCGCGGTCATTCGAGGCGAGGTGAACACGATTGTGTGGTACTCGCCGTGTTCTCCACATGCGTCTACACCTCGGGATTCGAGAGCAGACAGCGTTTGCTCAGAAAGCGTCGTGCCAAGCCATTTTTTGTCGAGCAAGGCAGCCTTCGTCGCCACAATCTGCGCCTGGGCGCCCGTCGCAAGAAATTCCCGAAACAACTCAGTAGTCGGCTCTCCCCACAGCGGCTCGACCGCCTGCAGAAGGCACTCATTACAGACCCGCTCGACCCAAGCCTTGTGCTCGTCAAGAAAGATATCCCCGAAAATCACGTGCGAAAAACCGCTGCCCGCAAGTTCACGCAAAAGGCGCTTGAATGCCTGTTCGTAGCTTTTCCAAGAGCCTCGGCCGTGCACCAAAGGCAAATTTAACAGGCGGGCTTGATGGTCTAGCACCTCAGGGCGCTGGCCGTGAGATCGGCTACGCGTCCCGTCTTCTGTGAACATCGTTATGAGTGCCCGAATGTCGAAGGACGCGGCGGCACGATCCAGTGCTAGATAGCTATCCTTACCTCCGCTCCACGAAACTGCTGCTCTGGGCTTTATCATCGCCCTGGCCCTCAGCACGGATATGCGCCGCATGTGAAGCAGTACCTTTGTTCGGGACGACCGACGGCGCCACAGCACGTCTTGCAACGCTTCGCCCCGCCTTGCTGTTCTCGCGGGATTGGGAAGATCGTCCGGTAAATTCGGTAGTAGAAGTAATGCTCCTTATCTCGCAGCGAAACGCCTTCCTGCTGCTGCACTTGCAGGCGCGCGGCGTCAAACTCATCATCTGGAACAGAAGCGATCACGAAATCTTGAAGCCGGTGACTGCCTGATCCGTATTCGATTGGCGTTTTGACCCGCCAGATGATTTCCTCCGGAAGTAAGTCTGCAAACGCATCGCGCAGAGCTTTTTTCCCGAAAACCTGCTCGTCCCGCTCGACAATGAGATCGTCATATGACAAGGTCAAGGCGAATTCACGGACAGCGGGATCAAGATATGGCAGCCGTGCTTCGATTCCAACAGCAGGTGCCATGACCTGTGAACTGAAGCGCATGACGCTATTCAGGAAATCAAGATAGGGCCGCAGTTGTTCCCTCGACAGACTTGTGATGTAGCCATATCCAGCAAAAAGTTCGTCGGCTGCATCTCCTGTGAGAATCACTCGGATGCCACATTCCCTCGCTGCAGTGAGCCCTAGCCAAGTAACCACGCTGTTGCGCAGTTCCATCGGATCAAACCCACGAAGAACGCGGATGAGCGCAGGCATCATTGAGACCAAGTCGGATAACGTCGGCCTCAAGACGCGAAGCTCAAACCCGCAGCTCTCCGCAACGTTTTTCACGAACGGTTCATCGGGATTGACTACACCCGCAACTGCCACGGAAACAGCCCTCAACCTTCGAGCCTGCTTTCCGCTGATCGCTGACAGGATGCTGGTATCTAGACCGCCGGATAGGAGAATGCCGTCAGCAGGGACGCCCTCCACTGCATCTTCGAGCAGTCTCCTGAGACGAGATGCGGTAAGAGAAGGATTGCTACTCTGCGTGAGCTGTGGCAATGATCCCATGGTGCCGCCTCCCGTAGATTTCGCTCGCGCCGAATAGCACGGCGGTGTATGCAGCAGTGGCTAACAATGAATTGCGGTAAAACGGAAGAGCGGCCATGTAGCAAGCCACCAAACCATCCCAAGTCGCGGGATACATCCGGGCGCCATGTCCGCCAAGCCACACTCCGAAATTACTGATCACGAAAAACGCAGTTGGTCCGGCCAAAGCCGCGAAGGTTATCGCACCGACATTCTGCCGTGTCCGCAGCGAATAGCCGATCATGGCCACGACTGCAAACCCGAGCCAGATGAGGCACTGGTTAACCCCGATATTCATCCGGTACACCAAGGTCGTCAGCGCAAAATCGCTTGCCGCTAAGAGCACAAGCGGATACCAGACTGCATCACGGCGTTTGAGGTAAGCGCCACTAAACAGCAAGGATGCAAGGACCGGCGAGAAGTTCGGCAAGTGTGGGATAAATCGAGTTAAAACCGCCACCAAGACTACGAGATAGGCAAAACCGATTCGGCGCATAGCTCCTCCTGACCCGCGATTGGGAGTATTCGGGATTCAGGATGGAGAACCGCGAGCAGACGAACGGAAGGCAGAATTTCAGGAAGGATACGACGAGTCGAAGCGTCCCGAAAAGCCAGCATGATTCACCTTCCCCCGAAGGTTCTCTCATCCAGCTTCTGGCAGGTCTCCTGGCTCTCGCTTCATCGGACTGGCCGCCTTCCCAACCTCGCAGAGCGAGGTTAGTGGCTTTTGATGGCCAGCCCTCCACGATTACAGTGGCGGGGCCGTCCCGGATTCGCACCGGGTTCCCTATTAAGTTTCCAAAACAACACCAGAAGCAACAGCAAAACTTTTACACCCGCTAAACGATGTAAGTCAAGCAGGAGGACTTGCGATTGTGTGTGAGATGACGGACTTCCACCCCTCCGCGTACAAATCGGCGCGCACGGGGAGGTAGCCGGGATAACGGCATCGCATTTGGTCAAGAAGATTTCGGTCAAGAGTGACCAGGATCAACGGTTCCGTACCTTCTGCGAGAACCTCGCCAGTAGGGGCTACTGCAAACGATGGCCCGCCGAGCGGCACACCGAATTCCGGCTGCGGACGCGGCACCGAAATCACGTAGGTACAGCTCGTGATGGCATTGGCTGTGAGAACTGTCTTCCATCGCGAAAACGTCGCTGCCTCCGTCGCTCGCGGGCAAACAATTATCTCCGCGCCGAGCGCGCCAAGAAGGTGTGAGCCTTCCGGTCGATTGACGTCCGAACAAGTCTGAATTCCAACGGGCAGAGGAAGTCCGTGAATCACGGATGGTGGCTCATCGCCGGGATCGTAATGCGAGGTCTCCCAAAAGCCCTCCTCTTCGGGGAGGTGCAGTTTGCGATAGGACCCGATGAGCGCACCCGACCTGTCGAACACCAGTGCCGTGTTATGGCAGCGCCCTGTTTTCACATCCTGAATGATTGCGCCGCCGATGAGAGCGATCCCAACCTCGCGAGCGGCCTCGCTCATCGCTCGATGACGCGGGCCGGCCGGCGGTTCGGCCTCGTCATTCTGGACCAATTTGCTGGCTGGCGACCAGACATTGAGCGGAAGCTCCGGCAAGATGGCGAGATCTGCTCCTCCGGATCGCGCCTGCTTCAACACCTCGCGCAGGCCGGTAATGGCATCAAGGTCGGGAAACACCATCCTGATTAAAGCAACATTCAGCTGCATGCAAATCCCTTGTAGTCCATGTAATGCGCAGTTTCGGCGGCGACCGATGCTCCGCACACCTGCTCGACAACATGCAAAGCCATATCGATGCCCGCAGAAACTCCCGCAGAGGTGATGATGCCATCGTCCACGAAACGGAGCTCACGCTGGATCGAAATGTCAGCCTCGCGCGCGTCGCTGATTTCTTGCAAAAGATCCAATGCTCCCCAATGAGTGATTGCCCGCCTGCCATCAAGCAGCCCGGCTTGAGCAAGCAACAAAGAACCCGTACAAACGCTCGTCACTTTCTTGGCTCTCGCTGCCGTCGTGCGTATCCAATCGAGGGTTTCCCTATCCCTCAAGAGAGCGCGGGTGCCGTAGCCGCCGGGGACGACCAGGAGATCGATCGCAGGTGCTGTCTGGAAGCTGTAGCGAGGCGTTAATTGCAGATCGCCAGTGGCCGTGACGGTCTCCCCGTTTCTCGTCAGCGTAAAGACTCGAAAGGGGGCGCTCGCGTCTGATCGGCGCGACTCAACGCCCGGAACAATCCTCGTTCGAGAAAAGACTTCGAAGGGGCCAGCGAAATCAAGCACTTCAACGCCCTCGAATATCAGGATTCCGACGTTGAGCTTGTGAATGGACGGCTGAGCAGGGCTGTTTGCGATGTTCATTGGCAGCACTAATCCCAGACTGACGGCCGTTCCACACCAGCCATGCGGAGATACTGCAACATCTGTCCGGCGTGAACTGCTTCGTGATACGCGATTCGCAAAATGAAGTCACCAGCCTTGCGGATGTAGCCCACGTCGCTCCGATCGATTGAGATGGTATTCAGATCGTCCTCGGACAATTGTCGAACGGTTTCCAAGAGTGACTCCCGATAGGGATTTGCGAATGCAAGTGCAGCCTCCACTTCATCGAAGCGACGGTTAATGAAAGGGCTAGCACCTGTATAGCTGCGCCGCTCACGGACCATATGTCCGTATAGATAATCTGCTTCCAGGACATGTCGCACAATTTCGAAGCAGCTCATAGCGTTCGGATCGGGACGCCAGTCGGAGAAGGACAACGGGATCGCCCGCCAGATGCGAATACTCCGGCGTCTCGTTTCCGTTAAGTTGAGGCAAAGAAGTTCAGAACCAGACATATTGTCTCTTTCTAGTGCGAATCGGCCATCACCGGCCTGGCTAAACGCCTGAGGACTCAATCAGGATGCTCTCGTAGCCGAGCCATATGGGGCATCGCAGCCTGCAATCTCAGCCAAAGTTAGTCTAATCTGCTCAGCGAGATTGCCGTCGTGAAGCCGAATCTCATCCAGCAGTGCGCTCATCGTTCTGCGAAATGCGCGTTGGAGCTCCTCAGGAGTAAGCGATGACGGATAACACTCCCCAAATCTGCTTCTCTGGTCTCCGGAGAGATCGTCAAAACCTCTGCCCTCACTGGTCGAAAGATCCTCTCGAAGGCATGCCAATGCGATCACCCGATTTCGCATGTTGCTTAACATGTATTCGGCCTGAAGAATGCGGCGTCTCGCAATCGAAGAGCGTACATGTAACCCATAAAGCCATGCTAAGCCGATTAGCTCGGTTGCGTTGTCGCCGACCGCGAGCCGCGGCTCGTTCGCGTTTCCAAAGATCAGCTTAAATTTGGGACCCGTGGCGGTGAATCGGCCGGCGGGCCAGAAGCTGAGATCCACTTGTAGCGTGTTGCGCAAGAGGAACACGCGGTACAATGTCTCGCCTCTTCGTACGTCGCAATGAGCGATGGCTTCGTGATCGCGGTACATTCGAGCCGTCCATGCGGCGATTACGTCGTCCAGTGCAGCGTCGTGCGACACACATAGCGCTAGGTCGATATCGGACCAATCATCAAGGCGATCTGCGGCGGCGGAGCCGAGATACGCCGCTCCGGTGACATCGGAGTCCGCTTGGGCAGCACGAACAAGTGCCGCCCTTATTTGCTCGCGTTCATCTCTGCTAAACATCCGAGTGCTACAGCAAGCTTCTGCCAAATTTCTCGGGCATCACCAACCGGAAACGATTTCGATTTTTTCGATACTGATGGCGTGGGTTCCACCGCGTTCGAACAACCGTCCAGTCGCGCGCACATACCTGCCCGCGTATGGGAACAAGCGACGGCGTTCGTCTCTGTCGGGAAGCTGAGCCGAAAGCAGTGTGTACAGCTCTCCCGACTTTGTGAGGATTGCCAGCGGAGATCCTGCCTGGACACACTGGATGATGCACTTCCTACTCTCCTCGTCTTTTGCCACAGTGGCATTCTTGTTGCGCAATAGGCACGCCGCATCGCGTACGAATCCGACAACTGTGCCAGGCGTGCCCATCATGTCTGAAGGGATTGGCTCCGATGTTTGGGCGTAGCCGGACAGAGCAATTGCCAGCGCGCCGGCGATCATCATCGACTGAGTCATCATTCGTGACATGCCGAGTGCCTCATTTCCGATATTCGAAACGGTCATTCCTGACCAAGTTGCGTTCCCATCTGAGCGCGGGATGACAGTGCTTGACTTGCGTTTTCTTGCACGTTGGTCGGACCCCCATCAAATTTCAGATCAAGAACCTCAATACCTCGGAGATGAATTGGCTCCTTCCGTGGTCGGGGCGGTTTAAGAACAGGTAGTGCGTGCCGCCCTTGATCGTCAGCGTCTCAACCCTAGCCGAGTTGACGAGCTCTCTTGCGAGGGAGCTGACGTCTGCTGGACGTGACCAAAAGTCCAGTTCACCCCGCACGATCAAAACCGGAACTCTAATGTCTTTTGCCGCAAACACCGGGCGCCCAAGCGAAAGGTTGAACGCATCGACTTGGTAACCAATCGGAATCCGCACGCTTGGTGGATTACGACTTGAGGCTGTACGGTCCGTTGCAAGCGTCTGGGTAACGTAGGCATCAGCCACTGCCGGATCACGCCATTGACTCTTGTCTGCCGCGGGAATTGATGCGTCCCAGCGCCGCAGTAGCCCGCTTCCATCGACAATACGATATCCACCAGCATGACGATCAAACTGTTCTGGATCATTTCTGTCCTGCATGGATGCCCGGAGTTCCCAAGGCGCATTAACGGAATAAAGCGTATTGAGCAAGATAACAGCAGTCAGAGCCGCTGGTCGGCGGCTACCATACGCGCACGCCCAGTGACCGCCACTTGCCCATCCAAGCAACGCGGTTTTTTCATGTGTGCGACGCACAACCCAGTTAGCAACCGTGGCGATGTCGTCCGCAGCTTCCTTCGTCGGTACTAACGGTGCGCTGTTCTCGGGTGGCTGATCCATCGCACGGGGCTTCGTCGAACTGCCCCACCCACGAACATCCATAATGAAGATTCGAAAGCCTCGTTTTGCGAAGTCCTCAGCAAGGGAATAACCGGGCACAGGCAGGTCAAATGAGGGCACTCCTCCGGGACCTCCGCCGTGAAGAAGAATCAGATTCTTCGCATTGGCATCGCGGTGGTCCCGTAGCTCTCGTACATGAAGTCGCCCCGCTCCGCCTGAAATGAGGAAGTCTTGACGTTGGATTTGCGCTGCAGCAGTAGGGCCGAGCGCAAGTCCGAGCAAGAGGAAAATGATCGGGCTGAGGCGGCCCGTGCTGCGGGCTCTGACCGTTCGGAGCCACAGCATTCCGATCGCGAATGGCCCCCCGACCAGCGGGTTCATTTCCACTCCTTGCGTCGACTCTCGTACGCAGCAACGAGCAGGGCAGCCGAGGATGCCGAGAACACCGAATAATCCAGTGGCGATTTGATGCCAAACGAAATCGCCATGGCGGTCCCAAACAAGATCAATAGCACTGCGCTTCCAAGAGCAACCCAGACACGCCAGATTCCCAGGATCAAGGTAATGCCGAAGAAGAGCTCCGCTACCGTAGCGGCCCACGCCAGAAATGGGATCGTGGACGCGGGCATGAAGGAGTTCACTTTGGCCGTGTAGCGCACAAAGCCTGCAAAATCCCCGTAACCGACATTTCGCCCACGGTAAAGTCCAAACCGGTCAGCAATCCCAGACAGGAATGCAACACCAAGCGCAATGCGCGCACACAGAGCCGCCCAACATAGCCAGTCAGGCCGACCAGGCTTGCCCTTGTTTTCACTCGTTCCCACTGGTCTCATTCCTGCGGCATTGATTGAGTATTTCCCTTCGAGCTATCAACCGGAGGCACGCTAAGCTTTGTCTCACGATCACAAAGGAAGTAGGCGAGGAATTTGGCCGGCGCGGTTCTACTGGCATTTGCTGATATCAGGTGAACTCCGTTAGCTGGCTCGAAAAAGCTCTCTCCTGCCCGATAGACGGCGGCCGACTCACCTTTCACTTGCGAGCGGATTGCGCCCGAGACTACATACGCTACGACGGAGCACGGATGACTGTGGGCCGGCGAACCCGCACCGGGGCCATACGCAACCTCCAACACTGTAATTCTGAGGTCATTGCCTTTCATCGCAGGGAGCGATCGCGACAACACTACTCGGTCCGCGGTCGCCTTGCTTTCTCCGCCCGGCGCATTCGCTGCAGCGAAGACTACTCCATAAGAGAGCCCTGCTACAGCCAATATCCTCCATGCTGAGATTCTTATCATTCTCGTTCCTCCATGCATACACTCAGGGAGAGCGTTGTGGCGTCGGCATGCACGCGGCAACGATACCGAGCGCAACCAGTATAATTCCACTCGCGAAACGAGTAACCGTCTGGAAGCCAGTGTTCGACCTGGCAGCATCACCCAACTTTCCTCCGAGGCAGCCAAACAGTGAATTCGTAAAGAATCCCAACACAACAAACGCGATTCCAAACGTCAGGATTTGGGCGCTTGTCGAACCCGCCCTCGGATCCACGAACTGCGGCAGAAATGCCAAGAAGAACAGGGCCGTCTTTGGGTTCAGCGCGAGAAATCCCTGCAGAATCAGCGAGGGTTTTACGGGCCGCTGCGTTCGAGAGTTTCCTTCGACTGCGCTTGCCGTACGCGCGCCCTTACCGACAAGGGTCAGGGCCCCGAGGACAACAAGGTAGGCTGCTCCCGCAAACTTGAGCGCCGAAAAGATCGCCGACGCGGACGCCAATAACGCCGAAAGGCCGACGGCTGTGACAACTACTTGCAACAGGTCCCCCAACGCGAGGCCGATCGCCGAGAGCAAAGCTGCGTGAGAACCTTGTGCGATGGCACGAGACATCACATACATGATCGAAGGGCCCGGCGTGATGAGCAGCACGAAGGCAGCGCTGAGAAAAATCGTCCAATGTGTTACGTCTGGCACGTCAGTTAATCACCCCCGTTGCAGCAACCGTGGTTTCACGCACCACATCGCAAATCCAATCATTTTGTAAATTGGAATGGCTGCTCGTACCGGTCGGCGAATACGGTTCGCGAAGGCGAAAGCCGACCGGGATACTTGCCATCCTCTCCGCGCAAGTGACCGATCGCCAACAGGAAGAGCACGCGAAAGTGTGCTGGGATACCGAGCACCGTTCTTACCGCTTCCTCGTCGAAGCCTTCCATGGGTCCTGTGTCATAGCCTAGCGCTTCTGCCATCCACATCATTGTCGTTGCTGCGATCATCGTCTGCTTCGCAACCCACATGGACATGTTGGGATGTGAGCCGAGATCGGCTATGACATTCTTCCGCTTTCTTTGAGCCCAGACATCACCGCCGATGCCGTGCTCCTGGCCCAAGCGGATGACCTCTTCGATGTCCTCCCGCCAACCAAGAGTGTCTCCGCAGGCCACGATCACAACCGGGGCTTCTTCGACCTTCTGCTGGTTCATTGCGGCCATCCGCAGCTTTCTTCGCTGGTTTCCATCACGAACGACGACGAAGCGCCAAGGCTGAAGGTTGTAACTGCTCGGTGCCTCCAGGCCAGCCCGGAGAATTTCCTCCAAGTCGGAGTCTGCTATGGACTCCGCTGCAAAAGTGTCAGTAGCCCTCCGCAGGCGCACTAGCTCGGATAATGGTTTTTCATTGCGCATGCGGCGCCCTCTGAAAGATCAAAGTCGTTGCAGCCATGTAGGAAGTCGCGACGAGAGCGAATAGGCCCCAGCTCCCATCAGCAGCAACGCGAACGCAATCAATAACTGCGTAAGCGCGTACTCCATTCCGCCATTTGAAACATCGAAGCCATGTGGAAGATGCACCAGGAAGATCGCTCCCAGCAGCACAACGATCAAAGCCACAGCCGAGAGTCGGATAAAGACACCTAGCAGCACGGCGATTGCGGGCACAACTTGGGCCAGCCCGACTAAATAGCCGATTACGACTGGAAATCGATGATCCACCGCAAAACGCTCGGGGCCAGGCCCTCCAAACGCACCGAAAAGAATGGCCGCGCCGTGATACAGGAATGCCAGACCGCTGGCAAACCTCAGAGCGAGCAACGCGGCATCAACTCCCCGCGGAGGATGTTGCAGGCTCACCCGCGATTTCGAATCGACTAACAACACGCCAGTGATTTTCACGGATAAAATGGCATTATTGCTAGCTCCATTTACGAGGTGATGGAGATACCATTTATAGGGCTATCTTGATCAGTACAGGAGCGAGATTGTGCCGAAAAGGTCGCTTGAAGTACTTCTGGACGTATCGGTGGATCGTACCAGCGAAGTACCCTTACACCGTCAGGTGTACTTGGGCATCCGCCGCCTGGTTCTTACCGGCCGCCTGAGTCCAGGCTCACGTTTGCCGTCTACGCGTCATTTGGCGAATGACTTGCGCCTGTCGCGCACGACGGTACTGGACGCCTTCGAACAACTGATCTTTGAAGGGTATCTCGAAGGCAAGGTCGGGTCAGGAAGTAGAATCTCCTCGCACATTCCGCATGATGTGCACACACTGGCATCCGCTACGCAGCAGAATGCAATACCGGCCGTTCGACGCAAGCCACGAATTGCAAGACGCGCCTTAACGCACTCATTCCACCAGAGACCGGCGGCCACGCCAGCCCGACCGTTTCGGCCAGGTCTGCCCGACATCTCCAGCCTGCCACTTGAGCTCTGGTCAAGGCTGACGGCCAAGTATTGGCGACGGGCAGCGGATCAGCTTTATGAACATGCCGATTCTTTGGGATTCCTGCCGCTGCGGAAAGCCATCTGCGACTACGTCTCACGATCGCGCGCCGTTCGCTGCGACCCTGACCAGATCGTAATCACGACTGGGGCGCAGCAGGCGCTTTATCTTTGTGCGAAAACGCTGCTCGATCCCGGCGAATCGGTCTGGATGGAGGATCCAGGGTACCCCCGCGCGAGAGTGGCATTTCAGAGTGCGCAACTCGATGTCATACCTACTCCGGTGGATTCCGAGGGGCTGAATTCGGCTGCCAGTTCGAAGAAACGCTCGGCACCTCAAATGATCTACGTGACCCCGTCTTTTCAATGTCCTCTCGGCTACACGATGACCCTCGAAAGACGTTTTGATCTGTTACGTGTTGCTGCACGGAACAATGCATGGATTCTGGAAGACGACTATTTCAGTGAATTTCGTTATGGCACGGACCCGGTGGCAAGCCTGCAGGGCCTCGACCGCAATGAACGTGTTATCTACATCGGAAATTTCAGTAAGAACGTGGTTCCATTCCTCAGAATCGGGTTCTTGGTGGCTCCAAAGTCCATTGTTCACGCGCTAAAGATGGCCCGTACTTCCGTGAGCCGCCAGCCACCTGGGGTCGACCAAGCCGCTTTGGCTGAATTCATTGCGGATGGACGATTAGAGCGGCACATCAGGGCGACGCTTCAAATTTATCGTGGGCGATACGAAGCGCTCGTCAATGCTATCCGACAGCACGGTGGGGGAGTGCTCGAAGTCTCGCAAAATAGTGGCATCGCTATGTACCTCGTCGCATGGCTTCCGGCGGGAGTTGACGATCGAGTTGCTGCCCGAATCGCATCCGCTGCTGGCGTAGATACCGTTCCACTGTCCAACTTCGCGTTGCACAAATTACGTCGTGCGGGTCTGGTGCTTGGCTACAGCGCATATAACGCTACGAGTATCCGCGAAGCGGCCCAGCGACTCTGCCGCGCGTTGTTACGGGTATATCGCGCGTAAGAAGAGTTGCATCCAGTGTGGGTTTACACGTTGGGACTCTCTCGTCCGCGCATTGCGTCTAGTTGCCCGATAAGCAAGAAAGCGCAAGTGCCAATCAGCCCGAATGTTCACAATGACGGTGCGAAATAGTCGAGGAGGCTCTAGCCATGTTTCGCAAATCACCCAGAGCGAAATGGCTGATTGGCATCGCTGCCATAGTGGTTTTGATCATGTCTGTGATGGCCGCTACCGATGCGCACAATTCAATGAACATGGACCCTTCTTCGCGAGAGGCCATGATCAGTGTCTTGGGATCCCCAAATCCCAATCCGTCGCTTGGGGAAGAAGCGCAAACATTTGATCGCCTCATCGGTAGCTGGGACGCCGACTTCGGCTTTCCTCAAGCCGATGGCACCGTCCGCCATAAAAAGGGCGAGTTGCATTTCGGTTGGGTGATGGATGGCCACGCAGTACAGGATCTGTGGATCGGCTACCCGACCGGCGAGCAGAAGGAACGCACGATTGGAACGACCTTTCGGTTCTTCGACACAAAGTTGAAACAGTGGCGAATTGTCTTCATCAATCCACAGTACAACTATGTGGTCACGACGCAAGGCGGTCGCGAGGGTGATCGCATCGTGCTGCGCGGCACCGATTCCGATGGGCTTCCAATACGCTGGATATTCCGTGAAATCACGCCTGAATCGTTTCACTGGACCGGCGAAAAATCACACGATGGCGGGAACACCTGGGTTCTCGAGGAAGATCACCACATGAAGCGGCGTGCCAGCTAGCAGTCGAACGCGCGCTGACTGTGCAAGTTCGCTCGGAGGATCAGATCTTTTTTATTGTCAGTGCGAGGAGGCTTGACGCATGCGTGACGCCATCAGAACGGAAGCGTTCCAAATCCGAATCGCAAGCCTCATGTTCGTCTTGGGACTTTGCACAGTTGCGGTTACTCAGACTGCCACGCAGCCAAAAAACAGCAGCTCTTCTGCGCCACAGGCGATGATCAATGTGCTTGCGTCGGGTGGACCCCATCCGTCGCTCGGAGAAGAAGCTCAGACCTTCGACCGTTTTGTCGGCACTTGGGATGGCGAGTTTACGAGCTATCGCAAGGGTGGGGCGGTTTACTACCGAAAAGGAGAACTGCATTTCGGCTGGGTACTCGATGGTCGCGCGGTCCAGGATTTGTGGATTGCCTACCCGACAGCAACTCGTAAGGAAAGCGAGATTGGCACAACGATTCGGTTCTTTGATGCGTCGCTGAAACAATGGCGCATTGTGTTCATCCTTCCAGAATTCAATTACGTGGTGACATTGCAAGGAGGGCGTGAAGGTGATCGCATTGTGCTGCGCGGCGTAGATCCCAACGGCCTTCCCCTACGTTGGACATTCAGCGAGATAACTCACGACACCTTTCATTGGCAAGGCGAAAAGTCCTATGACGGCGGCAAGACGTGGATGCTCGAAGAGGATCATCACATGAAGCGCCGCACTCGCTAAGACACAACCACTGAAATGAATTGATACTCATGAGTACGGCTGAAGCAATTGTGGAATTTGTACTCTTTTGCGTTCCCGCGCTGGTTTTGTTCTTTATCCATCGTCCTGCGCGAGGACAAGAGCGACACTGATGTACGCGCCGCACTTCGCCGCTGCTCTCGCCATAAAAGGCAGGGCCCGTGAGGCACCGCTATGGGCGCCGCTCATCGGAGCTTTCATCCCCGATCTGCTGTGGATTGCTCTTGCGCGAATCGGCATTGAGCCTGCGCAGGCATCGAACTTCTACGACGATTGGTCTCATTCCCTCGTTTCTGTCGCAATGCTGGCTACGCTGTTTTGCATCAGCTTTTCTCCGGAGGGGCAAATCGGTTTTCGTCGCGATTTGGCTGGCCGTGTTCTCGCATTTTCTGCTCGATTTTCCGGTTCACCCGAAGCGGCTAGCCTTGGCGCCTTTGACCGAAGTGTATCTTGGCTGGGATCTGTTGGCGTGGGGTTCGCGCCCAGGGTGGCTTGGTGCAATCAATGACTTGTGGCTGCAGTTAGCGGTCCTGCTGGCCCTGCTTGTCTTTTACGCAGCCGGAGCGCGCAGGGTCCGTATTCAGCCGACGGCGGCGGCCGCATCATCTGCGCTGCTCATCGGGATTCAATCGCTGGCACTCCTGCCATGCATCAGCTATTGAAGGAACCACTCGCCTCATTGCCGGAGCTAAGGAGGAAGACTTAAGTTTCGAAGGCAACATCCCGAAATATGCGCGGAACGTTCGAATGAAATGACTGAGATTGTTAAAGCCCGCGGCGTAGCACACGTCTGTCACCGGCATTCCAGAACGCAAGAGATCACGTGCGCGCTGAAGTCTTCGACGCACTAAGTACTTGTGTGGAGGCGTTCCAACCAGTTCCCGGAATACGCGTGCAAACAGAAAGACACTCATCCCGACTTGCGATGACAGCCGCCACAAGGAGTGGTGCGCCGTCGGATTGCAATCCATCAATTCACGCGCCGCGCCGATCCTCTCGCCGTACCAGCGTAGTAGCTCGGGACGATATAACCGGGGGCCGTCATGCTGAGCGTTGGCTGCGGCGTCCACGAGCTCGCATGCCAGCGCGTCCAGCGACATTTCAGCAGCATTGGATAAGAGCAAACCGAGTCGCAGCCGCAGGAACGCTAATCTATTTGTGCTTGGTAACACCAGCGGCAGCCGGAATACGCAGTTCGACAGTTCACCTGCCAAAGGACCATAAAATTCCACTCGCAAGCATGTATCGGGCTGAGCATATTTGACGTGTGAATAACCGTACACCTCACTCGGGCGGCTCAGGAATATGCTCCCGGCACCAAGCGTCCATTCGCGTCGCCCGTATTTCAGCCTGAACCAGCCGTGCTCCACGATATTGACGCGGAAGTTCTCTGCGGCATTGTGTGACGAATAATTGGTGGGTAGCGAAATCTGTGAGGGATGATCAAATCGAACTAGCGAAACAGACGATGTTTCCCGCACCATTTGAACGCGAAACGGCTCTACGTTCAAAGGCACACGACAATCAACGGGAGTCATAGACGTAAGCGTCACACCTCGGCCCTGAATGATTGTTATTTTAGGCCGAAAAGCCGGTGGAACGAGAGGGAGTATCAACGAGGGGAGTAAAACTGAGCCACTCTGTTCGGAGTGAAAGTAGTCCACGAGGGGCTTTGAGGAGAGCAAAAGATTGAGAAATGCTCGGCGGCGAGGGCGTCTGGAGAGCGAAGGCCGCCATTTGCCGTGAATGGGACACGCTCGTTTCGGCTTCCCGGTAGTGTGCTCGTGGGGCACACAACTGAGCCACCAACGCGAGGGAGCGGTGCTTTTCAGGGCCTGAGCTGATAAAACTCTCCCAATCGCCCCGCCGCCTGCCAGTGCATGCGCGCACGCACCAGCTCGGCAATCTGGCGAATGTGCCCCAGATCGTGCATGGCCCATTCATGCAGCATCTGCTGGAGCGTAATCTCTCCCGCCACTTTGTGCATGGCCTTCCGTCCGCCAGCACTGCGCGGCAGCGTGCGCAGGAACTCGATGTTGGTACCGCGCTGCTCTTCGAAATGGTCGAAGGAACCCTCGGCATCGGCGTCGCGGTATAGATCGAGATACATCTGCGCATCGTCCTCTTCGAATTCCGGCAATTCTTCATTTAGGAAAAGATCGACGCGCATGCGATAGCAGTGGCCCTCCGAATGCGAAAGGTGGGCGAGTACCTCGGCCACCGAAAATCGGTCGGACGCCGGCTTCCAATGGGCGTCGTCGTGCGAGAGTTCACGTATCAGGCCGCGCAGGATCGCGGGCGTTTCTTCCAGCAGGTCGAGGCAATCGAGTCCGTCGTCTTCCGCCATGCGATTTATCCTACGATATTCTCCCCACCGTCCTCATACAGGGCATTGAGATCGTGGGACGTTCACTGTTGAACGATTTCACCAGGGACTCTTAGATAACCACAAGGTCGCTCTGAACTCGGCCCGTGATCTCGGCCGAAGCCTTAAGCACGAGACGTCCAGCTCCCGCTGCCAGTCGAAAATGCGGAACGCAATCGGGTCGCGATGGTGGTGGTCATAGAAACAGCCAATCGTCGAATCCACGCTGGGTCAAGACTGATTGAATGGCGGCAAGATCCATGAGCAGCGAACGATTCGGAGTTATTTCTTGCGTGTGTAGTGGAAAATCGTAGTGCCCGGCTTTCCCTTGTACAGATACGTCCACCGCTGTGTCATGTGGTCTTTGTCATCGAGAGTCATCGTTACCCCCGTGTTGTGCCAGTCATCGGGTGTTTTCATCCCCGTTATCCGCACGAGCGAAAACGTCACACCTTTCTGCAGGTCGTCTGGAATGCCCGTCTCCATCTGAGGCTGATTACGGGCTGCGCAGTAATGAGTAAAGATCAAGTGGTCACCGTCAACGGTGATCATGGTGATCATAGCCGGTCCATTTGCCGGTTTCGTTTCAGCCATGAGCGCGCTTCCGTTGGCGGTCAAGGTGTAATTTTCTGTGACTGGGACGCCGTCTTGAACTGCTTCCCAGTCGCCGACTAGTGATGTGAGCTGCTTGAACACGGCATCGCTCTTGCTTGTGTTCGGTGGCTGCGTCTGAGCCGACAACAAGATGACGCTGCCCACTATGGCCGCTAGGGCATAAAGGCAACAGATACCAATTCTTTTCATCACCGACCCTCCCCAAAGAAGTCATCGAGACAACATTGTGAAGAAACTGGGCCAGTGCAGAACTTGCGGTTTCTTGCTTTTTTGAGGCACGCCCAAGAGGCCCTTCAGACGTTATCGCCCCGACTCATCGAGGTCAGTTCCCGAAGGCCGACAATGAGGCGGTCGATATCATCGAAGTTGTTGAAGATGTGAACGGAGACGCGCAGGCCTTTGCCTCTCGCTGACACAATGATGTTTTTCTCCGCTAGACATTTAACAATGTCAGGTGCATTGTGAATCTCGACGATGGTAATGCCGGATCGCTGTTCGCGCTTTAATGGGGAGGCGATGTTGAATCGTTCCGCTTCAAGCCGGTGATGTAAGTAGTCGGTCAGTTCGTGGATGCGTTCTTCAATTCGCAGCTTCCCGATTTCCTCGAACAAGGTGAGGGCGCCGCCTAAAGCGAAGATGCCGGCGAAATGAGGGCAGCCGACCTCCAACGCTGCGGCGGTTTGTTTCAAATCCAGCCGATCATTTACGACCGCTTCCGGATCGCGGGCACTCCACCACCCCGCACCTGGGAAGGAGGTTGGGCTGAGAAAACGAGGCGCGAGGTACAACCCACCGACACCATACCCAGCCTGCGCCCACTTGTATCCGCTGAAGACCAGAAAATCAATGCCGCTGTTAACCACATCGATGGAAAAAACACCTATCCCTTGCGTGGCATCGACAACAAAGATTAGGTTGCGTTCACGACACAGACGGCCCAACGCAACGAGATCCTGTCGAAAGCCCGTCGCGAATTGGACAAAGCTGATCACGAGTACGCGTATGTTGGCTGTGATGCTTTTCTGAATATCGTCCAGATCGATGACGCCACGATCTCGCGAGCACACAAAATCCACTCGATATCGCTGCTGAAGCCAAGGCAGTGTGCAACTTGGAAATTCATCAGCCGGGCACAACACATCTCCGCAATGATCGAGAATGCCAGCAATCAGGTTCATTCCATGCGAGGTGCTATATGTAAACGCGACGCCGCGCGCATCCGCATTAATAAAACTCGCGAGCTTCTCCCGTATCTGTTCGGCCTGGCAGAGCCAACTCTCCCATCGAACGTCGCCGTGCTCTGCCATTTCGTCGTAGTAGCGTTTGCCTTCCCGAGCTGCAAGAAGTGAAAGTGGGGGCGCCGCAGCGGTGTTCAAGTATGTATAGCGCTCCGCGGCGGGAAATAGCGCTCTGATTTGACTCCAATCCATCTGGGACCTCCTTCTGCAGCACGAAAGCGCTGGGAAACGGAAACGGACTACAGACAGCGAATAGATGCCGCAGGTGCTGCTCCGCCTGTCTCAGGGTGTCTGGGGCAGCTACGGTATCGCCGCGATTCATAACCTGGAATAGGCGCCTTCGAGTGCGACTAAATAGACTGCGCGGGAGCACTCGTGCTGGTCTACTCTGATGCTGATGAATGATGCCCGATCATCGGCTGCATCAAGACTTCGTAATGGGCCGAACGTCCCTCGTAACGCGAAAGGAATTGGCGGCGTTCCACCGGCACGATAGCCTGTTCGTAATCGGGGCCAGCAAACTCGCGCAATGCTTTCAACGAGTCCCACAGCATCACTGTGACGAATTCGACCTCCTCGTCGTAGAGTCGTTTAAGCAAATAGCTACCCTTATATCCAGGCACTTTCATAATGCCCGGTAGGATCTCCGCTTGTAATGCAGCCGCGTAAAGCTCGGCGTTTGCGTGCGTCGTATAACCACGCCAAATTCGGGCGATCATCCTTGTAGCCTACGGATATGGCGTCACGACTCGCTTGCGCTTTCTTGCGCCATTTCAACTGAGGTGTACTCGGCCGAAATACTCCTCTCCTCCCGCCATTGACACCGGCTGGGACCGCTTACTACGCTGTGTTTGTGCCGCGTGATGTCGTTCCATTCCGGGTGCATACGCTCAAAGAAACCGCTGAGGTGTCGCTGACTTGGTTTGACCATCCTGCGGGCGCAAACCTGCCCGACTCGGAAGAGCAAGCAGCGGATCGGTTTCAAGTCAACATCGTCGAGCGAGGCGCTTTCCGACTTGGACATGAAGGGCGAGAGTGGCTGCTGGGCAGCGGCTGCGTGTTTCTGAGCCGACCGAACGACGTATACCGCTACGCACATCTGCCGAATATTGAGGCAGACACTTGCCTATCCGTGAATCTATCCCAAACGCTATCCAGCGAGTTCGGCGAGCAGCTGCGCTGCCTCCCCTTGGTGCCTCCAATTACGAACCGGCTCCGTTTCTTGCAATTGCAGCTCGGGTCATTTGTTCGCGATGATATCGAATTGCGTTTGGAAACGCTCGCGTGCGAACTCGTGGATGCGGTCGCTGAAGCGCCCACAAACAAGCTCCGTTTATATCGGCCAAATCAATTGAAGTGGTATGCCGATAGAATTCACGCGGCCCGACAGAGAATGGATGCGAATCCTGCGGATCAACACTCGCTCTGGCACCTGTCATCGCAGGTGGCGATGAGCCCATTTCTCTTTGCGCGCGTGTTTCGGGAGCTGATAGGACTGCCGCCGCATAAGTACTTGGTTCAGCTACGTCTCGCACGTGCTCGCACTCTTCTCGAATCGGGCATGAGCGTAACGAATACTTGCTACGCAGCGGGTTTTAACAATCTGAGCCATTTCATTCGGAAGTTTCGAAAACACTACGGATTCGTCCCCTCCGCGACCAGAAGCTCGCGAATCGGTGAATTGGGACCGAGCAGCCATTAGTTGTTCCAAGGCCCAAGCCCAAAAGCTGAATGTGGCGCCCGTTCTGGATCCGTCGCCAATCATGCGAACAGAACACCGATGAGCGCTCATCCTTTTGCGCGAGTGCAGCGCATCAAAGGTACTGTTGTGTTCATGTTTGCCGATCGCGGGCGGATAACGGGCGATCCAGAAACCAGGCGCAATAACACTTGCGCGAGGGTTCGATAAGGGTTCGATAAGACTTCCAAAGCTTTCCTTCGAGCTCTAACGATTGCGATCCGTGCCTCTGGTTTCAATTAGTTACGATTGTGAGTATCTCTTTCACTGCGATATCAAAACTGCCACAAGGCCAGTCCCTGTTGAACCCACGATTCCCACCCACGATTCTCGTGTCTCTCACGACTTCTCAAGTACTTAGGCGGCCAACTCCGTCCCTGGCCACCATATTTTCAATCGCTTGCAAGCCCACCGAACAGCGATTACGTTCCAAAACGTTCCAATTGCAGATGGACGTGCGGGGTATGTCTCAACGTGACCTGTTTCAAATCAGCAGGCGTTTATCTCGAAGATCAGCACATGGTGAGCCATCGCCTGCGAGATACATTGCAGCCTCAGTGCGATAAACAGCTTTTTCATGTGCCCTCTGTTCACCGTGTTGGATGGGGTGCCTCTGGGTCAGCTTGAGATGCTGCTGAAGAACAGTTCGGAGAAACTGACGTTAAGAACAATTTCTCAAGAAATGGGCCAGCAGCGATGAACAAAAATACGCACGAAATAGCATTCACAACATCCATAAATTCTCCTTTACTGGCGAGAATTATGTCGCAAGACGGCAGACAGAATACAGACACGAAGGTAATCTTGTCGGATGGTGCCTCCTAAAACATCGACCCCTGCGATGGCCGCTGGCCTCATGGATCACGTTTGGATTTGGAGGGAACTCATGGGATTATTGAATGTCGGTTGAGGCTGCGGCATGAAAACGTCTGCGATTCTGACGTTGTGCTGTTGTGTTGTCACGTTCGTGTCAGCCGAAAGCCACGCACCTCCTTCCAGATACGTTCCCGATTCTGCAACGGCAGTACAGATAGCAGAAGCCGTTTTAGTCCCTGTCTACGGAAAGAAGAAGATTGAGTCTGAACGGCCATTCACCGCCAAACTTGAAAACGAGGTATGGACCGTTAGCGGGACTCTCCATTGTGCGGATGGGAAGGGAGGCACCACCACTCATTGTGTGGGCGGAACCGCCGTCGTACAAATCTCTCAGCGGGATGGCCATATCATCTCGATGAGGCACTACAAGTGATTTCAGGAACAGCCCACTACCAAAATCTCAGTCTTACGAGCGGAGGGCGGAAAGAGCGGCGAACATGAATACGACAATCGAGCGATGCGAATGCGGGAAAAAATGGAAATTGACCAAATACAAGACACTCGGCGGCATTCGAGACATTGATTCGCTTTATTGCACTTGCGGACGGGAGCTGATCTCTTGGAGTGGGGCACACATGTGGGGCAAGGAAGAAATCAAATCCAAGAAGCATTCAAAATAGCCCCACTAACCGGACGGTAAAGGCCCGCTTAGGACTGGTAGTACGTGGAAAGAGGAATTATGCACAGCAATTCACAGTTGACAGCTTGTTTCGTGAGCCTAGCATTGAGACGTGCGGCACATGACTGCATCACCGGAGATGGGTCCAGTGGTGCTGCTCTACGGCTGGTTAGGCGGGGTCTCAGCTTGAGTGAGACCCCACCACGTCCTTTCGTTCAGCACAGTTGATTAACAAACCTTCGGGAGATTTTGCTCCAGCGTTTCCCACGCCTTCGCATTGTTACCTGTGTTCCGGAAGTCTGTCGTGGACAGGTTTATCAAGCGCTCGCCGTTTACGTCCCATGGCGAACCCAAGTGAAACACGACCGCAACGATCCGTTCGTGCAGCTCATGGAACCGCCAGATTCCCCAATCCTCAGCGTTCTCCTTCAGCATCTCCGCCAGCGCTTCTCGGACTATTCGCCTGCCCTGGCCTTCGGGTGCGAAACAAACGAGTTCGCCCTTGGTGAAGATCCGGCTAAGGGAAATCGCCACGATGCCGTAATCGTTTTCTCGCCCCGGCTTCTCGATCTCCGCGCCCAGCTGCGATGCAGCGTCTTTGATATTGGCACGGACGCTGTGGGCGTAGAACGGCCGCTTGCATTCGACGTGGAACCTCAGGCCCGTCAGATAAAGCAGAATGTCAGGCTCCCCAAGTTCGACTCCTGCTCCGCCGTTCTTCCAGTTTGCCGCCAGCGTCAGCTCGAACATGGCGTTCCGCGCCGTGCTGTTGTTGGGCTGCTCGCTGAGCGGAGCGATGGGTCCAGATAGCGCGCGCTGCACCTTCTCTTTCAGCGCCGGTGAATTCTCGGTCCCGAAGGCACGGAAAATTTCAACGACTTCGGTCGCGTCATAGAGACCAGGAATGTACGGCCCGTTTCTACTTGGTGTAGTCGCGACCGTGGGTGTTCTTTTAGGCAAGTTTAGGTGGGAGTCTAAGGCCACCCTGTACGGAGCGGTCGGGCTGTTAGTTCTCGCGTCCCTGTGGAATACGTGGCCGCGCCGTGCTACGTCCAAAGAGGCAAGCTGTGCTGACTGCGGATCAGAAAATGTTTCATGAACTCAAATCTAATATAGGAGAACTACGAATGAGCGCAACAAAGAGGAAAGTTGAAATATTCAGTGCGGGTTGTTCGACCTGCAAGGAAACAATTGAATTGGTGAAGCGGCTTGCGGGATCGTCTCATGATGTAGAAGTTCACGACATGAACAAGTCAGAGGTGGCATCGCGGGCGAGGAACTATGGCGTCCGTAGCGTACCCGCCGTAGTGATAGACGGCAAACTTGCTTCGCGTTGCGCAGGCCGTGGCCCTGAAGAGCATACCCTGCGTGCTGCACTGGCGTAGATGAAGATTCGACTTTTGGTAATGGCGGCTCGAAATGGGCCGCCTTTTTTCGGTTCGCCAAATCGGAAACGTAGTAGAAATCAGTCTGTTTGGTTCGGCGTGCATATCTCTTTCGATCCCCGTGTTCCTATACCTCCTTTACTCCGCCGTTTCCGGCCGCAACGTGCCACGCCGCAGTGCCCGTTCCTTCATTAACACGAAGAAAACTGGAACGAGAATCAGCACATGAATCGTGGACGTAATCATTCCGCCGACCATGGGAGCGGCAATCGGCTTCATTACGTCAGAGCCAATACCGCTTGCCCAGAGGATGGGAATCAGGCTAGCGAGAACGGCGGAGACCGTCATCAGCTTTGGCCGGAGCCGATGCACAGCACCCTCAATGGCGGCCTCGTGAATATCGGCGTCCGTGAGTGGGCGATCTGAGGCGATGCGCTTACCGAGCGACTCGTGCAGATACACGACCATCACGACGCCGGTCTCTACCGCGATGCCAAATAGTGCGATATACCCGACCCACACGGCGACGCTGAAGTTGTAGCCCAGCAGCCACTGCAAGATCAGCCCGCCGGTCATGGCATAGAACGTGGGGAAGATCAGGACCATGGCCTCCGTTAGGTTGTGGAAGACCAGGTACAAGAGCAGGAAGATTACGGAGAACACCACGGGTAAGATGATCTTCATCCGTTCCTTCGCCCGAAGCTGGAATTCATATTCGCCCGACCACTGATAGGTGTATCCCGCGGGCAATTGCAAGTTCTGGCGAAGCATTTGGCTGGCCTGGTCTACGAAGCCGCCGTAGTCGGTGGTGTTGAGATCAATGTAGACATATCCCGTGAGTTGGCCATCTTCATCGCGGATCATCGCCGGTCCCCGCGAAAACGAAATCTTGGCTACTTCAGAAATCGGTATCTGCGCCCCAGAAGGTGTCGCAATCAACACGCGACTCAGTTCTCCGACGTTGTCGCGAAAGTCACGCTGGTAGCGGACATTGATCGGATAGCGGCTGCGGCCTTCGACGTTTTCGGCAACATTCATACCTCCAATGCCCGATTCCACGGCCTGTTGTACGTCGGCAATGGTCAAACCGTATTTCGCCGCTTCTGGACGATTGACGTCTACGTTGATGTAAAAGCCCTGCGAAACTCGCTCGGCAAAAACCGAACGTACCTGCGGTAACCCCGAGAGAATCTTCTGCACTTGTGCCCCGAGCTGCTGGATTTGCTCCAGATTCGTTCCTTGGAGTTTCATTCCCACGGCTGTCTTGATCCCGGTGAGAGCCATGTCAAGGCGGTTTTGCACTGGCATGGTCCAGGTGTTCGTCAGCCCCGGAAACTGGAGCTTCTCGTCCATTTCGCGAATGAGCTTTTCATAGGTCATCCTCGGCCGCCACTTTTCGCGCGGCTTGAGCATCACGGTCGTGTCATACATATCGAGAGGAGCATTGTCGGTAGCGCTGTCGGATCGTCCGACCACACCGAAGACGGTCTCAACTTCTGGAAAGGACCGGAGAATCCGATCCTGTTTTTGCAAGAGCTCAGAGGCTTGCGTGATCGAAATACCGGGAAGTGCCGTGGGCATGTAGAGAGATGAGCCTTCAAACAAGGGCGGCATAAATTGACTGCCCATCCTGAACATTAAGGGAAACGTCACCAAAAGGAATGCCAGATTGAGCAACAACGTCGTTTTGCGATATTTCAGGCAGAATCGTAAAACCGGCAAATAGAGTGCCTGCGTAACCTTTGAAATCGGATTTGCCGATTCGGGCCGCAGCTTCCCTCGAATGAAAATGACCATCAGGATGGGAACCAAAGTGATGGCCAACAAGGACGAGAAGCCCACGGCTAGAGTTTTCGTCCATGCCAGCGGACGGAACATACGTCCTTCCTGTGCTTCCAGCAGGAACACCGGGAGGAACGAGACCACAATAATAAGGAGTGAAAAGAATAGCGCGGGGCCCACCTGCTTGGCGGCGTCGATGAGAATGTGCACCCGCTCACGATCCGATGCCGGAACGGGCCGCTCCGATAAATGTCGGCATCCGTTCTCCACCATGACGATGGCGGCGTCCACCAACACACCTATCGCCAATGCCAGCCCGCCTAGCGACATGATGTTGGAACTGACATTGAGGTAGTACATCGGAATGAAAGAAATTGCGAGCGCGATCGGTAAGGTGAGAATCGGGATCAGCGCTGAGCGGAAGTGAAACAAGAACACAATAATGACCAAGGAAACGATGACTGCTTCCTCCAGCAGGCTATGTTTCAAAGTGTTGATTGATTCGCTGATCAGTCCCCCGCGGTCATAGCCAGAGACGATCTCGACTCCCGGCGGCAGCGATCCTTTGATCTCAACCAGCTTCTTTTTGACACCATTGATCACGTTGAGAGCATTCAGCCCATACCGCATGACGACAATGCCACCCACGGTCTCGCCTTCACCGTTCCACTCGGCTACACCTTCGCGCAGGTCTGGGCCGAAGGAAACCGTGCCCAGATCCTTGATGAGTACGGGCGTACCATTCTTCGCCATGACGGGCACGTTTGCCAGATCATCGAGCGATTTGAGATAGCCCAGCCCGCGAACCATGTATCGCGTACCGCTCAGTTCGAGTACGCGGCCTCCGACTTCATTCGTACTCGGCTTGACGCGGTCGATAACGGTCGAGAGGGGTGTGCCATAAGCGAGCAGTTTGTTCGGATCAAGCTGCACTTGATACTGGCGCACGAACCCACCGATACTCGCCACTTCGGCCACACCGGGAACGGTTGCCAACTGGTAACGCAGTTGCCAGTCCTGAATGCTTCGCAGATCGGCGAGGCTCTGCTTGTGGCTGTGATCGACAAGCACGTACTCATAGACCCAACCCGCACCGGTCGCGTCAGGACCGATGGCAGGATGCACATTTGCCGGAAGGCGCCCGGCAATCGTCTGCAGATACTCCACAACCCGAGAACGAGCCCAATAAATATCGGTCCCGTCTTCGAACACCACAAAGACGTAGGAGTCATTGAACATGGTCTGAGCGCGGACTGCTTTCACCCGCGGCGCAGCCAGCAAAGCAGTGACGATCGGGTATGTGACTTGATCCTCGATGATGTTGGGTGGCTCGCCCTCCCAGTTGGTGTGAATGATCACTTGCACGTCCGAGATGTCCGGCAGGGCGTCCAGCGGAATGTGGCCCATGGACCAGATTCCGGCCAACGTGAGAAGAAGCACTCCGGTGAAGACCAGAAAGCGATTGTGGGCGCACCACTCTATGACTCGGGAGATCACGATTACATACCTCCCGTGGCATTGAGCGTGAGCTGTTTGTTGGCAATCGTCTGCCCGTTTTGTTGTGCCCGAATGGTGACCTGCCAAGTGCCGCCGGAACCCAGATCGCCCTTGCCTTCATACATTCCGCCGCTCTTGTCGCTGGCATTGATGACGGTTTTCATGGCGGCCATTCCCATTGCCGGCATTGCGGCCATGTAGAAGGTCACGGTCACGTTTGCTCCCGTGATCGGTTTCCCATCCTGTCCAGTCAGCCTCACGCGAACGGTGTTGCTGCCTTTGTGCGGAGGATCGGGATCAGACGTCAGTTCCACATTCGCTTGCTGTTCCGTTGGAGCATTCATGGAAGCTGCCTGACCCGCACCGGGAGGCGGGGGAACAAACGCGCCCGCAGCTGCCTGCAATTGCGCTTCGGAATCAATCAGGAAGTTTGCCGAAGTGACGATTTGTTCTTGTGCCTTTATGCCCTTCGTGACCACCAGCTCATCGCCGACTTGAGGCCCCAACTCGACTTCACGCGGCTCAATGCTCCCTTCGCCTTTGTAGACGAATAGCAAGTTCTTGGTTCCCGAGTGAAAAGCCGCGCTGGCCGGTACGACCAACTGCCGTCCCATCGGCAGCTTCGCGCGAACATTGACGTACATTCCGGGCCTCAACTTCAGACCAGGATTCGCAAACACCAGCCGCACCGGCAGTGTTCGCGTGTTCATGTCGAGTTGCGGGAGGATGTAATCCACGTGCCCGCTGAAGACTCGTCCGGGATACGCATCGACAGTGACCTCCGCCGGATCACCCGGCTTGATCTTCCCTGCGTCGCTTTGGAATACCTGGGCAAGCACCCAAACCTCGGAGAGGTCGGCGATCGTGTACAACATGGTTTCGGGCTGAACGTACATATTGGGCAACGCGTTTTTCTGCGTGATGTAGCCCGAAACCGGAGAAGAGATGGTGAGATCCGTGATGGCCTTTCCGCCTTCATCCAATTTCTCGATTTCGGCAGCAGACACTTCCCATTGCAGAAGTCGCTCTTTGGCCGCACTGAAGAGAGAAGACGCACCCGAAGCTACCCCGTTCACTTTGCTCTGCTGCAACGACTCGGAGTTCTTCTTTGCCAGCAAGTATTCGTGCTCGGTCGAGACGAGATCAGGGCTGTAGATCGTAAATAGCGGCTGGCCTTTGCCAATAAAATTTCCCGTGGCGTCGGCATAGACTCTGCGAATCCATCCGGCGAATCGGGTCTGCACATAGGCCTGCCGCCGCTCATCCACCTGCACATTGCCGTAGAAACGAAGTTCAGTGTTCACGGGCTTGGATTCAACCTTTCCCAGCACAACGCCGATGCTTTGCATCCGCTGGGGCGTGAGCTGGAAGCGGGCAAGCGGCATCTCTTGCATGTTGCCTGTCTGCTCCTCCGCCGCCGATCCTGGCTCGGAATCTGAGGCGTTTGCCGATGCAGTTTGTGACATCGCCTTCATTGACTCTCTTGCGGAACTGTTGCCAGACTGCGAAGCAGTTCCAGCATGGCTCAAGCGCCACCACAAGACGGACGCCACGATCGCGAACACAACGGTCGTGGTCAATGCAATCCAAAACGCGCGGCGATAATTGTTGTTTTCTGTACGGAGCATGTCTG